>Ga0265301_10005028_pt1 | contig 13130 bp, 11 predicted proteins | sample AusTroGonzalo_MG_2_FD_193488 | JGI IMG/M metagenome (GOLD analysis project Ga0265301, IMG submission 193488) | Bovine rumen microbial communities from tropical cattle in Woodstock, Queensland, Australia - Gonzalo_04 | ecosystem: Host-associated > Mammals > Digestive system > Stomach > Rumen ...
AAGGAGAGCTGTCCGGATGACAGCTCTCCTTTCATTTGGCAGAATTACATTTCCGAGTACAGAATATCCCGGTCGCGGGCGTAGTTTTCCGCATAAGAATCGGGATAGACGAAAAGCATCAGGTGGCGGCAGTTGGAAAAGGCGTCGGGCTCGATCTCGCTGACACTTTCGGGAATCTGAAGGGTCAGCAGGTTCTCACAGCTGTCAAAGGCTTCGCTTTTGATTTCCTCCAGCCCATCCGGCAGTTTAACATGATTCAGATTTTCGCAGCGGGCAAAGGCCTGGGGCGGAATCGTTTTAATCTTTCCGGAAAGAATGACCGAATCAAGCATCGTGCAGGAACCGAACACATGGGCGCCGAGCGTTTCAAAACCATCCGGAAGCGTAACGCTTTCCAGGGAACGGCAGCCTTCAAAAGCGGATTCCCCGATATCGATCAGGCCGTCCGGAAAAACAATGGACGAAAGCGAACTGCAGCCGCTGAAGGCACAGGGCGAGATGATCCTGATCTGATCCGTAAGAAGAATGGATTCCAGATTGCTGCAGGCATAGAAGACGGAATACTCGATCGCAGTGAGACTTTCCGAAAGCGCTACCTCCCTGAGAGAGGAACAGCTGTGGAACGCACTGCTTCCGAGACGTTTGACGGTAGAAGGGATTACAACAGACTTCAGGCCCCGACAGCCATAGAAGGCTTTGGGCTCGATCTGCGTAACCGACGCAGGAATCACGATCTCTTCCAGATGGTTCCGGTTGGCAAAGGCTTCCTCGGCGATCGACTGAACACCGTCGGGAATCTCATAACGCTTTTCTTTTTTGCTGAACGGATAGTAGATCAGCCGTTTTTCTTTTTTATTAAAGAGGACGCCGTCCTTTTCGCAGAAAACGGGATGATCATCGGCAATCGAAAAAGAAGAAAGCGCCGTACAACCGGAAAAAACTTCACTGCCGAGATCGGAAAGGGCATTTGGCAGATTGATCCCGGTGAGCGCGTCACAGGAGGCGAAAGCATTATCCCCGAGAGAGGTGAGCGATTCGGACAGTTTCATGGTTGTCAGACTTCTGCATTCGGAAAACGCCTCCGGGCCGATTGTTTTGACAGAATCGGGCATTTCGACCGAAACGAGGGAGGAGCAGGACTGGAAGGTTGAATAATTGATCTTTTTCAGTCCATCCGGAAGGCGGATCGATTTCAGGGAAGAGCAGCCGATAAACGCCCATTCACCGATCACTTTAACGGTTTCCGGAATCTCGACACTGATCAGGGACTCACACCAGGAGAAGGCGGCTTCGCCGATCTGGGTCACGGAATCCGGAATAATCACTTTCCGGACAAAAGACCAGGAAAAAGCATTGTCCGCAATGGATGTAACAGGATGGTCATCAAAGGAAGAAGGGATAACAACCGTGTTTTCGGATCCTTCATAAGAATCGAGCCGATATGTGCCGTCCCGCCGGCGGCTGAATAAGAAATCAGACATTGCTGAGGGTTTCCTTTCAATATGAAGAGCTTGCTGAAAAAACAGGCATACGCCTCGGACAGATCAATCAGGAGAGCATGGCCGCGCCAATGATGCCGGCTTCAGGGCCGAGAACGGCCAGCTTGATTTCCGGCAGCGTCTGATCGTCAAAAAGAACATAACGGGGGAACTCCCGTACCAAGGGACGAAGCAGGAACGAGCCCGCTTTGCTGACACCGCCGCCGAGAACGATCACTTCCGGATCGATCAGGTTGACAACACTGGCAACCGCCTGGGCGAGATAGCCGATAAACTTATGATAGACTTCCACAGATACCGGGTCTTCCCGGCGAGCAGCGTCAAAGATCATCTTCGCGCTAATATTGGAAGGATTGTTGTCCGCCAGTTTCATCAGCAGGGAATCCGGATGCTGTTTGACAGCTTCCCGGCCCATACGGATGATTGCCGTAGCGGAACAGTAACGCTCCAGGCACCCGTGGTTGCCGCAGGAACAGGGGACACCATCCAGATCAAAGATCACATGGCCGAGTTCGCCGCCGATCCCGTGACATCCTTTCCAGATCTTTCCGTCGATAATGATACCGCTGCCGATGCCTGTACCGATGGTTATAAAAACGCTCGAGGATGTCCCGGCGCTAACGCCGGCAACGCTCTCGGCCAAGGCGGCGACATTGGCATCGTTGTCCACAAAGATGGGTTTGTCAAAAAAACGCCTGAAGACATCCCCGAAGGGCACATGATGCCAGCCCATGTTGGTACATTTGATGATTTCCCCCGAAGCAGAAGCGATTCCCGGAATGCCGACGCCGACGGATTCGACTTCTTCCGGATTAAGCCCGGCAGAAGAAATCACGGACAAAGCACAGGTCGCGATCTGTTTAACCTGGTATTCAAAGGGGATATCCGTCCGGGTCGGAATCGAAGCTTCGGAAATAATCTTCAGCTCCCTGTTGACCAGACCGACCTGAATGCCAGTGCCTCCGACGTCAATACCGATTCTCATAGAATGGCCTCCCAAGTTTTTATTCATTTGATTCATCCTGAATCAGAGCAGTCAGTTCACGCGCCGCATTGTATCCAGCGCGCTTCAGGCTGAAATTGCGCGCGGCGACCTCCACAATAATAGCCAGGTTCCTGCCGGGCCGGATCGGCATGGTCTGATGGGGAACACGGACGCCCATGATTTCAATCCGGTCATCCTGAAGACCGATCCGGTCATACGCCTTATTTTCATCCCAGGTTTCCAGCTCAATGATCAGATCAATGGTTTTCGAAAAAGCCACGGCACCAATCCCGTACATGGCTTTCACATCGATCACACCGATGCCGCGGATCTCCATGAGATGCCGCACTTTCTCAGGGCAGGTACCGATCAGCCGGTCATCCGAAATCCGGCAGATATCAACCACGTCGTCAGCAACCAGCTGATGCCCGCGCTTGACCAGCTCAAGAGCGGCTTCACTTTTACCGACGCCGCTTTTACCCGAAAGGAATACGCCGACGCCGTAAACATCCAGCAGAACGCCGTGCCGGGTCAGATGCGGGGCAAGGGAACGGTTCAGGTAATGGATCGCCCTGGCGACAAACTTGCTGGTGACCAGCGGGCTGGAATAAACCGGCACATCATGCGCCCGGGCAATCGTAAGCAGGTCCGGCGGGGGCGTAAGGCTTCTGCAGATCACGACGCAGGGAATCGGATGACTGAAATAGCGACCGAGAATTTGGGCTCTGGCATCTTCACTCTGTTCCTCCAGATAGGCCATTTCGACTTTTCCGATGACCTGAGGGCGCTCAAAGGCAAAGAATTCATAAAAACCGCAGAACTGCATCCCGGGACGGTTCAGATCCGGCGTGCGGATATCCCATTCCGTTCTGGAGGAGGGTACCAGCGTTGTCAGTTTCAGCGCCTGCTCAAAATCCCTGACGGAAATCAAAGAAACACCTCCGGATTAATCCCTGAATTCAGCCCCGGCGGCTTTCTGCGCCGGCAGGCAGGAAACAAACCGCTTCATATACAGGTCAAAGCCCTTCTCATCTTCCGGATCGGGCGAGACGGTGATCTGCTTCATGCCGCTGAAGACATGGTTCTGCAGATAATCCTCGAGGGTTTCCCCGTCAGCGCGGTAAACGCGGTAATCCGCCAGCAGGGCAATGCCCCAGGCGCCGCCTTCGCCCGCGGTCTCCATAACGGTAACAGGGGCATGAATCGCGGCGGCAAGATCCTTCTGCGCGACGCCCTCGGTCTTGAACAGACCGCCATGACCGTAGACGCAGTCAATGGCCACATGCTCCCGGTTCATGATTTCCATGCCGTATTTCAGCGTTTCCATGCTGGCATAGATCTGCGCCCGCATGAAGTTTGCAAGATTCATCTTCGCGTCAGGCAGGCGGACAAACATGGGCCGGCCTTCGGCAACACCGGTCACAGGCTCACCTGCCAGATAATTGAAGGAGACGAGACCGCCGCAGTCCTTGTCCGCCTCCCTGGACTTCAGGAACAGCTTCGTGAAAACATCCCCGACGTCGGTGGGGCAGCCCATCAGATCCGCGAACTCCCGGAAAAGGGAAACCCAGGCATTAATTTCACTGGTGCAGCTGTTGCAATGAACCATACCGACCGGCTTTCCGGAAGGAGTTGTGACGATATCGATTTCAGGATAAACCCTGCTCATGGGCTTTTCCAGGACGATCATGCTGAAGATGGAGGTACCGGCACTGACGTTTCCGGTCCTCGCACGGACACTGTTGGTGGCGGCCATGCCCGTTCCGGCATCCCCTTCGGGCGGGCAGAGGGGGCAGCCGGGTTCAAGATCGCCTTCAGGATCCAGCAGTTTCGCGCCTTCCGCCGTCAGCGTACCGGCATCCTGACCAGCACAGAGCACCTGAGGCAGAATGGCTTTGAGCGTCCAGGGATATTTACCGGAGACCAGTTTGTCAAAGGCGGCAACCATCCCCGCGTCATAATCACAGGTGACGGGATCAATCGGCATCATACCGGAAGCGTCCCCGACGCCGAGAACTTTCCTGCCGGTGAGCAGATAGTGAATCCAGCCGGCAAGCGTGGTCAGGAAAACAATATCCTTCACATGATCCTCTTTGTTCAGGATCGCCTGGTACAGGTGGCTCAGGCTCCAGCGCTGGGGCATATTAAAGGAGAAGACTTCCGTCAGCTTTTCAGCGGCTTCCCCGGTGATGGTGTTCCGCCAGGTCCTGAAGGGAACGAGCAGGTTCATCTCCCGGTCAAAGGGAAGATAACCGTGCATCATGGCGCTGATGCCCATGCCGGAGAGCTTTTTCAACGGGACGCCATAGCGCTCCATGACATCCTTTTTCAGATCGGCATAGCTGGACTTCAGGCCGTTCATGATGCTTTCCTCACTGTACGTCCAGATGCCGTCAACATAATCGTTCTCCCACTCATGGCTGCCGGAGGCGATCACATTATGATCCCTGTCGATCAGAACGCTCTTGATCCGAGTGGAACCGAATTCAATCCCGAGAATAGTGTTTCCGCTGATAATCTGATCTTTGCTCATGATGATGTGGTCCTCCCGTATATTATAATATGGAAATTTCTCAAACAATCGTACCACAAGGGCTTTTTTCTGTAAAGATGAAGATTCTTTGAAAATGTGATAAAATACGAAAGACCGCGATCCCGGCAGCAAAAGGGTCAAGCGGTCATTCTGAAATCTTTAATCTGATTCTCATGAAGTCTTTGCCTTTTTTTCAGAACAAACGGATCCGGATATGCTATGATGCATGCGTCGGGTGAACCGACAGGAAAGGAGAGCCTGAAAATGGCAAGCTACACGATTGAAGACATCGAAATGCTGCGGAAAAAGAGCGGTATGACTTATCAGGAAGCGGTCGCCCTGCTGGACTACCACGACGGCAACCTGGCCCGCGCGCTGATCGACCTGGAAAAAAGCGGAAGACTGAAGGAGGATGAGAAAATGGAAAGCACAAGCAGAGCCTACACCGGACACAATGAAGCGAAACAGAATGAGACAAAGCAGAAAGCGCTGAACATTCTTCAGCTGCTGTACCGGAGTCGGATCAAGGTTTCCAAGGGAAAAACCACGGTGCTGAACTTCTCGGTCCTGTTCGGCGCACTGTGCCTGATCTTCGCGCCTCACATGACGATCTTCGGATTCATTCTTTCCCTGATCCTCGGATATCAGTTCTCCTTCACGAAACTGGATGAGGAATTCGCCTCCGAAAACCTGGAAAAGATGGTGAAGAACGCTGCCCAGAATGCGAAAAGTTCCGTTTCCAGCGCCGTGCAGAGCTTCAAGGACGACAAAAAAGGAAACGCCGTGACCGACGCCTTTGACAAGGCAAAGGAAACCGTAAAATCCACAGTGTCAGACGTCAAGGCGAAGACGGCGGAAAAACCCAGCGTGAAAGCGGACGATGATCCTGCCGAAGCGCTGAGAAAGCAGACAAAAGAGATGGAAGAAACCATGAATTCCTTCTTTGAATCCAATCCGGCCGCAACGACCTATCACAGCGCCTATTCCGCAGCCGCTTCCGAGGTCCCGACAATCCAGATCCCGGTACAGGCCGAGACCAAAGAGGGAAAAGTGGAATTCAATGATGATCAGGACGGGTTTTCCTCCGTTACGGTTGGGTAACTGAAAACCATACAGCGGGAGATGCATCCGCATCTCCTGCGTTCGCGCATCATCCGGTAAAGGAGTTTAAGCAATGGCCAAGATACTGATTGTTGAAGATGAAAAAAAGATCGCGCGGTTTCTGGAACTGGAGCTTAAGCACGAAGGATACGACGTTCTGACAGCCTTTGACGGCCGGACCGGCCTGGATACGGCGGTAAACGAGAATCCGGACCTGCTGATTCTTGACCTGATGCTTCCGGAACTGAGCGGGATCGAAGTATGCCGCCGGCTCCGACATACCAGCGATGTCCCGATCATCATGCTGACCGCGAAAGACGATGTCAGCGACAAGGTGATGGGGCTGGATATGGGCGCGGATGATTACGTGACCAAGCCCTTTGCCATTGAAGAACTGCTGGCACGGATCCGGGTTGCCCTGAAAAAGACGCGGGCTCGGGACCGGGCAGCTTCCGAAGAAAAGAACGATCAATGCCTGCGGGCGGGCTGCATCACGGTGGATACGGCTTCCTGGCAGGTACATGTCAAGGGAGAACCGGTGGCCCTGACCCGCAAGGAATTCGACACGCTGAAATATCTGATGGAACATCAGGGAAAAGCGGTGACGCGTGATCAGCTGATGAACGAAGTCTGGGGCTATGACTATATCGGTGATTCCAATATTGTAGACGTCTATATCCGCTACTTAAGGCATAAGATCGACGACCAGTATCACATCAAGACAATCCACACGATCCGGTCAGTCGGGTATCTGTTCAATTATGAAGAAGACGAAGAATAAAGAAAAAACACAGCAGCCAAAGCCCGAAACCCGGGATCTGGTCATTGCCAACCGGATGAGCGGCAGCATCCACGGCGGATTAAGCCGGATCCGGCTGTCGCTGACATTCCGGATCGCGCTGCACTACTGCATTCAGCTGCTGAGAAGCTTTCTGCCGGTTTGCCTGATTTTGACCATTGTTTTCTGCTTTGCGGCAGCGGTTCCCATTTCGAGAACACTGACGGAAATGCAGAAGGAAAGCTGGGAAGAGGGAGAAACCGAAAAGGAAAGCGGCTATCTGACAGTTGTCCGGAGCGATACAGCTCCGGAAGAAAAACTGTTTCCCCGGATCGGACAGCAGCTATCCGTGATGTTCCGGAAGCTGATACCGGATAAGCTTTTTCAATTCTACTATTCTGCCAGGAACGGGGAAGAATGGCTGGTAACCCTTCAGCTTAAAGAAATCCTGGTTTTCTGGAGTTATCTGATCCTCGGCGCCCTGCTGTGCGACGTGATCCGAATGATTTATTTTTTCCGGCATGAGAAACGTCTCAACAAGCGGGTGCTGGCACCGATCCGGGATATTACCTCCATGGCCGAAACGCTTTCCGAAAGCAACCTTTCCAACCGGATCAATATTGCCGGGACCAAGAACGAACTGAAGGATCTGGCGGCAGTCATCAACCGGATGCTGGACCGTATCGAACGGAGCTACAACAGCCAGAAACAGTTCGTTTCGGACGCCAGCCATGAGCTCAGAACGCCGATCGCGGTGATCCGCGGATATACGGATATGCTCAAGCGCTGGGGCAAGGATGATCCGGAAGTCCTTGACGAGGGAATCATGGCGATTTCCCAGGAAACGGACGGAATGAAGGATCTGGTTGAAAGCTTGCTGTTCCTCGCCCGGCACGACAAAAAAACACTGATGATGGAGGTCTCGGAGTTCAGCGCGCCGGAACTGGTGCAGGAAGTGCTGAAAGAAGAGACAATGGTGCACGAAGAACATCATTTTCATCTGGAAACTGCGGACGACGTGCAGATGAAGGCCGACCGGGGTATGATCAAACAGGTGCTGCGGATTCTGTGCGACAACGCGGTCAAGTATTCGGAAGCGGGTACCAATATCTACCTGAGCTGCAAAAAAGAAACGGACGGAACCTGCAGCCTGAACATCCGGGACGAGGGGCAGGGAATTCCGGCCGAGGACCTTCCGAAAATCTTTGACCGGTTTTACCGCAGCGACAAGGCCAGAAAGTCCGAGACGGGCGGGCACGGTCTCGGCCTGAGCATCGCGCGGATTATCGTTATTGCGCATAACGGAAAAATCCGCGTCAGGTCAAAACCCGGCACGGGCACGGTATTCTCTGTAGTGCTCCCGACAGAACAGTCATAAATCAATACTGTTCCACGTTGAAAACTATTTTACATAACGGTTGACGGGCTTGGGGGCGCGCAGCCTGTGCGCTCTCCGGCTTTTTCTTGCCCTGCGGATCAGGAAAATGACAACGCCAAGAATGATCAGCGGTGTGAAGAGCGTAAGGGCAAATTCGAAATTGAAAGGCGGGAACGGATTGGGATCCGCATAGGTTTCCGCCACGATTTCATCGAGGGATTTCGGGACGTTGGTCCGCTGTTCCACGCTGCGGGCAGCCGTCAGCGCATAGACGACGGGATCGCCTTTCTCCGGGAAATAGGTCATGGTACCGATCTGCTCGCCGGCTTCAATCGGCGCCTGAAAATCACGGTTATACTGAATAAAGACCAGATCAGTCAGGTTATCGGCCATACGCTTTATATCAGACTTGGTCGAAACAATCGTGGCTGAACCTTCCAGCGGCTTGCAAAGGAGCCTGACCTTGCCGCGGTTGGTGTCCGAGGTGGAGTAATTACTGGTCTCGATGGTAATGGGATTCATGTTGTACAGGTCCGCAACGGTGACGCTCTGATACTGGCTGAAGCCGTAATTCATCAGCTTTATGGTATCGTTCCAGCGGTTGCGCTTGCCGGTGAACATGACCACGGAAATCAGATCCACACCGTCTTTGGAAGCGGCGCCGCAGAAACACCAGCCGGACTGCGAGTGGGAACCCGTCTTAATGCCAGTGGCATACTCATAGTAATACTTGTTGGGCTCTTCCTCCGTACCAGGAAGCATATAATCGGACTTGGTGGTGAGAGTCCGGGCGCGCTGCATGTTGGTACGCGGGATCTGGTAGGTGATGGAACGGGCAATCTCGCGGAAGGTTTCATTCTTCATGGCTTCCCGGGCGATAATCGCCATATCCCGGGCCGTGGAATAATGATTGTCGTCATGATACCCGTGAGGATTCATGAAATGAGTATTCAGGCAGCCGAGGCTCAGGGCCGTCGTGTTCATGAGATCAACAAAACGGGGAATATCGCCGGAAACCACTTCGGCGATTACATTGGCACCGTCGTTGGCGGAAACAAGCATGGTGCCGTAAAGCACATCAATGAAACGGATTTCCTCGCCGGCTTTGAGATGCATGGTGGAAGAATCTTCGGGGACCGCAGCGGCCGTTTCAGAGACGATGACCGTCTGATCAGGATCGTCCACAAACATGATGCCGAGCCAGACCGTCATGATCTTGGTCATGGAAGCCGGATAACGGATGGCATCCGGATCTTTTTCGAAGATGACTTCTCCTTTGTCCTGGGTCATCAGCACTGCGGACGCCGCCCACAGCTGATCAGGTTCAAGCTCATCAGGATGCTCCGGATCATAAGGCGCCGCGTCCGGATTCGCTGTCGGCTCCGGAATCGGTTCAGCAGTAACCACCGGTTCGGTATTTTTCTTGGCGGCATAAGCGGTGCAAAAGGAGGCCAGAAGCAAAAACAAAGCAAGAGCAAAAGCAGCTTTTTTCACTTTTCAACCTCCTCCCGAATGATGATGAATTCTGTCGGTCAGCCTAAAGCAGCAGCCGCGGGAACCGCAAAAGGCGGAACATTCAGCAGACCCAGGAACTGGAACACAAGGAAAGCCACCCCGATCACCGCCAGATAAAGCGCGAACCAGCAAAGCGGAACCTTCGCGATAATCCTGAGCATGAAGCGAATGGCAAGATAACCGACGACGGCGGCAGCAATGACGCCAACCACCGTGGGAACCAGCTCAATCTGGCTGATATATCCTTCCTCAACGGCATCTTTTCCTTCCATCAGAAGGGAACCGAGTATCGCGGGGGCGCTCATCATAAAGGAAAACTTCGCCGCAAGGGTTTTTGAAAGGCCGGTGGCCGTTCCGCCCAGAATGGTGGAACCGCTGCGGGAAACGCCGGGGATCATTCCGATCCCCTGAAAAAGCCCCATAACGATCGCCTGGAGGAAGCCGACTTTTTTCTCTTTCGGCTTTTTCCGGGAAGCAAAAAAGTCGCAAAGCAGGAGAAACAGCGCGGTAATCAGAAAGGAAACACCAAGGAACCAGCCGCTGTCAAAGATCGCGAATCCTTCAAAACCGTTCACAACAATGAATTTCTTCGCGAGCAGATAAATTGCCAGCGTCGGAACGGAGGCAACAATCAGCAGAATCAGCGTTCTGTTCCGGATCGGGTGAAGAATCATATCCACCCATTCCTTCCGGAAGACGATCAGAACCGGCAGAAGCGTGCCCACATGGAGCAGAATATCCAGCATTTTCATGGCAGGCGTATCTGTCTGAATACCGAAGAAAATCCGGGCCAGCAGCAGATGACCGCTGGAAGAAATCGGCAAAAACTCTCCGAGACCCTGGATCACACCCAGAATCAGACTCTGAACGATGGACATAAGCACCCCTCCTGAACAGTTTCAACATATTATTTTACCATAATCAAAAAAGTTTGGAAAGCCGAAGGATTTGACGGAAAGCTTGACTGATGCAGACGGGATCTTTATAATTAAAATTTGTATGTGAATACAGGAATCTGAAAGAACGGAAGGGAGTACGGCGGACCATGAAACTCGGAGTTGTCGGTCTTCCGAATGTCGGAAAAAGCACATTATTCAACGCGATTACGAACGCGGGCGCACAGGCGGAAAATTATCCTTTCTGCACCATCGAGCCGAACACAGGGATTGTTCCGGTGCCGGACCATCGGCTGGACGTGCTGGCCGAAATGTATCATCCGAAAAAAGTGACGCCCGCGATCATTGAATTTGTGGATATTGCGGGGCTTGTCAGAGGCGCAAGCCGGGGCGAAGGCCTGGGGAACAAGTTTCTGTCCCATATCCGGGAAGTAGACGCCATCGTGCATGTCGTCCGCTGCTTTGAGGACGATAATATCATCCATGTGGACGGGTCAGTGGATCCGATGCGCGATATCGAAACCATTAATCTCGAACTGATCTTTGCGGACATGGAAACGGTGCAGAAACGCAAGGAAAAAGCCGAAAAGAGCTATCGGGGCGGCGATAAGAAAGCGGCCGAAGAAGCAGAACTGGCGGAACGGCTTTATACCCACCTTGAAAGCGGGAAGCCCGCAAGGACACTGGAAGTGACAGATGACGAAAAGCAAATCCTGAACAGCTGGTTCCTGCTGACCACCAAACCCGTGATCTATGCCGCCAATATTGCGGAGGACGATCTGGGCAAAGACGAGAATGAAATTCCTTTTGTACAGAAAGTCAAAGAAGCAGCCAAAGCGGAAAACGCCGAAGTAATCGTCATTTCCGCCGCAATTGAACAGGATATCGCTTCCATGAACGCTGAAGAGAAAAAAGAATTCCTGGAGGAGCTCGGCATCGGGCAGAGCGGATTGGACCGGCTGATTACGGCCAGTTACCGGCTTCTGGGGCTGATTTCTTTCCTGACGTCCGGCGAGGATGAATGCCGCGCATGGACGATTGTGAAAGGGACAAAAGCGCCGCAGGCTGCCGGCAAGATCCATACAGACTTTGAAAAAGGCTTCATCCGCGCGGAAATCGTCCCGTTTGAACAACTGCAGGAGAACGGCAGCATGGCTGCCTGCAAAGAAAAGGGGCTTGTCCGCAGCGAAGGCAAGGACTATGTGATGAAGGACGGGGACATTACACTTTTCAGGTTTAATGTATAAGAAAGAAGGACAGCACAGATGTCACGGATCGAATACTTTCGCAAAAGAGTCGTCAAAATGGACTACAAAGCGCTGTGGAAGACGACGGGGATCCTGAAAAAGAGAAGCGGCAAGAGCAGGGTCTGGCTGGCGAAAGATATGCTGAAATGCGGAGTGAAGTACAACGCCGGATATATGGACTACAAGATCGCGCAGATGTATAAGCTGAACGACGAGCAGCGCCAGACTGTCATCACCCGCGGTATTTCCAACGATATTGTGCGGCGGATGAATCCGAAGGAATACTGGCACACGTTTGACGACAAAGCGGAGTTCAACGAGTTCTTCAAAGAATGGATCCCGCGCAAATGGATGCGCATCAATGAAGAAACAACCGCCGAAGAGCTGGAAGCTTTCTGCAGGCATCAGACGCAACTGATCTGGAAACCGATTGAAGGTTCCAGCGGCGTCGGAATTCAGAAATACACGAAGGACGATTGGAAAGACGGCAGCGAAGCCTTCCTGAAGACGCTCAGAGAGCACGGCAACGGCATTCTGGAAGAAATCGTGATTCAGCATCCGAAGATGGCCTCGCTCTGTCCCACATCGGTCAACACTTGCCGGATTGCGACGCTGCTGGGAGACAAACAGCAGGGAATTGTATATGCCTTCCTGCGCATCGGGAACGGCAAGGTCATGGATAACGTGGACTGCGGCGGGATGGCGGCAAGGATCAACCTGGAAACGGGCAAACTGCTGACCGTCGGCGCGGATAAACAGGGAAACACGTTTATCAAGCATCCGATTACCAATACCAGCATCATCGGGTTCCAGATTCCGTTCTGGGAAGAAGCCAAGCAGATGTGCCTGGACGCCGCGCAGAAGATACCGCAGATGCGATTTATTGCCTGGGATGTGGCAATTACCGAAAAAGGGCCGACTTTTATTGAAGGAAACAGTTTTCCGTCGCATGCGGTACCCCAGTTTGCGGCGCACTATCCGGACGGAATCGGAATTTTGCCCGAATTCGAAAAGTTTATTGATTTATAATTTGTTCTTGCATCGTCCGCATAAAGATGATATACTATTTTCTGTTATGCGGACGGTCCGCTGTCCGGAGCAGATGATTCATCCGTTCGGGTGAACCGCCGGGTCATGAACGTCTATGAGGGAAGGAGGCACAAACAATGAACGAACTGATCCGTTCCATCGAAGCAAA
>Ga0265301_10005029_pt1 | contig 13124 bp, 14 predicted proteins | sample AusTroGonzalo_MG_2_FD_193488 | JGI IMG/M metagenome (GOLD analysis project Ga0265301, IMG submission 193488) | Bovine rumen microbial communities from tropical cattle in Woodstock, Queensland, Australia - Gonzalo_04 | ecosystem: Host-associated > Mammals > Digestive system > Stomach > Rumen ...
GCACAGCGTGCAGAGCGGCTTCACGAGCAAGGTATTCCTTTCCGTGTAGGACTCGAAACAGGTGCGTCGATGGGCGACAGTTGTGACGGTGCGTTGGCACGTGCTCATGCGGTCGAGTTCCGTACGCCTTACCAATCGAATAAATCGATGCGCGATGAGATCAATGCCGAAGGAACGCATTATTTTGATATGCACCTGAGCCATATGGCGCAGGATATCCGTTATGGCTTCCTACCCAAACCTAACTGGGCGATCATCGAGGCCTCGTACGTAGGTGAGGATGGTACGATTGTGCCGGCAGCAGGTATCGGTATCATGCCCACTATCTGCAACCAAGCGGATAAGATTATCGTGGAGCTTAATGAGATGTTCCCTGCTGCGATGCGTGGCATGCATGATCTCTATGAACCCCTTGACCCGCCTTGCCGTCGTGAGATACCTATATACAAGCCTTCGGATCGCTGCGGCTCGGATCACTTGAAAGTGGATCCGAAGAAGATTGCGGCAGTTGTGAAGACCAATCGTCCTAACGAGATTCCGGCGTTTACTCCGGTAGACGAAGTAACCGCGAAGATAGGTGCAAACGTAGCGATGTTCCTCGAGGCTGAGATGAAAGCAGGTCGTATTCCTGCTTCTTTCCTGCCTATCCAGAGTGGAGTAGGAAACGTAGCCAACGCAGTGCTTGGAGAATTAGGTAAGAACCCGCATATCCCACCGTTTGAGATGTACTCCGAGGTAATTCAAGACAGCGTGGTTGATCTCATCAAAGCGGGGCATTGTAAGTTCGCGAGTGGTTGTTCGTTGCGACTTGTTGAAGCCAAGATGGCAGAGGTACTCGCTGACCTGGATTTCTATCGTGATAAACTGTTACTCCGTCCACAGGAGACTTCGAATAGTCCTGAAGTAGCGCGTCGTTTAGGCATCATCGCCATCAACACGGCGCTTGAGGCAGACATCTACGGAAACGTCAACTCGACGCACGTAACGGGTACCAAGATGATGAATGGTATCGGAGGTAGTGGTGATTTCGCACGTAACGCGTATATCTCCATCTTCACGACCGCTTCGACGGCAAAGAACGGCGCTATATCGTCGATTGTGCCGATGGTGACGCACCTCGACCACTCCGAGCACTCCGTGAAGGTTATCGTGACCGAGCAGGGTGTTGCAGATTTGCGTGGTAAGAGTCCGCGTCAGCGTGCTCAAGAGATTATCAATAACTGCGTGGCTCCGGAATACCGCGAGATGTTACGCGATTATTTGAAATTCGCTAAACACGGACAGACCCAGCATAATCTTTCTTTGGCATTCGCAATGCACGAAGAATTCTTGAAATCGGGCGATATGCGAAATACGAAATGGGAGAATTATCTGCGATAAGAGAATTCATTAACTGGCCCTAAATACCAGTTTATCGGAGGTTAAAACAATGAAAAAAGCGTCTTTTGGGCGCTTTTTTCTGATTTTTCTTGCATATATGAAAAAAAAGTTGTACCTTTGCAGCGAATTATGTGCAGAAGTGTACGTATTGACGACTTTAACAACTAATTATATAAATTTTTAAGAACATGAAAAAAAGTGTATTCTTTTGCCTCATTGCTATGGTAGCATTGTTGGCGTCGTGTAACAAAACATTGCCTCAGCCGGAGGCGATCACAGTTAATCCGAGTCCGCTGGAGCTGAAGGGTGGTAAGGTTAATGCTGACATTACCGGTACTTTCCCTGTAAAGAAATTCGCTAAGAAAGGTGTATTGGTAGTTACTCCGGTCCTCAAATATGACGGACAAGAGGCAGTAGGTGAACCTAAAACCTATGTAGGTGAGAAAGCGAAAGAGAATGGTCTGACGGTTAACTACAAAGAGGGTGGTACTTATACCCAAAGTTGCTCGTTTGCTTATGTACCCGCTATGAAAGAGTCTGAACTCTATCTTCGTTTTGAGGCTAAGATTGGAAAGAAAGTGATTGAGATTCCTGATCTCAAAATCGCTGATGGTGTAAATGCAACTGCTGAGTTGGCACAAGCTAAAGACAACAAGATTGTTAATACTCCGGACAAGTTCCAACGTATTATTCAAGAGACCACAGAGGCTGACATTCGCTTCTTGATTCAACAGGCTAATCTTCGTTCTTCTGAGACCAAATCAGAGCAAATCAAGAACTTGCAAGCAGCTATCAAAGAGGCTAACAGCGCAGAGCGCAAGGCTATTAACAAAATCGAAGTAAGCGGCTACGCTTCTCCGGATGGTGGTTTGACCCTGAATGAAGGTTTGGCAAAGAATCGTGAGAAAGTAACGGAGAAATTCTTGCAGAAGAACCTCAAGAAGGACAAGATCCAAGGTGCTAACATCGAATCTAACATCACTGCTGAGGACTGGGAAGGATTCCAGAAAGCAATGGAGAACAGCAATATGCAGGACAAAGATCTTGTTCTCCGCGTGCTCTCTATGTACAGCGATCCGGAAGAGCGTGAGGCTCAAATCAAGAACCTGAGCAATGTATATAGCACGATCGCTAAGGACGTTCTGCCGGCACTCCGTCGCAGCCGTCTTATTTTGACAACCGACTTGATTGGTAAGAGCGATGAGGAGATTTTGGCATTGGTAGAGAGCGATCCGACCCAACTGAGTGTTGAGGAGTTGCTGTATGCAGCTACGCTGGTAGAGGACAAAGCTAAGAAGTTGGAGATCTATGCTAAGGCAGCTAATATCTACAATGACTACCGCGCATGGAACAACATAGGTGAGATTTACTTCGCAGATGGCAACATCGCTGAGGCTCGTCGTAACTTCATTAAAGCTGTAGAAATCAATCCTAATGACCCGGATGTGCAATACAATGCAGGTGTGGCCGCATTGGCTGACGGTGACTTTGCTAAAGCAGAAGAGCATTTAGGAAAAGCAGCCGGTACTAAGGGTAACTTAGACGCTGCGCTTGGTACGCTCTACACACAAAAGGGTGACTACGCTGCTGCTAAGAAGGCATATGGTAACAAAGCTACAAATAACGCTGCTGTTCAACAAATCCTGAATGAGGATTATGCAGGAGCTTCGAAGACTCTTAACAATGTTAAAGAGCCGAACGCTACTACTGCTTACCTGAAGGCTGTTGTAGCTGCTCGTACCAACGACAAAGCAGGTGTGATTGCTAACCTCAAGAGCGCTGTAGCTCAAGACGCAAGCTTCAAAGCACGTGCTGCGGCAGACATCGAGTTCTCGAAGTTCGCTGAGGACGCTGAGTTTCAAGCAATTGTTAAGTAATGTCGGTATTATTTCCGAAAGTAAATAAACCCCGTGAGTGGGACTATCGCCCCATTTACTATGATAAGGAAAAGGAGGCGCGCAAGGATAAAAAACTTGCGCGTCTTCATCACGGGTCTTTCCGCGAGGAGCATGAGAAGAATATGACCAATGCCCGCAGACAGCGGCCTTCTAAACTTATCTTCTGGATCGTACTCCTCGTCTTGTTGGTCTTGTGCTTTTACGTCTTTTACTAACATGGACGTCATACATTTATTACCGGATAGTGTAGCGAATCAGATTGCAGCGGGAGAAGTGATCCAACGCCCCGCATCGTGTCTGAAGGAGCTGGTAGAGAACAGTTTGGACGCGGGTGCTAAACGCATCCAAGTTATTGTTCGTGATGCCGGCCGAACGCTTTTGCAGGTGATAGATGATGGTTGTGGTATGAGTGAGATGGACGCTCGATTGGCTTTCGAGCGTCATGCCACCAGCAAGATCTCCCAAGCGCAGGATCTGTTTACGCTGCGGACGATGGGTTTTCGCGGCGAAGCATTACCGTCTATCTGTGCGGTTGCACAAGTAGAGATGCAGACACGGCGTGCTGAGGACGAGATGGGTTCGTTGATTGAGATTCATGGTTCACAAGTAATCAGACAAGAAGTTTGTAGTTGTCCGGTGGGCACTAATATCAAGGTTAGCAACCTTTTCTTCAATGTTCCCGTTCGGCGAAAGTTTCTAAAGTCCGATCAAACGGAATTGCGTAACCTGCTGACAGAGTTCTATCATATTGTGTTGGTTTATCCCAAAACGGCTTTTACGTTTGTGCACAATGATGAGATATTGTTGGAGCTGCCGGTAGGAACTGAGAAACAACGCATCGAGGCGATTTTCGGCAATCCTAAACGTAATGTGTATACTTCGGGATTTGTAGAGGTGAAGACTGATACGGATTTGGTGTCCATCCGGGGATTTGTTATCAAACCTGAAGCGGTAACCCGCAAGGCAGAGCAGTATTTCTTTGTGAATGGACGCTACATGCGTCATCCGTATTTTTTGAAAGCGGTTCAGACGGCTTATTCCGGCATGTTACCGAATGATTACCAGCCGTCGTTCTTTATATACTTTGACATTAACCCTGAGGGCATAGATGTAAATATCCATCCAACAAAGACAGAGATTAAGTTTGCTGATGAGCAGACGATCTTTCAAATCCTGATGGCTTCTATCCGTGAAGCATTAGGTAAATTCACTCTTGCGCCGCAAATTGATTTTGATACGCAAGGAGCGATTGATATTCCTCTTCCCACGAACGAACGTACGGTAAGCCGTCCGACAGTAGGTGTTGATCCGAACTATAATCCTTTCCACACTCGCTCTTCCTATCCTACTACGCCTACCAGTGTACGGAATTGGGAATCGCTCTATGGGACTCCTTCTAAGCCTTCTAATGCGATTTATCCGGATGAATTACCAACTCCTCCTGATGCCTTGTTGTTGACGGAAGAACGTATAGAAAGCTGTCCTATCTGGCAGTATAGCGGTAAATATATCTTAATGCCTACAGAAGGAGGTTTGTTGCTTATTAATCAACATCGAGCTCATGTGGCTGTTTTGAACAGTCAGTTCTTAGACCAATTGGCACAAACGCAAGGTGCAACGCAGCAGTTGCTTTTTCCGGAAGTGCTATCGTTGCAACCTGATGAACTGGTTCTGTTTGAACGAATCTTACCGGACTTACAAACAATAGGATTCGATGCCGAACGCTTGAGTCCTGATAGTTATTCGATTCAAGGAATACCGGCCCAACTGACGAGTCAATCGGCTTTGCCGGTACTACAACATATATTGCAACAGGTACGAGAGCGAGGAGCCAATACGCAAATGGAATGGCGTGAGCAAATAGCCTTGTCATTGGCAGAGAATGCAGCTATTCCGTATGGCAAAGTGCTCACGCAGGACGAAATGCGTGATTTGGTACGCAAACTGATGGTCTTGCCTTCCTTACGCCTTACTCCGGACGGCAAAACTATCCTTTCTCTTCTTACGGACGATGAAATAAACAAACGATTCTAATAGTATGAAAAACTTTTTCTTTTACGTCTTGGCTGCACTACTGATGGTAGCATGCACGCCGGCAGATCATCTCACTATTCTGCACACAAATGACACGCATTCGCAGATTGAACCGAAATCCAACGGTCAAGGCGGTTACGCGCGTCGGATGGGATTGATTAAGCAAGAACGCAAGGCAGACAAGAATCTGCTATTAGTAGATGCGGGTGACTATTGCCAAGGTACACCGTATTTTAATTTTTATCACGGACGTGTCGAGATTGATGCAATGAATAGGATGGGGTACGATGTCGCTACGGTTGGTAATCATGAGTTTGACAATGGTATTGATACCTTGGCAATGATTCTTAAATTAGCTCATTTTCCGATTGTATGCGCCAATTATGATGTGCGAGGAACGGTATTGGAGGAAGTTATTAAACCTTATACGATACTTCATCGTAATGGTTTGAAGATAGGTGTATTTGGTTTGGGCTGTGATCCGAAAGGATTGATAGCGGATAAGAATTTCGCTCCATTGCAGTATTTGCCTCCTTATCAGGTGGCACAAGAGATGGCGGACACGCTTCGCGCACAAGGATGCGATGTTGTTATTTGTCTCAGTCATTTAGGTACTTATGGTAAAACGAAAGAAGATGATTGCGATTTTGAGATGGCGCAAGTAACCCGCGGAATAGATGTCATTATAGGTGGACATACCCATCAGTTATATGACAATTTGCGCGTTCCGAATGCAGATGGCGATACCATCGCTTTGTGTCAAATGGGCAAGAGTGGAGCCTATTTAGGTAAAATTGTGTTAGATTTATGTGACAAAACTGCAAAATAAGTAAAAAAAATTTGCATATTTCAAAAAAAAGCAGTAATTTTGTGCCGGTTTTGCAGAATAAGCGAAAACTTAAGTTTACAAAGATTAATAATTACATAGTAGATATTAACTTTAAATATTTAGTATTATGGCTGAAATTGAAGCAAAAGTAAAAGCAATCATCGTTGATAAGCTTGGTGTAGAGGAGTCTCAAGTAACAAAAGACGCTAATTTCCAAACAGATTTGGGTGCAGATTCGTTGGATACCGTAGAGATGATCATGGAGTTTGAGAAGGAGTTCGGTATTTCTATTCCAGACGAGGACACTCAGAAGATTGCTACAGTAGGCGATGCTATCGCTTACGTTGAGAATGCGAAGAAGTAATCCTGTCAAAAGGATGGTTTACGAGTTTACGGCAATTACTGTAAACTCGTACCTTATATATATAGGTAAAGAAAAATGCAATTACGACGAGTAGTCATAACAGGACTTGGCGCGCTCACGCCGGTAGGTAATTCTGCGCCGGAAACATGGGCCTCTTTAGTACAGGGGAAGAGTGGTATTGCACCAATCACAAGCTTTGATGCGAGCCTGTTTAAGACCCAATTTGCCGGTGAGGTGAAGGATTTCAATCCCGAAAATGTGATTGATCGGAAAGAGGCGCGTAAGATGGACCGTTATTCCCAATTTTCGCTGTCTGTAGCCGATGAAGCGCTGCGTGATAGCGGATTGGATTTAGAGAAGGAAGACCGTAGCCGTGTGGGCGTTATATGGGGAAGCGGTATGGGAGGTTTGCAAACGATGGAATCGGAAATTATCGACTTTGCCAAAGGCGATAGTGTTCCGCGTTTTAATCCGTTTATGATTCCGAAGGCTATCCCGAGTATGGCGGCAGGAATGATTTCTATCCGTTTCGGTTTAGGTGGTCCAAGTTTCTCTGTTTCCACGGCATGTTCGTCATCGTCGCATGCAGTAGGTTCGGCGTTTGATCAGATTCGTTTAGGTCACGCGGATGTATTGTTGACGGGTGGAGCAGATGCGGATGTCTCCATCACCGGCATAGGTGGTTTCAATTCTTTGCATGCTCTTTCTACGCGCAATGAGTCGCCGGAAACAGCCAGCCGTCCGTTCTCTAAATCCCGTGATGGCTTTGTGTTGGGCGAGGGAGCGGCTTGTTTGATTCTGGAAGAGTATGAGCATGCTAAAGCGCGTGGAGCGAAGATTTACGCAGAGATGGTAGGTGAAGGCATGACGTCCGATGCTTACCATATGACAGCTCCTGATCCTGACGGAAAAGGCGCAGAACGTGTGATGCGATTGGCTATTAGAGACGCGGGCTTAGACCCTCAAGACATTGACTACATTAATACACATGGTACCTCCACGCCGTTGGGGGATGTAACGGAGTTGATGGCTATTAAGCGTGTGTTTGGCGAGCATGTATACGAGATGAATCTGGATTCCACCAAATCCATGACAGGTCATCTGATAGGTGCTACCGGCGCAGTAGAGGCCATTGCTTGTATTATGGCATTGAAAGACGCTATTATTCCTCCGACTATCAATCATGACCCGGAAGATGTAGACGAGCAGATAGACTATCGCATTAACTTTACTTTTGATAAGGCCCAGAAACGCGATATTAAGTATGCATTGAGCAACACCTTTGGTTTTGGAGGGCATAATGCATGTTTGATCTTTAAGAAATGGGAAGAGTAACCCCATAGAATGTTACTCCTATTAGTCACTTTTAATTATTTAAGGTATTATGATTACAAAAATTGGCGAGAATGCAGGCCTGGTATGGGGTGCATTGCAGAATGGAGCTCAGGGTCTGAAGGCTCTGAAGAAAGCTACCAAGCTGAAAAACGACGAGCTCTTTTTGGCGCTCGGTTGGCTTGCTCGCGAAGGTAAAATTTCCTTCACTGAGGCTGAAGCTGACACGATCGTTGCGTTGGCATAATGAAACTATGGTTATAGCCATTGTAGGCGCATCAGGCGCCGTAGGGCAAGAACTATTAACCGTTTTAGCCCAACGTGATTTCCCTGTATCGGAGCTGCGACTGTTTGGGTCGCAGCGATCCGAAGGGAAGAAATATCTATTTTGCGGTAAAGAGTACACGGTACAGTTGCTGCAACATGACGACGCTTTTAAGGGCGTCGATATTGCTTTTGTCTCCGCGGGCGCAGGCGTATCGCGCGAGTACGCGAGCGATATCACTCGCTTTGGGGCAGTGATGATTGATAATTCGTCTGCCTTCCGCATGGACGAAGATGTGCCGTTGGTGGTACCTGAAGTAAATGCGAGCGATGCGTTGAATCGTCCGCGTAATATTATCGCCAACCCCAATTGTACCACTATCCAGATGGTGGTAGCATTGCAGGCGATAGAGCGTCTCAGTCATATCCGCCGTGTGCATGTGGCCACGTATCAGGCTGCATCCGGAGCCGGTGCACAGGCAATGAAGGAATTGGAGAACCAATACCGTCAAGTGCTTAATGGCGAAGAAGTGAAGGCAGAGAAGTTTGCGTATCAGTTGGCATTTAATCTTATTCCTCATATCGATGTATTCACGGATAATGGGTATACCAAGGAAGAGATGAAGATGTACCACGAGACGCGCAAGATTATGCACTCGGATGTTAAAGTGAGTGCGACTTGTGTACGGGTTCCTTCGTTGCGTGCCCATAGCGAGAGTATATGGGTAGAAACAGAACGTCCGGTGAGTGTAGCTGAGGCACAAGCGGCATTTGCGAGCTCACAGGGCTGTGTGCTGATGGATGAACCGGCTGAGAAGAAATACCCTATGCCGTTGTTCCTCAGTGGTAAAGATGAAGTGTTTATCGGTCGGGTACGTAAGGATTTGAGCGATGAATGTGGGTTGAGTTTCTGGTGCGTTAGTGATCAGATACGCAAAGGGGCGGCCTTGAATGCAGTTCAGATAGCCGAGTATTTGATAGAAAAAAAGAACATTTTTGCATAGGTATCGCCCTCGTATTGCCCTCGTGTCGCATAGGTAATGCCCCCGTTAAGAAAAATAGAACATTAAGATGATTGAACCAATCGAAATAATGGCGCCCGTAGGGTGTTGGGAGAGTTTGGCAGCGGCTATCCAAGCCGGAGCTACCAGTGTTTATTTCGGTATCGAGCACCTGAATATGCGTGCTCGTAGTTCGGTCAATTTTACGACGAAAGACCTGCAGGAGATTGTACGTATCAGTCAAGAGGCCGGTGTAAAAACATACCTTACTCTCAATACGGTGATGTATCCAGAGGATTTGCCGTTGATGCGGGAGATCGTGGACACGGCGCATGCAGCCGGTGTAGATGCCATTATTGCCAGCGATATCGCTGTTATGCAGTATTGCGCAAAAGTGGGGCAAGAGGTGCATTTGTCTACCCAATTGAATATCGCTAATACGGAGGCGCTAAAGTTCTATGCGCAGTTTGCGGATGTAGTCGTTTTGGCTCGCGAACTGAATATGGAGCAGGTGGCATCTATCCATCGCGATATAGAGGAGCAGCATATTTGCGGACCGAAAGGTGAGTTACTGCGGATCGAGATGTTTTGTCACGGGGCATTATGCATGGCGGTGAGTGGTAAGTGCTACCTCAGTCTCAATAATTATGGGCTGAGTGCTAACAGAGGTGCGTGTGTACAAGTGTGCCGAAGAGGTTATACGGTAAAGGATAAATCTTCTGATTTGGAGTTGGACATTGACAACCAGTATATTATGTCGCCGAAGGATTTGAAAACTATTCATTTCCTGAATAAGATGCTGGATGCCGGTGTGCGGGTGCTTAAGATAGAAGGTCGTGCTCGCGGCGCTGAATATGTAGCCACGGTGGTTCGTTGTTATCGCGAGGCGGTTGAAGCTTGGCAAAAAGGCGAGTATAGCGTCAATGAGGTGATTGAACCGAAGATTGCCGACTGGAACGAGCGATTGAGTAGGGTGTTCAACCGTGGTTTTTGGGACGGTTATTATCAAGGACAGCGCTTAGGCGAATGGACGCATGTGTATGGCAATAAGGCGACACGCAAGAAGATTTATGCAGCTAAGTGCACTAATGTGTTTAAGCAACTGAGCGTGGCGGAGTTCGTTGTTGAAGCCGTAGAAGCCTTGGAGGAAGGACAAGACTGGCTCATTACCGGCGAGACTACAGGTGTTTATGAGTGCAAAGCCATTGATTTGCGAGACAAAGATGGTCATCCGACGAAACGTGTTCGACAGGGAGAAGTGTTCTCCATTAAGACGGATCGTTTGATACATAGAGGTGATAAACTGTTTATTTGGAGTACTGAACAATGAGTGAAATCGCGCACATAGTATCTCCTGCCAGCGCAGGATGGACAGGCTGGTTGCTATTCGGCCTATTGCTTTGTGCTGTATTGGCAGAATTTCTTCAACGAGGTATTATCACCCAATCCCTTCAGTCGGTTTTGACGCATAGTAACCGCACGTACAAAGATGCGCCGGTGAATTTCTGGGCACAAGTACTGATCACTATCTTTCGCGTGTGTATCATTGCGTTGGCGGTGTATCTTTGTTGCTATATAGAAGGAACGTTTACGTTTGCCGCTTTCGCCGCTATTTGTGGTCTGTTAGTAGGATTACTGATTGTAAAAATGCTCTGCCATTGGATATTGGATTATACGTTTCGCTTCTCGCATATGTTTGAATCCGCCTACGAGCCATATGCGAATATGGTCACATTGGCATCTGTCGTTTTATATCCTATTATCCTTATTTTACTTCGTATAGACAGTGTTGCGGTCGCTCGCTGGAGTGTAGGGGCGGTAGCTGTTCTGTTTTTGTTAATATGGTTCTACCGAGGCGGAAGAATTTTTATTCAATCTCCGGTAGGCATCTTTTATTTTGCACTCTATTTATGCACTTTAGAGTTTTTGCCGATGATGGCACTCTATTATTTATCTGATATAACGATACAACATCTATGGTAAAGAAAATTCTTTTTTCTCAACCGCGTCCAACGGTTGCACATAACCCGTACAGCCGTTTAGAGGAGCAGTTTGGTGTACAATGTGATTTCTATCAGTTTATCCATATTGAAGGGTTGACAGCGCGTGAATTTCGTCAACAACGTATTAATCCGTTGGATTATACCGCGGTGATACTCAATTCGAAACTTGGAGCGGATCATTATTTTCGGATGTGCGAAGAGATGCGTATTGCGGTACCGGATTCTATGCATTATTATTGCAATTCGGAGCAGGTGGGCTTGTATTTGCAAAAATACATCCAATATCGCAAGCGTAAGGTCTTTTTCCCGGAGACAGGCAATAAGTTTGAAGATTTATTGCCGGCTATGCATCGTCGTCCGAATGAGCGTTATCTCATGGTGCTTTCAGATATTCATAATGACGAACAAATCAATATGTTTGCCGAGAATAATATCGATGTACAACCGGCTATTATGTACCGTACTGTGACCACACCGTGGCCGGCAGATCGTTCGTTTGATTATGATATGATTGCTTTGTTCACTCCTGCAGGAGTAACTTCTTTGCGAGAGAATTTCCCGGATTGGAAGCAAGGCGAAACGCTTATTGCCGCCTTTGGCGAAGGAACTATTCATGCCTTGGAAGAAGCCGGTTATCGTGTGGATATAGAAGCGGGGCAAGGCAAGGAGTTTGCATCACTACCGATGGCTATATCGGACTATTTGGAGAAACATGCCTAATGGTTTTCCCAAACATAACAAACTCTGCGGCCAGTTGCGTATAGCGCAATTGTACAAAGAGGGCAAACGCTTTGTTGTATGGCCTGTGCGTGTGACCTATAAGGCTACGGAAGACGATACGCAAGTACTGGTTTGGGCCCCCAAATCACTATTCAAACACGCGGTGGATAGGAATCATCTAAGGCGTTTGATGCGGGAAGCCTATCGATTGAATCAAGATATATTGGGCGAACAACACTATCAGATTGCGTTCAATTACATGGATAAAGAGGTACTCAATTACGCGGTTATTGAAAAAGCCATATGCAAAGCGCTGAAGAAAATACATGGAAAGTGATTGTGCGCAAAGCATTTCTGCTTCCGGTATATTTTTATCGGTATTGTATTTCGCCGTTCACACCGCCCTCTTGTCGGTATACGCCTACTTGTAGTCAGTATATGGTAGAAGCGGTACTCAAATATGGCATTTTTAAAGGAGGTTGGCTTGGTATCAAACGAATCTGTCGGTGCCATCCTTGGGGCGGAAGCGGTTATGACCCGGTTCCCTAATGTGAGTTAAATAGTTAATATGGTTTTGATTGCATCAAAACGTTAAACGGTTAGTTTATGCGAATAGATATTATCTCTGCTTGTCCGGAATTATTGGAGTCGCCACTCAATCACTCAATCATACAGCGCGCAAAGACCAAAGGGCTTTGTGAGATTTATGTGCATAATCTGCGGGACTGGACGTTGGATAAACATCGTAAGATAGATGACTATGCCTTCGGTTTCAGTGCAGGGATGGTCCTGCAGATTGAACCGATTGACCGTCTTATCACGCATTTGACCTCCGAGCGACGCTATGATGAAATCATCTTCACAGCTCCGGATGGAGAGCGCTTTGATCAAAAAGCGGCGAATGAGTTGTCGCTCAAAGAGAATATCATCATTCTCTGCGGACATTACAAAGGGGTAGACCAACGCGTGCGAGATCATCTGATTACGCGTGAATATAGTATCGGCGATTTCGTACTTACTGGAGGCGAGATGCCTGCAGCGATGATGACCGATGCCATTGTGCGTTTGTTACCGGGGGCTTTAGGGGATGTCGAATCTGCCCTTAATGATTCTTTTCAAGACGGATTATTAGAAGCAGGCGTTTATACGCGCCCTGCCGAATACAAAGGATGGAAAGTGCCGGAAATACTCCTCAGTGGTCATCAAGCTAAGATAGAAGAGTGGATGTATGAGCAATCTTTGGCCCATACACAAGAAAGAAGGCCGGATTTATTAGAAGGCAAATAAAATGGTGTAAAT
>Ga0265301_10005032_pt1 | contig 13121 bp, 7 predicted proteins | sample AusTroGonzalo_MG_2_FD_193488 | JGI IMG/M metagenome (GOLD analysis project Ga0265301, IMG submission 193488) | Bovine rumen microbial communities from tropical cattle in Woodstock, Queensland, Australia - Gonzalo_04 | ecosystem: Host-associated > Mammals > Digestive system > Stomach > Rumen ...
GCAGGTTTCATAATTTTGTCCTCCAAATTTAGTTAAACATTGTTTAACGTAGCTTGCGTAGTTTACGTTGTTGGCGTAGTATGCGTAATTGCGTTTTCACCCTAACAAAGGCAAATTATGTGCCAACCCTAAAATCCCTGCCAATATGTCCATCTTTCGTGCCAAATTGTCCACCCTCTGCCAATTTGTCCACATTAAGTGCCAAATTGTCTCGCACACGCGCGTATATTATTAATTAAGGTATACTCTCTCGCTGTCGCTCGAAGCCACTTTGAGAGAGTCTAAGTTCGCTTAGGCTCTCTTTTTTTTTGTTTTTATTTGCATATATCAGAAATTTTTTGTATCTTTGTCGCCGAAATTAGTGTGCACTTTTGTCTGATAATGAAAAAACGACTATACAATGAAGCGAATTTTACTTGGTTTTGTTATTCTTTTATTGTCTCTGAGTTTGCATGCTCAGGGTCAGTTTAAGGATGTCCGTCAGACCTATTTATGGGATGTGACGCTTTCTATGAAGGGTTACAACGGCGCGCCGAATATCTATGACAAGGTGGTAGATGTAATGGTAAAGGATATCCAATCGATTACGAATGAACGTACGGAGATAGTGGTTATCCCGTTCCAGGATACCAAGTATTGCGATGTATGGCGTGCTTTTGCTACTGAGGAAGGGAAAGCAGATATCATTCGGCATATTCGTTCGTACCAGAATGGTAACATCACCAATACCAATATCTCCGCACCGCTGCAATATGCTATAGATGAGGTGTTTACGACGGACAAGATAGATATCATGAAGCTAATGACGGACGGTAATGACAATGTTAATCCGGATAAGTTGCTTGCAATCTTATCTCATTGGTGTGAGATAGCGAAACGCAAAGATGCGTACGGATATTATATCTTACTGACCGGCGCTGCCAAGAATGAAGAGTTGAGTGGCCTGCTGCGTGATTTATGCAATTTTGAGGAGATAGATGCCTCTCAGATGCTGGATGGCATCGCCGATATTCGTCAGTTGAATAACGCGTGGAAGGAAGGGGTATTGATTAATATCCGCGACGAGTACAATAAGCCTAAACGGCTGGAGTTTAACGTCTATTCCGGTGATGGTAATATCCCTGCGGGTTTCAAGGTACGCTTTAAGACGCGCTCTAATCCCTATGTAGAGATAGATGAAGTGGCGGAGATGGGCGATGATAACTCGCTGGAGATTCATCCGCGATTCAAGAAATCGCAAGAAGAGTTGATAGACGAACTGCCGACGGAGTATGTGTATAGCAATATTGTGTTGGAGTATGAGCCGATGCCTGAAATGGCAGAGAACCCTAAGTTTGCTTTCACGCGTATTGTGGACAAAGAGTGCGCCGTGTTATTGGAGAATAAACCCGTTAAGACGGTTCAAGTAACTGTAGGCAAAGATAAACCGGTTAAGACATGGGGCAAGACCAATTGTTATGATCCTTTCCTTTGGAAAAAATACGAGCCGGAGACCCTTGAACAGACCGTCCGTTTCGATTTCAACGACGATGCGCAAAAGTACGTGTCTCGTCCGTTGGAGTTAGGCGTATTCAAGAAAGATGGGAATGGTCATTTGCGTCCGGTGCCGGAAGAGGAGATGCAGTTGTACGTCAACGGTCAACCGGCAAAGGGTAATATCATCCGTGCAAACGCCTCGGATAGCGAATTGGAGGTAGGTATGGTGGTTTCTCCGGAAACGGAAAATAAGACACATTATTGGTACTTGAAACCCGTGGATGATGCCGGTTTGGACCGCATTAACGGCAAGGAGTACTACGGCCGAGATGACGCAATGATGGAGTTCAAAGTGAAGAAACGTCATGTGATGAACCCGCTGGTCAAAGGCATTATGTGGTTTTTGATAGCCGTTCTGGCTGCGCTGATTCTGTGGTTCATTATGCTCAAACACATGTTTTTCCCAACCTTCCGCGTAACCCGTTTGCAACTGGCAGGCCCGGAACCGTATCTAAGTCAGTTGAAGATAAAGGGGTATCGGCAGTGTATCTTGACGGCTACACCGCAAAAGCAGAACTGGTTCGACAAAGTGTTTAGGGGCGAAATCAAATACGAGGTGAATGCGCTTTGGACGGCTCCGGTGGTATTTGAACCGCGTGATAAGAAATCGGTACGCATTCGTCCGGATAAACACACGTATACAGCGGATACACGCTTCCTGAAGACGAATGTCGATTATGTGATCGTCAACGAAACGACGAAGACCAAAACAACGATGCGAATTTCATAAAAATTGGTAAGATATGGCAACAAAAATTAAACGCTGTCTCTATGTGGGACTTGGTGGCACAGGTATGAACGCACTTCTTCATACCAAAAAAACATTTATGGACACGTACGGAGAAGTACCTCCGATGATTGGGTTCTTGGGTATTGATACGGACCGCGGCGCTTACAAGAAGAGTCTGTTGACTGTTCGCGGCGAGGAGGTGGTTCTGAAGCCGAACGAGCAACTGCCGATCTATGTCAATGATGCCCGTCCGATTTACGATGTGAACAAAGAGGACTTCTCCTGGATACCGGAGAAGAACTTGTATGCGCTGACGAGTATGACACTCGGTGCAGGTCAAGTGCGTACGAACGGTCGCTTTGCTTTTACGGTCAATTATGTAGAAGTAGCGCAGAAAGTGCGCAGCATATTGGACCAAATTACCAATGCGCGTATTCAAGCCAATGACAAATACGAGCTGCTGAGTACCAATACCGAAATTCATATGGTCTTCTCAGTATGCGGTGGTACGGGTTGCGGTACATTCTTGAACATGGCTTATCTGCTTCGCAAAGAGGCTCCTAAATGCAAATTGACCGGCTATGCGGTATTGCCGGATATCTTCAAATCGATGTCCCGTTCAGGTATGGCAAAGGTGGCTCCAAATGCGTACGGCGCTATCTTGGACTTGGATTATCTGATGCATATGGGTATTGGTTCGGCACCGGTTAAGTTGGATTATATCAACGACAGTTATGAGATTCGTGAGCGTCCGTTCAATTCGGTTGTTTTCATTGACAATAAGAATGAGAACCTGGATACGTATACGCATGTGGACGAATTGACAGAGATGATTTCGTTGGCGTTGGTTACTTCCGCCGGTGAGTTAAGCGCCGCATCCGCTTCCGTCAGTGATAACCTGGAGAAGAATATCACCGAGGGAATGATGGATATCGAGAATAAACGTGCTTGGGCTGCAGGTATGGGTATTTGCGAGATTTTCTATCGCAATGAAGAGATCAGCGAAATCTATGCTATCAAGGCGGCTAAGATCTTGATTGAGCGCATGTTCAATTCGTGTGAGGATGCTGATATCATCGTCAATGCATGGATTGATTCGCCGGAGGTTAATATCCGTGAGAACAATAACAGTGACCATGTGATTGATTTTATTGCAGAGAAGAATCCGCAGTATGATTTATCCATCAACGAGGATGCGAACGCCATGCCGGAGGTTGAGCAATACCTGCAGATGAACAAGATCAAGGATGAAGTGATCAACGATAAGGTGTCTGCCTTGACTGCAAGGGTTCGTAGCGAACTACGCAAGTTGCTCATCGCGCACGTTAATAAGGAGTGCGGAATCTCTACTTCACGCAATATTATCGAAGGCATTGAGGCACAGGTAGATATCTTCCTCGCCGAGATGGTTAAGGAGAAAGAGAGCCTGCTTGAAATGCAGCCTCGTCTGCGTTCTACGCTCGAAGCCGCTGTTAGCGATTTGAAGGAATACGATGGTAAGTTCTTCAAGACCAAGAGCAAAGTGGAAGAGAAGGAAGAAGACGTGGTGGAAGCAGCACGAGACCTTTGCATCAATATGCGTGAGATTACTCGTCGCGACGCCGCTATCAAGGTATTTAACAATATCAAATCGATGCTACTGACGGCGATGGGCAAGGTGAACATGATTGCCGAGAGTCTGCAGTCCTGCTCGAAGAAGTTGACGACTGATTTGGCACGTTTGCAGAATAGTGTCAGCAAAGCCGCTCAGACTTTCCAAATTGACCTTGCGCAAGAGATGGCTACCTCCATCACCATCAATCCGGAGGATATCGTGTTTGCCGATTTCATCCGAACGCTGCAAGGCGAAGATAAACTGTATGGATTTGTGGATTACAGTGCAGAAGATGTAGAGAAATACATTCTTAAGTACACCCACAGTCTGCATACCACGAAGAAATACCGTGACACGACGATAGACGATATCGTGGATAAGATGGATCCGGAGGCCTTTGACAAGATGATTAAACTGGCGATTGCCAAGTCTCTGCCTATGTTCCGTTATTCGTATCGCGGTCACCGTCCGAAAGAGCAACCGCGTGACAGTTACTATATCGGTTTGCCGGATAAGGCACATAGCCGATTGGTGGCGGATGACTATTTCAAGAAGCAGATCATGAATGCGGATTGTGATTTTGCCAGCATCGGTGTAAGCGATAAGATCATCATCTATAGACAGATAGGTGTGGTTCCGGCTTATACGATCAATGAGGTAGAAGAGTATCGCAAGGAGTACGAAGATTGCAATGCCGATTGCCATATCGACTATAATCTGGAGGTACGCATGCAGCGTGAAGAGTTCTCGCTCATGCCGAAGCGTGCTACGGATGATGACTTGCTTGACCTTTGGGTGAAGGGCTTCATTTTCGGTCTGATTAAGAATGAGAACGGCGAGTATCTATTCCAGAGTCAGGAGCACGGCGATGCGCTGGATGATAACTGGGTATCGCTCGGTAAGTATCGCGACGAGGCGTTTGAGAATTTCCGCCGCTACAAGACATCGGTTCGCAAGGAGTTCAATGAGTTCCTGGAGAACCTGGCCAGCAGCAAGGGTGCAGACGCTATGCGCGCTATCCTGGCGGAAGTGCATGCGGCATATCTGGATAAGTTCTCGCAGATCCATATGACCAAAGAGGAAATCAAGCGACATGGCTTTGAGAAGATTCGTCAATTGATTACGGACGAGATCAATCACGCAAAGAACCTCTAATCGGACAACTGAAAGCTGAATACGGAAGGCTAAATATTATGAGACATACAGTGCATATTATGCTCGGCGATCATGCGGAGCGCGTGCTGACTGATATCAAGCAATACGTCATTAAGTACGGCAGTGAAGAGGAAAACACTTTCTTCAATGCCATGCTGTATCGTGAGGAAAAGGGTGGGGCACATCTCTGCGCCGCCCGTCCTCGCGAGGTAGATGCAACCAAGTTCGTATCGGGTATTGAGAACTTGTATAACATTGAGTTAGAGGAGTTTTACAGTATCCCTCTCAAGAACCGCACCGAGTACTTACAAGGCTGTTTTGCTGCATTATTTGATCAGAAAATTACCATCAATGATTCGGGTGATTCTCCGGCATTGCATGTATGTTTCTATGTTCCGGTGTATGAGAAGAAATACTGGGAAAGGGTTCGTGAGTTCTTGTCGGCGATGGATGTGCTGTCGCAAGAATACGAGGTGGATCTGTTCCTGTTGCCTTTCGATTTGGCATTCTTAATGGATGATGAAGCAGAGACCTTGCCGGTTAAGATGGCTGCTTACCAAAAGCAAACGAAAGCCACCATCGAAGATATTCTGGCTTCTAAGAAAAACTTCCGCTCGCTCAATAATCTGATTCTGGTTCAGAACTGCAATGCGAACGGTTTGTCGCTGAACTTGGATGAAGACGGTTTTGTGCGTATCATCGGCGAGTTTGCGTTGTTGACGGTTAGCCATTATAACGAGATGTTCAATATCTCTGCGCGCGATGCCAAACGTCCTATTCATGCCCTGGGATTGAGTGTGCTGAGTTTTGACAAGTACTACTTCGTGCAGTATCTCCTTCACAAAGCTTACCTTTATATCTTGGATCGCGAGAAAGTGATGCAAGGCGAAGTGGATGTGAACAAAGTGTCTAAGATTGTGCAAGATATCCTGGCGCGTAATGTGAATGTGTTCTCTCGTTTCTATGATACGCAAGTCAAGAAACGCTTGGACCAGAAGATGGACCAGAATACCATCATGGCGCAGATTCATCCGGAATTAGTCAAGGAGATAGAGCGTTTAACCGATGAATGCCAATCGTATATAGACTCGCCGGATATCAGCCTGCCGGAAAAGAAAGCCACACTGGCGCAACTGTTAGGCGAAGATGATGATCTGCTGATTGGATACATGTTCAATAAGCAGCAACTGGTGATCGATGATTGTAGCCGTGAAGTGCTGGATTTCTTTGTGGATGCTAATAACCGTTTGTTGCGCTTGCAAGAGACGATTGATGAGAATGATTCGTTATTGGAGATAGAGCGCAAAGAACGCTGCAATAAGATAGCCGAGTGTGCGGTCTTATCCGGTACTACCAACGAAGAGGTGATCATGCCCAGCAATTTGCTCGACGAACTCAAACGCATTAAAGTATCGATGCGCGAATCGTCTAACTATATCCGTCTGAAAGCAGGCGAATTGCAGGCATTAGGCGAGCAGATTCACGAGCATACAGAGAGTCAAAAACGGTTGACAGACCAAGGGTTTGTCTTTGAAGGACAGGTCTATCAACTGCAAACGGATGTCATTGAAAAACCGCTGGAGGAGGATTATAAACCCCTTAAAACGATTCCTTCCAAAGCGGACTTGCGTCCGTTCTGTTCGCCGGTTAAAGACCAAGGCGGACTCGGTTCTTGTTCCGTTTTTGCGATGGTAGGCGTGTTTGAGTATATACTGCGCAAAAACAGACAGCAGGAAGCAGATTTGAGCGAAGCGTTTGTCTATTATAACGTCCGCAAACACATGAACCGTATCGGACAGAACTCAGGCTCGTCCTTGTACGGAGTGGTAGTTACGATGGGCACTGAAGGCGTGTGCACGGAGCGCTTATGTCCGTACACCGAAGATCCGGAGATGCCGCAACCGTCAGAGGAAGCGTACGTAGATGGTTTGCAACGCAAAATCGTTAAGGCACTGAATGTCAAGAAAGACTTGACCTATATAAAATCCGCAGTATCAGAAGGTTATCCTGTCGCTATTTCCTTGAAAATCTTTGAATCATTCTCTCCTGATGGCGGATTCATTTCCCGTCCATCGGCTGCGGAAATCGAATCGAAGCAATCGGGCAACCATGCGATGGTGGTTTGCGGTTATTCGGATGAAGAGAAGATATTCATCGTCCGCAATTCATGGGGGCAGAACTTCGGTGACCAAGGGTATTGTTACATCCCGTATTCCTACTTCGAAGATTTTCTGAATGTGGCGTGCATTGTTACGGAAATCAACAATGCCGAACTCAATGTGGGCGGCAGTGATCAATCGGTTACGTTGAGTTTCGATATGTCCAACTCACGTATCAAATCCGCTATTCTGCGCATCTTGATAGAGGAAGAGAAACGCTATTTGGCACATCTGGAAACGTTGCGGCAGGAAAAAGAGATTCTCTATAATAAGATTTTCCAGGCTCTGGGTAATAACAGCAACCGAACCTCTATCTGCGAAGGCACTATCGAACGTTTGCGGATGGAGCGAACGTATCATATAGAGAAGAAAGAAACATTGCAGGAAGAGCGTTCACGAGCGTTGGAGGAATATAAATCGACCACCCTGAAAGGGCGCATCCGTTTCGGACTCTCTATCGCATTTATTATCCTGCTTTACGGCATTCTGTGGCTCTGGGTAAAAGTGCCTGCGCAGACCTTATTCCTCAATACCGGCAGTTACATTGTATATGGTTTATATGCCATCAATATACTCTTCTTCTGTCTGTGGAATTGGCGGAGGCATCATGGTTTAGTGGCTCTAAATGAGGAATTTATGGAACGCATCGTGGAAGAAGAGCAGACGATACAACGCCTTACACAGCAATTGGAGATAATGAAACTCAAATCGCATGTGGCTGGTATGATTATAGACTCCTTGGCGAAACTATTCCGTAATCTCCACTCCAAATACAACGGAATGCGTTCGTTCGTGGGCAATCTGCGGGAATGGCATGATGAAGAGTTTGCGCGTGATATGAAAGATGAGGTGCGTGACCCCTTCCTTTCGCTCGTTTCCAACCGTTGTCTGGACCGTTATTTCGATGAGTGCAAAGATAAAATAACCGAATCTATCCGTTTGTATCGCATGTTCCGCAATACCTACAAAGTGGAAGAAGAGGAAATCATCCGGTTTAAGAATCATTTGAAGGAGACCTTGATTCGTGAACTGTTTGCCAAACTGGACGGCTTCTCCATCTATCAGCATATTGTAGGCGAAAGCACCTACGAATACGTTGAACGGGATTATACCAATTTAGACGCCCTGCTTCAACAGATGGATCGCAAATCCAGTCAGTTCGTTCGTACACTGTCTACTGTGGGGACTAAAGCGGCACAAAACACCAGCTGTAAACTGCTCTTTATTGACACGGATTTTGAGGCAGATAGAGCGAAATGGAAAAACATCTGTGACAAGAATTTCCAAGTGTCCCCGAACATGTGCAAGGATAGTTCGCGCTATAAAATTACGCTGCTGCAACTCAATGCACTGTCTGTGAACGAAATAGCTATTCTAAACTGATATGATGATCACCCGTAAGCAACTGTTTAATATTATCGAACCCTCCAAATCGTCCGTTTGGAGCAATATCTACGATGTTTTTATGATGATACTCATCCTGTGCAGTATCATCCCTCTGGCATTTCGGTTGGAATTGCCACTCTTTGATGTGCTGGATAAGATAGCCGTATCTTTCTTCATCTTGGACTACGTGTTGCGTTGGTTCACCGCTGACTATGCGCAGCCTAATAAAAAGAAATGGAAAGCGTTCCTGAGTTACCCCTTCACGGCTTTCGCGATTATAGACCTGCTCTCTATCATTCCGTCCTTCAATATAGGCAACAAGGCGCTGAAGATCTTTCGTGTGGCGCGATTGCTTAAGATTCTTCGCGTCTTCAAGTTTATCCGCTATTCCAAGAATATGCGGTTGCTGTTGAAAGTGTTGCGCAAGGAAAAGAGTATCCTCCTTACCGTTATGATGATTGCCATAGGGTATATTTTTACCACGGCGCTTATTATGTTTAACATCGAAGAGTCAGTTATGTTTGCCAACTACTTCGATGCCTTGTATTGGGCCACAACTACCTTGACAACAGTTGGTTACGGTGATATTTATCCTACATCGGAGTTGAGTCGTTTGATTAGTATGATCTCAGCTATCCTCGGCGTAGCTATCATTGCTCTCCCTTCCGGTGTCATCACCGCCAGTTATCTGGATGAACTGAGAGAGGAAAAGAAGAAAAAATGAGAACAGCAATTCATAAACTATTCCTGAATGACCGATTTATCCTATCTGTCATTCTTATCAATTCGTGCATTATCTATGCGCAAGTAGCCGGTGTTAGCAATGCGCTTCTGTACGGGCTGGATATAATATGCTTGTCGATTTTCGCTATCGAAATGATTGTCAAGCATGTCGAATATGGCGTAGAGGGATATTGGAAAGATGGTTGGAATCGTTTGGATGGTTTTTTGGTTATCATATCTCTGCCTACGCTGATAGAGGTTTTTGTGCCGATAGATGTCGCCAATCTCTCTTTCCTCTTGATTTTACGATTACTGCGTATCTTGCGGTTCTTCCGAGTACTGCATTTCTTCCCGAATTTTTCTAAAGTCGTAAAGGGCTTTAAGAATGCTTTGCGAGACTCGTACGCTATCTTGTTGAGTTTCTTTGTCATCATCGTTATCTTTGGTTTGATTAACTGCAGCCTTTTCCGTGATGCCGATCCGGAACGTTTTCAGACACCGCTTCGTTCTATCTATGCCGGTTTTCAAATCTGTACGGTAGAAGGGTGGTATGAGATACCTAATAAGATTGCTGCCTATTACGGTGATTCTACTTTTGCTGCAGAGCTGGTACGCATCTATTTCTGCGCACAACTGATTTTCGGTGGCATCATCGGCATGTCGTTCATCAACTCCGTCTTTGTAGATGCGATGGTAGCTGACAATAACAACGATGTGATGAAGAAACTGAACGAGATGCAAAAGACGCTTGACGAACTGAAAGAGGAAAAGAATGCCGGTAAGAAAAATAGCAAACAAAGATAGATCATGAAAAAGTATATTTTTTCTTTAGCTGTGCTGCTGGCGATGATGCCGATGATGCGGGCAAATGTGGAAACCGGCGTGGCGGCTATTCCTGCAGGCTACTACGACGGCGTAAGCGGTAAGAAAGGGACGGATAATATCCTCAACGCCCTCAATAACGCCATTAAGACCCACAAGGTGCTTAATTACAATGCTCTTGAGAATTATTACGAGCGAACCGATTTCTACGCCGATACGCTCTGGGATATGTACTCTACCTGCCGTTTCACGATGGAAGAAGCGAATAAGTCGCAGTCTTACGTTTGTGACGGATGGAACAAGGAGCACCTTGTTTGTCAATCTTGGTTCTCCGGTGATGGTATGAAATCCGACCTCTTTAACGTTTATCCGACTGACGCACGTGTCAACAATATACGTTCCAGTTTGGCATATGGCGAGGTTTCCGGCAGTTGGGGAACCGGTATCTCGAATAATAGAGGACACGCTTTGGGCAAAGTGGGAACCAATACTTTCTCCGGCTATTCGGGTAAGGTATTCGAACCCTATGATGACTACAAGGGCGACTTCGCGCGCTCATTTATGTATATGGTGGCATGTTACAGACACGGTACACTCAATGGCGGAGCAGGGTCAGCTATGTTCACCTCTAACCCATCAAATCTCACTACTTACGCCAAGAATCTGCTGCTCAAATGGCATCGTAACGACCCGGTCAGTGAGAAAGAGATTGACCGTAACCAAGCCGTTTATGGCGAGCAAAACAACCGAAATCCTTTCATCGACTATCCTGATCTCGTCGAATATATCTGGGGCGATAAAGTAGGGCAGACTGTGGATCTGTCGGCCATGACACCTACTTGTGAGAGTGTGTCCGGTGCGACAAAGTATGGCATTACGTGGATGGTGAACGGTCAGGTGTGGAAAGTGGACTCTTTGCGGGAACATAATAAACCGACCGTTCTGCCGGCTGTGCCGAGTTCGTGCTCTGCGAGCAGTGAGGCGTTCTACTGCTGGTGTGGCGCTCAATGGACCGGAACGCTTCCCGACTACTTGCCGGCCGATGCCATCACGATCTTCACTGCATCCGATGTGCCTACCGTGGAGATGGATGTCACTTACCATGCCGTCTTTGCGCATAAGGACACCCAGCAGACAGGCGCCGTAGAATCAACCGAGACCGTAGACTTCTCTGCCCAGAACTACAATAATGGTACGAAAGTAACCTCCCTGACCGTAGGAGACGTAACGGTTACGTTCAGCAAAGGTTCCAATAATTCCAACGAGCCGGCTTATTACACTACCGGCACGGCTGTTCGTTGCTACCCGGGCAACACTATGACCGTCACGGCGAATGGTATCACAAAAATTGAGTTCACATTCGGTTCCGGAGATAGCACGAATGAAATAACCGCCAATAACGGCACTTTCAATGGTACTACTTGGACCGGTTCGGCGGATGCGGTCACCTTCACTATCGGTGGCGACAACAAGCACCGCCGCATCCAGGCACTTGCAGTCACGATGAATGGGCAGGGTAGTATAACCAACTACAGCGATTACTTGACATCCTGCAATGCGTCGGGTGTGGATGAGGTGAATAATCAGTCTTCAGCTTATCGTAAATTCCTGCAAGACGGTCGCCTGTATATTGAGGTGAATGGACAATTATTTACCATCACCGGCCAGATGATGGCGCATTAAAACGAATCTAGTTAATTGACAATATGAAAGAATTGAAATGTCCGCATTGCGGAAATGTGTTTAGTGTTGATGAGAGTGAGTACGCGGCGTTGTTAGGTCAAGTGAAGACCGCGGAGTTTGAGCGCGAGTTGGCTCGTCGTATCCATGAGTTGGAGCAGAATCAGCAAGCTCGTCAAGCAGCAGAGGCGGCACGTCAAGCGGCTGAACAGCAAGCAGCACAGGCTCGTCAAGCGGCTGAACAACAGGCGGCACAAGTGCAGTTACAAATGCAGTTGCAGACCCTTCAAGCGCAGTTGGCGGCGGCTGAACAGGCTAAGCAAATCGCGGTGATGGAGGTAAGGCAGAAAGCGACCGAATCGTACATGAAGTTGGACGCGCAGTTGAAAGCCGCGCAGGAGCAGGTGCAGTACTACAAAGATATGAAACTGCGCATGAGCACGAAGATGGTAGGCGAGAGTTTGGAGATTCATTGTTCGACGCTCTTCAATCAGTTGTTGCGCCCGCTGATGCCCAACGCTTATTTCGAGAAAGATAACGAGGTGGTGGAAGGTACGAAAGGCGATTTCGTGTTCCGCGACAAGAGCGAGGATGGGGTAGAGTACGTGTCTATCATGTTTGAGATGAAGAACGAGAACGACGAGACCGCCAGCAAGCATAAGAACGAAGATTTTTTGGCGAAACTGGATGCAGACCGGCGGAAGAAAGGATGCGAGTACGCGGTGTTGGTATCGATGCTGGAACCCGATAGCGAGTTATACAACGGCGGAATTGTGGATATGAGTCATCGGTTTGAGAAGATGTACGTCATTCGTCCGCAGTTCTTCGTGCCGCTGATCACCCTGCTCTGTCAGACGAGTCGTAAGACGATTGAGGCACGGCGTGAGTTGGCGATGGTGAAAGCGCAACAGGTGGATGTAACTAATTTTGAGGAGAAGTTGACGGCGTTTAAGGACGGGTTCGCACGCAATGTGCGGTTAGCCAATGAACGCTTCCAAGATGCTATCGATGAGATAGATAAGACGATTGCGCATCTGACAAAGGTGCGTGAGAGTTTGATTAAGTCAGGCGATAACTTGACGGCGGCGGATAAGAAACTGCAGGATGTGACGATTAAGCGTCTGACCTATGGCAACCCTACGATGAAAGCCAAGTTCGACGAGGCGGCTTCTCGCAGGAAAGAGGACGCCGAGTAAGGGGGGATTTCGAGTAAAGGGGGGATTCGAAAATTGCCACAGGCAATAATCGACAGAGCGTAGCGGCGGAGAACTCCCGACCGGGGACTGAGAAGGCCCTCCGCCTTCTCAAAAAGAATTAGGATGCCCCTTGTGGACAT
>Ga0265301_10005035_pt1 | contig 13118 bp, 8 predicted proteins | sample AusTroGonzalo_MG_2_FD_193488 | JGI IMG/M metagenome (GOLD analysis project Ga0265301, IMG submission 193488) | Bovine rumen microbial communities from tropical cattle in Woodstock, Queensland, Australia - Gonzalo_04 | ecosystem: Host-associated > Mammals > Digestive system > Stomach > Rumen ...
ACCATACACACGGTTACCGACTGTATAAATCTTACTGCCGATAAATACTTCCTGTCCGATAACACCCCCTATACGTATCTTTCCGCGCACTTCACGTGTAGGATCTTTGATCCGTTCCAATTCCAGTTGTCGCAACCGCTCCGCCTCCTCACGTTTACGACGCTCTTCCGCCAACTTCCGCTGACGTTCCGCTTCTATAGCGGCTAAACGCTGTTGCTCACGGTACTGTAACAGTAAAAAATCATCCGGAGATAAAGTCGGATCCCGTTGAGAAGTCGGATTAAATGACACCCGTGCCTGTTTAGCCGGTTTCGGGGCGGTCTCCTTCACCTCTTCCCGTGCAGCTACAAATCCTTCGGTCTGTTCCATATTAGCGGTAATTTCAGCTTGGGAAACGGCTTCTTCTGTTTCCGATATTTCTGATCTAGACGGAACGGACATTTGTTCCTCGCCTTCAGTCGGTTGCTGGGCAACGGTTACCTGTTCGGCAGACGGCACTTCTGCTACGACACCCTCCTGCGAGACCTCTTGGGAATATCCAAAAGTGACTGCCCAAGTAACGGCTAACACAAGGGAAAAAGAACGCTTTTTCATTGATTGTCCTCCTTACTCCGTTGCTGTTCAACCAGTTCGTTGTAATTGGAAAATAATTTCGCACCAACCTTCTCTTTCGGGAAAATCGTATTGAATATCATACTAACCTTATTTTCACCGACGGATTCCGGAGAGGTATTTTTTACAATATCTACGGATGAAATACGCACATAATCCTTAGCATTTTCAATCATTTCCAAAAATTTACCTAATTGGATATAACTCATCGTCGCTCCTACTTTTTGTGTAGTCAACAAATAAGACGGATTGGCATCACTTTCTGCCTGACCTCCCTCCATCTGCGGCGTTACATTCGCTTCTTTATAGAACCCCAAAATATGACTCAAAAGCCATTCATTTTTTTGCTCTATATCCGGGAATTGCGGTTCTAATGAAATCAATTTATTCTTACTATCCATGTAGTCCTGTTCACTTTTCTTCTGTATGTCAATCGCGGAAATTTGCTTTCTGGCAGCGGCATTTTTCTCCTCGAATTTTCCGTTGGCATAGCGCAATACAAAAAACATCAATACAATGACAACAATCTGTTTAGCAAACAGTTTGACGGTTCCTTCCTGTAGTACGACTTGGATGTCCTCAAATCCCTTCTTCAAATTTTCCACAAATTGGTTCTTTCCCTTTCCAGCCATATTAACGCCTCCCTTACTCTCCATCATCTCCACACGTTAACGTGAACGCAGTATCTTTAGCGGCATTTCGTTCATTTCCGGAACCCGCTATCGTGGAATAACCGATATCCGCCGCACCACGGCAAATAGGGGCCAAATTTGGCATATTGGCAAAGGTCTCTTTAAATTTATTTCCAACGGCCAAATCAGCCTGCCCACCTTTCCCGGTTTTGATATTGCCTCGTATAGCAATTGTACGTACATCCTTATCAGTGGGAGGATATTTATCATTAAACGAAATGTTCGTAAACCATACACCATCCGGAACACTGTTCATGATATCCACAAGCAAAGGCGTAACCATACGGTCATACTTAACCATATTTTCCAAGTTACTATTTTGTTTTTGCATCTGATCCAAATTACTTTTGATCTGGTTTCCGCTTAATCCCTTAAATTCGGGGATTACTTCTCCGGCCGACATCTTCCGTTGTTTCAATTCCTTCGCAGTGTCCAGAGTTCCCATATATCCTTTACCGATCAGCCCAAGCATGACCAATATAACAACCACTACCAATTTCCACAACGTAAGACTTGCGTTAAACTCATAAGCACTCAAACGCGTACCTTTTGTAAAATCCATATCCGGCGTTTTAGAATCGTGAAACTTAATACTTGCCCCGATAGCAGCTACTTCCCCCACTGCCCGTGTTTCTATACCATATACCTCTTTTAAATTCCACAAACGCACCGGTTTTTTGGCATCTGCTTCAAGGGCCGGGATCCACTCAGCCGCATGACGCCCGCTGATTACAGCTTCTTCAAAGGGGTCTTTTTCTAATTGTTTAGAAATAAATTCCGTACTGTTCGTTAATTCAAAATGGCGAAATTCCGACGGAGATGAACCCGCAGTTTCCACTTCGCGCATTAATGCGGGAGCATTTTCGTTTAAAAACACGAAACTTGCCATCTCTTTTCCAAAGAATGAATAAATTCGTCCGCTCGATCCAACCGCTTCCTTATCCCCATCGTTAAAGGAGCGAGATAAAGAAATTGCCGCTGGCTCAACGGTTATTAGTTCTAATCCAACGCTCTTAAATCCTCTTTTCAAACGGTCAATAATATTTTTGGTGGTCATTGTAAATACAACACCCAACCGTTTTTGTTTCGTGGTAGCAGTTTCAAATTCGTAAACGTGGTAAGCATATTCGGCTTTATCAAAAGGAAAGTGAATATACTTGCGCGCTTGCAACGGAATAGAGCTCTTCCACATTTTACGCTCAATGACCGTAGGAATAATAAAATGGCGCAACAAACAGAACGCCGGGGCCAAACTGACAACCACGTTCTTTGTTTTCCATTTCTTTTTGGAAGTCACTTTTCCAAGTGCCTCCCGCCAATTGTCTTGTGCGAAAAATGCTTCATTTAAATCTAAAGGCCTTAATTGTGCGCGATCCACCCCGTTGATCGGTACGCGCACCAACGACTCCAACACAACACTTCCGTCCTTTTTGGAAGTTTGTGCCACATAAAGTTCATTCAGACTGATGTAAATCCCCAAACAGTCCGGATGTTCCTTCATGCTACGACCAATTAAAGTTTCCGCCAAACTCATATATACTCCTAGTTCAAATCATCACCCGGCTGGGCATACGGGTTAGTAGTAGGTATGTTAGCCGGCATATCACCATAATAAGCATCCGCTGAAGATACCGTCGTTTCGGAAACACTACCCGAGGAGGTATCGTTCGTTACGATATTCGTAACGGTTTGTGTGTGCGTATACGTGCTGGTATCCGTTGAACTTTCCGTTTCTGCGGAGGCAGACGACGTTTTGGCAGCAGCCGACTTGGCTCTTGCCGTCTTGCTACCGCCCATCATACGCGCCGGTTTATTCCACAAGCGGGGTGCGTTATAATTTAAATTTTTGGAACTTGTTGTATCTACTGATTTTTTCGCCGTTGTTTTAACACCGCAGGTAGCTGTGATATCGTCGGATTGTTGACTGCTGCATTTCACTACGACACGGCGGCGCAAAGTCTGTTTTGTTCCTTTCAAATCCGTAGCGGTCAACACAATCGTATATTTACCGCACGGCAATTCCGGCCCGATAATTCCTTTCCGTCCGTTCCATAAAATTTGGTGATAAACCGGTGAGAATCCTTCCAATTTGCGCACCACGTAGAAATTTCCGTCACGCCCGTGTTGTACGACTTGTAACACCCAGTTATCAATCCCCGTTACCGTTTCCAAAACGGAGAAATCAATGGCATACGCTTCGCCGAGCGAGCGGTCAATGGCATGGCATTGCGGAACAATCGCCATACTTAGTAGCGGCGTAGTTTCATTATTTTCATTTTGTTGTAAACGGGTCGGCAACAAGGCATCATAATCAAACACGATCGCGAGTCCTTTCAAATTCGCAAACCGGGCAGGAGCTTCTCCGTCTACCAAGCCCATATTATAGGTCAATTTTCCTTGTGAGATACCGCGTTTTACCAAGTAAGAATTTAGCGCGGACGCTTCCCGCATACCGGCCAAGTTTACATCATCCGTATAAGAACCGGGAGGCAAAATTACATATTGGGCACCTTGTTGTAAAGCAAGTAATTCATAAATGTTGTTTAACAACGGCAACGCTTCCGCACGGAAGTTGGTACCTTGAAACAAAACCCCTTCGTCAATGTCAATAGCATCCGGCTGACCGTCGCGCAAGTACAAGTGGGCACCTTTTGAAGCCACAATTTTATCAATAACAGCTTGTTTCATGCTGGCCAATTTTTGTTCCGTATACAAGTTGCGCGCTTGCACAGCATCGGACGAAGTTAAATCCGAAAACGTAGAAGCCGCCGTTGCCTCTCCGACGGATGTAAGAACCGTCTGTTGACTGGGGGCATACACATTATCGCCAAGCGTTGATGCTCCGCGGTTGGCACCCTGTACCCCTTGGTACAAGGCATCAACATCTTCTTCAAAAATGCCGCTATCGCCGTTTACGAACGCATCCGCTACGGACATTTCTCTCGTTGAAGTTATGACACCGCCCGCTTTATTTTGAATCGCCGCACGATTGGCCTCAATCTGTGCCGCAAGACTTCTTTGCTGGGCTTCTAATTCTTCCAAAGCTTGTTGGGCATTTTGCGTTTGTTCCTCTAGGGTAGCATCTACGTCATCTAACGCATATTGAACATCATCTTGTGCCTGTTGTGCTTGTAAGTTCCATTCGGAAACATCCCCTTCCAATTCTCTTACTACACCTTCTTTAAAATTGACATCCACCTCAACCGGTGTTTGGATTCCGCCAAGTTGGTTATGAATTTTATTAACGTACTGGTTGGCGATATTAGCTTGCTCTGTATTACCGTTTAGCATCACATTAATGAAGTAATCCATGGCGGCTTGGGGCTTGTTCTGTTTATAGAGTTCAATCCCTTTTTCCAGTTGCCTGGCAGCGGACGTTGTCGCTGCAAACACTTCTTCACAAGACATCAACAGCACACCGAAAACGGCGGCCGCAGTGATGAGACAGACTTTTTTTAATTTGTTCATGTAATTATCCTTGTACAACAAAATAATACTTACCCTTATAAAAGTACAGATACTAGAATTATAGCAATTTAGTAGCATTTGTAAAGAGGAAATTTTTATTTTCCCTCTAGCGCTCCCAAACGTGAGAGAGCGATTTGGTTATCCGGATAGTAAAACAAAGCATCGCGCAACACGGCTTTTGCCTTGTCAATATCTTCCGCTTTGTAGTACAAAGTTGACAACGCCAAATTAGCCCACAGATCGTCGGGATAATCCTCTAAAATTTTCTCTAATTCTTCCTTCGATTTAATATCATTGCCGGCCAGCGATAACACGCGGGCTAACAAAATCGGTCCGTTCGTATCCGACGGATATTTTTCAATATACTCCTCAATATTACTGCGCAGTTGTTGTTGGTAACGCGGTGCCATTTTATGAAATTTATCCGCCTTGGCATTATATCCCTGAAGCGTGCGCACTTGTTCCAACAACTCGGGTTTGTTTTCTTTCGGATACATTTTTTCCAATCTTTTTAACAATTCTTCGTCGAGCGTATCCACCGTCAGGCCGCGTTGGTATGTAATTTTCGCATGTTCCGTATCGCCCAATTTTTGATAAATTTCGCCGCAAAGAATCCATAAATTTGTTTCATACGGGAACAATTCTAACGCGCGTTCCAACGTCGTCAGCGACGCCTCATCCGCATACATACTGTTTTCGTATAACAACCGGGCAAGTAACTTATATGCTTCCAAATGATACGGATTTAATTTCAAATCATCCAACAAATAATGAACCGCTTTTTTAAGATCGTTTGTTCCCAACGCAGCCAGCGCCGCGCGGTAATAAACTTCGTGATAGTAGGACGCGGCCGACATTGTTTTTTCCAACACGTCAAGTGCTTTTTTATATTCTTTTTTCTGAAGGAGTACCGCGCCCAGCCGGAACCCCGCTTCGGTGTTGGCAGGATAAACATCAAGCGCCCGTTTAAAATGTTTTTCCGCCGCCGGAATATTTTTAAAAGCCAATTCTTTTTGTGCGGTGAAAAAATAATATTCGCTGGCGAACCAAATGCCTTGCCAGACAAGAATTAAAATACTTGCGCCGAGTACCATAAGGGCAACTGTTTTCGTCGCGGGATTGGCGGTAATTTTTATTTTACGGTCATCTTTTCCCACCCCGCTTACTTCCGCGCCGACAATCCACCAAAAGATAAACGCAGGCACCGCGGCATGTAGCGAAATGTTTAACATATTATCGGCGAGCATCCCCAAAATACCGCAAAACAATGCCTGTAACAATCGTTTTTTATCGCCCTCTTTTTTATGTGCGGCAAAATCTTTTACTTCCAAAAAAAGCACCATAAACATAAACAGGAAAAGCCCCAGCCCGACGATTCCCCCTTGTGCCGCCTGAAAAAAGAGTTCGTTGTGCGGCGCGTTGGTCGTGGCTTTCAGGCCGCGCAAATTCGGATATTTCAGTAATGTCTTTGGCTGATTTTGGGCAAACGCCATTTGAAAATTTCCGACGCCGCTTCCCAAGACGGGCCGTTCTAAAAAAATTTCTTTGGACACGTCCCACATGAGTAAACGCTGGTGGAGCGACTGAAAAATATCTTTCCGGTCCACGTTGAGCGTAAAATTAGACGGTGTAACCTGCGCCACTTCCTGTGCGCGGCTTACTACCGGGCTGACGGAATCGGGGCCTTTTACATACGCCGACCACCACCCCGCGCCCGCCGCCAATAACGCAAGCAAAAACACGCGCCCTTTGCGTTTCCAAATCAGCGAACGCAACGAGCCGAACATCCACATCATAAAAATTCCGCACGCCGCACCAATCCAACAGGAACGCGCCAATCCGAAACACAAATAAAGGATATACACTAAAACAAGTAGGCCGTAAACGATAAGATCTTTTTTGTGGTCGCTGTACATGTAATAAACAAGCAGTGAAGGCAGCAACATAACTACCGCCGACGACAAAAAGTTCGGATTGCCGAAGGTGGAAAAGGCCTTTGTGGCAAATTGGTTCAGTTCAAACGGCCACAAAAATTCCAGTCCGAGTGCTTGAAGCACCCCGTATCCGCACGCCAAAAAAACGGCTACGAAAATCAACACAAGGATATTTTCCTGCGTTACTTTTTTCAGCACGCGCACGCCCAAAAATATCCCCGCCGCCCAAAGGAAAAGCGCATACCAATCAAACACTTGCGCAAACAAACTTTCCGACGAAGAAACCGTTTTTAAATGCGGAAACAAATACCATAGTCCCCCCCACACAAAGAACAGTAAAATATAGTTGGTTTTACTTTCTATCGTGCCGGAAAAAACAATATTTTTGCTGATGATATAGGCACCCAACGCAACGATAAGCAGCAGTGTTCCGTCGTTTAATAATCCGTAAAACATACTTTGCCGCATGGCTTGCGGTGCCGACGATACGGCCGACAGCCACCCCATCGCGCAGGAAATCACATAAATAAAAAAGGCGAGGTCAAAAAATGTTTTGGTAAAGTCAATGGAATTAGAACGCAAAAACTTAATGGCGAGCGTAGCATAAATGAGGGCCAAAAGCCCGTAGAGCAGTACATTTTGGGCAAAAAACGGGTTGGCGGTCAAATCGGTAAAAAAGAGAAGCGGGACGACCAAGAATAGGGCCGACAAGAGCACCCGAATTACTTTCATGTAAATAGTTTCTTTTTCCGGCGCGGTTAAATCCAACATACAAACCCTGTTACTATTGAAGTAAAATTCCTCTTATATTGTAGGATTTTAAGGAGAAAAAAGAAAGTCCTTTTTTGGAGTATTTTTGCGAAAAAAGCAGTATTACCAACAAAGAGATTTTACATATAAGTTAAAACCCCCGGCAAATCCGGGGGTTGTTATTACAAATCAATTCATTTTTCCGTCAGGCGTTTTAATCTTCCGGCGGTGCCCATTGGAGCGGCCACGGAGCGGCCACAATTTCAGACACCCAAGCGGAAAACTTACTCGCATTTTGAGTTTTTTCAAACGCATCTTTTTTGGCAAGGTACTTAAATTCCATTCTCACCTTCGTTTTTCCGTCTTTCCAAACTCCGCAACGTATGATATGAAACCAAGAATATTGAGGATCAGTCTGATCCCGCCATACAAGGAGATCCGAACCGTCCACCATTGTCCTCCTTACCATTGCGGCATCATTGGCTTTCTTGGCATATGATAGATCCGTAGTACATGCATAGTCATACCTAATATTAGGATTAGGAGAAGCCGCCCAAAACGTTACATCTATTTGAGGGTAATTCTTTTTCGGGTTTTCTCCCCATCCATAGAAATTACTCAATATGGTCTTACTGGATGACGCATAGTGGGCATCATACAAATCAAACGACTCGCCTGTTTGCGTAAACGAAATCATGGGAACTTCCTCGTCCTCCTCCGCGTAGCAAAAGGCCGGAATTAACAACAGGGCCGCCAAAACTGCCGGTATTATTTTTTTCATAAAATCTCCTTAAGGCACACGAAATAAAAACTGCCTTTCATAGTTAGTGTAACTTTTTTTCCCTCAAAATACAAATTTTTCCTTAATTGCGGTCACATCCGCGGAACTTGTTTTAGGATTTCTTCGTTAGGAATAAGGATATATAGCAATCTACATACAATAAGCGCGGTATTTGGCTTTTTACGCGCGCCGCAAACAAGATTTCTTAAAAAATCACCTAATTTCTACGATACGGAACAAGCGAACTTCTTAACCCGATGGAAATATAATCATATATCTCCATATCGTCCAACGCAATATATCCTTTGGAACGGGCTTGTTCGTGTAGATGAGTGCACATCATCAAATCGCCGACGTGGTCTTTATTATGTTTTTTACACTCCTCATACAACGCCACAACTTGTGCCTGCTGTTTGTTTGTAATCGGCAAAATAGCCAGTGTATCCCACGCGGCCCACGGTTTTTCTTTTGGCATCGTACATTCGGAAAGTAGGCGGACGGTCCAAACATGCGTTTTGGTTGTAGGCGTGTCCGTCAGGAACAAAATATTATTCCACCACAGTTGTTTAATCTTATGAAAAACAACCGGTTTTCCGTTTGGCAAACCTTCTTTTTTGTTTTTTGAATATAACTGCCCGTAAATTCTTTTCAGCTGTTCCACAAATACGCTCGGTTTATATTCCGTATTAAATCTTCCGTCCGCATATTTGTACGGATTTTTCACGCCCATGGAAATGGCCGTAGAAATCGTATCGTAAAGCACTTCGCCGTTTATTGTTGACAAATCCGCATTATCCGTCATACGTACGCCGTCGTTCCAAATAAAAAGCATGATTTCTTCCACGCGTTGGGCAAGAGGCGTATTTCTATAAAACGTTCTGAAAAAAGAACCGTAATACGATTTCTTTAACTTCGTCGGATTAAGTACATACCCGTATTCATTAAGGGAAATAACATCCGGATCTGTTTCACTTCCTTCCTCTTTTGATTTGGCAAGGATTTGCTCTTCCAACCAAGATGTATAATGACGGGTCAGTCCGTAGTAAAAGGCCTTTTCCGGCACGACGACAGGCAACGCACCGACTTCCGGTGTTTTAGCACGAATCTTATCCAAAAAGGAATCTGTTTCATGATCCGCCAGCACACATCGTTCCGGCAGGGGATCCGTTGAGGCAGGGGAAGGGCACCCCTCAATTGAAGCAAACAACACATCAATATCTACGAAGTTACCCGCACGCATCAAATCGGCCACTTCTCTATTAAGTTTTTTTTGCGCTTCTTTGGAAACTTCCTGCGTGCTGTATAACGGCACTTTATCAAGTGCTTCCTGTGCGAAAGCTGCCGTTGGCACCGCCACCGCAAAAAACAACACAATAACGAGCCAAAGCCCCTTCTTCATAATTTCTCCCAAAAAATCTGTACTGCTACCGTATTTTATTGTAGAACAATTTGACGGTCTTTTACAAGAGACAAAAGGCCTATTTTTAAAATAGGCCTTTTTGAATTTCCGCATTAAAAACTTATTTTATTGATTCGGCCAAATGGCCCCGTTACAGTCAACACGCGGGTGAATCAGTTCCGTGCGGACACGTCCGGAAATAGCATTTTCGTTGCCGAGCACATAATACCCATAACCGGCGGCGTTCCGGCGGAACATGGAACAATCCTGTAGATTCTTTCTGTCGGGATTTTTGGCAAGTTCCACACACTCGTCATACAATGCTTTGACGCGTTCTTGTTCCCACGCTGTCCCCGGTTTAACGGCGAAAATTTCCCAAGCAAGATTTTTACGCATGTTTTTAAAAAACGTTTCATATTCGGTAATATATTTTCCCGAAAGAAGTTGAATCATCCAAAAAGATTTGTTACTGTTCGCCTTGACGTAGTACGAACCTAGCAGAAAATCCCACCACACGGATTTAATTCCTTTCAATAATTCCGCGTTCGCTTTCTCCTCACTACGGGTTTTTACTTCTTGATGGATTCTTTCCATTTCGGTTAAGAAAGTTCCCTGATCGTAAAAAACCGGCAAGTTCGCTTCCTTCAGATACTTATACGGATCCTTCATACCGATTGCGGCGGCAATTTCTACCGTATCGTAAATACGTTTACCGTCCCACTTCGTCAGAGGAAGACCCTTTACATTTTGACCGTCCTGCCAAATAAAAAGCATAATCTGCTCTAACTGACTTCCAAAAGGTGTTTCCTTGTATTTGTTATAAAAGTGGGAGTATCTTATACGGTTAAATTCGGCCGGATCTCTATGCCCGAAGAACCATTGATAATATTTGGTAAGTCCGTAATAGAGTGCTTTTTCCGGCACGACAACGGGAATTTCGTCCAATTCCATCGCATTTGTCTGAAGCAACTCTAAAAAGGAAGCTTTTTCCCCTGATCTTACTTCGCAATAAACAGGTAACGGGTCTTTATCCCAAGTGGATTCGCAATCCGGAATTGACGCAAATAATTTATTGATTTTTTTTGCCTGTTCCGTAGGGTACTGAACATATTTAAAAATATCAAACACTTCATTGTTTAACTTTTCCTGCGCATGCCGGGAAGATTCGTTATACATAGGTATTTTGTTTAACGCCCCTTGCGCAAAAACCGCCTCTGCCGTAAATAACGCAGCTAACAGTATAATACTGCGGATCATCCATTTTTTCATTTTTCTCTCGCTTTCAAAAAAGATCTTTATATTCTTTAAACAGGCGGAACAACAAAAATTGTTCCGCCTGTTGTGTTATGCCAAATCCGTTGTAACTTTATTTATATTTGGCTTCCTTCTTTAAGAAGTCAAATACTTTCCGTTCCGTCAACGTGGCTAAAATTTGGTCTTTGCGTTCGTCAAAGAAGGCCTTAATTTTCTTTTCATCACCCTTCTTCTCGCTACCGGCTAAACTCTTTTCCAGCTCGGCTTTCCAGTCCGCATCCGTTGCCTCTAACGTTTCTTTTTTGGCAATCGCATGGACGATATATCCGATACGCAAATCCTTTTCCACGGTCGGGCGCATACGTTCCGCAAACATTTTATGTTGTTCCGCGGTTAATTTATGCGGATCCAACTGCGTCATTTGGTGTACAAAATTATGAACGGAAGATTCCGTATATTCTTCCACCAAACTTTGCGGTAAATCAAACGTATTGACCTTCACTAAATGGTTTTCAATTTGGGCAACAACGTCGCGTTCGGCGTTACGTTTGGCCTCTTCGTTTAACGATTCCTTCACTTTGGCTTTTAACGCATCTACCGTTTCAAAACCCATATCCTTGGCGAAATTATCATCAAGCGTAGGCACGATTTTATTTTTAATTTCATCTACGGTTACGTGGAAAGACAAGGTATCATTTCCTTCTTTCACTTCGTAATCTTTTTCTTCGCCTTTTTTGAGCCCTTTAATGGCCTCCGCCAAACCGTTCATGGTTTGCGGCGCGGACATGTCCACAAGTTCGGAATCGGCGCTTAATTTATAATCGTCCGTCCCGTTGCGCTTGCCTTTGTAATGAACAATCGCATAGCATTTATCGTCCACTACGGCCCCTTCGGCGGCACTTTCCAAGCGGGCATTGCCGTCCAATACGCGGGAGATATTTTCATTAACTTCTTCGTCCGTCGCGGTATCGGCCTTCTTGGTAATTTCTATCCCTTTATAATCCTTTACGTCAAATTCCGGTGCCACATCTACTTCTATTTCAAATGAAAACGGCTTTCCCTCGTCAAACGAAACAAAATCGGCTTTTGTTAAAGTCGGCACGGCAACGGCATCTAATTTGGTACTTGTTAAAGCGGCATTGATAGAAGATTTTACCGTTAAATCAACAGCGCGTTCTTTGATGTGTCCGCCAAAATTTTGTTTTACGATATCCAACGGCACTTTACCGGCGCGAAAGCCCTGCATTTGCGCGCGAGATTGTACCTGTACGGCGGCATCTTGAAAAGTTTTGGTTACAAATTCTGCGGTTACTTCTACCGATAAGGTAACGCGACATCCTTCTTTTTTAAGTTGTTTGGCTTTTACGTCCCCTGCTTGCGCTGTTTTGAAAATGGACATCTTTTCTACACTCCTTGCTCTATTTTGGACGGAGAGGGACTTGAACCCTCACGGATCGCTCCATACGCTCCTAAGGCGTACGCGTCTACCGGTTCCGCCACCCGTCCGTCTTTTTATAAAATTTAGGAAATGGGCCATGTGAGGCTCGAACTCACGACCTTACGCTTAAGAGGCGTCTGCTCTACCAACTGAGCTAATGGCCCGAACGATAATTTATTATAGCATATTTATAGAGGGAAAAGAAAGTTTTACGACGGGAAGAACCCCACCGTATACTTGAGTACGGGCGAGTTGAAGCGTTTTTTTCATAGCGCAACTGACAACCCATTTGACAAAATGCCGCCGTAAGCAATAAAATATAGTGGGTGAAAATTTGCAAAACCCCTATTTTAAATAAGAGAATAAAAGCCAATGAATAAAAAATTACTCGTCTTGGGAGCAGCAACCAGTGCACTGCTCTTTTTAACTCCCCTCTCATGGGCGCAGGCTGATTTGTACAGCATGGATGCAACCTCTGTGTTGGAAGAAAATGCGTTGCGGGAAGCCACCACGCGTTACACGTCTTTATTGGTTTTCTTCCAACCGGAAGAAGCCACCCGCTTAGGGTTTGAAGCGGGCAACGACCGTTTGAACGACCGCTCTGTGCAGACACAACGCCAAGCCGTACAAGCCTTTGAAGGCATTGTAACCGCGCTAAAAGGGATTAACCTTAAAAATCTTTCGGCCCAAAAACAGGCAGATTATCATTTGTTGCAAGCCGCGTTGCAACGCAATTTATGGGATTTACAACAAAACCGTTTATCTACCGATCCGTTGTACTATGCACAAG
>Ga0265301_10005036_pt1 | contig 13117 bp, 12 predicted proteins | sample AusTroGonzalo_MG_2_FD_193488 | JGI IMG/M metagenome (GOLD analysis project Ga0265301, IMG submission 193488) | Bovine rumen microbial communities from tropical cattle in Woodstock, Queensland, Australia - Gonzalo_04 | ecosystem: Host-associated > Mammals > Digestive system > Stomach > Rumen ...
GCCGTCGTCCTTGCCGCCCTGCGATTTGTAGTTGCTCCAGAAACCGTATGTCGTGACTGCCGAAGCATCGACAGATATTGATGCGCTATCGTCGCTGTTTCCCGCAAGATCTTCTGCGGTGACTTCGACGGTGTAGGCTCTGCTGCTCGATCCTTCATCGTTGTTGATGAATTCGTAGCCGTCCTTTCCCTTGACTGTAAATTCCCAAATCTGATTGTAACTGTCTGAATCTACTATGGAATCGAATTCAAGTGCCGTCTGTGTTTCGGCGTCGTCGCTTTTGAAAATTCCGGTAACTTTCGCATGATATTTGCCGATTTTTTCTTTCGATTTTCCGTCTTCGGTGCTCGGCGGAGCGACTCTGATGAGCATCTGCCGGTTGCCGCCTTCGACTTCTACCGATGAGGGTGCTTTCGGCGGCTTGTTGTCGAAAGTTACTGCTATCGTTTTTTCGGCGTATTCAGGAATTGAGCCGGTGTTGTCGTCGTCATCGTCCTCTTCGTCATCGTCGTCATTTTTTTTGCTGTTGTCGAGTTCCACTCTCACCTTTATATTGTAAGTGCCGTCGGCGGCGGATTTGTCGTCCGAATCTTCAAGCGAACGGATATTTTTTATAGCATTGTAAAGTTCCTCTCCGGCAAGGGAAAGCGAATTGTCGATGCTTAGGAACCCGCTGTCTTCGACGGTTGTATCGAAAGTTTTGGTTTCGCCGTCTATTTCAAGCTGAAGGTAAGCTTTTTTCACAAGATCGGGTTTCGGCAGGTCGTAATAAAATTTGAGCGACCCTTTGAAATTCATGTTCGCGTGCCCCGGTTCTGTTTCAACATTCGTTATGTAGCTCTCGGCAAAAAGCATCGAGCTGCACAGAATTAGCAGAAAAAACGTAAATTTTTTAATCATTTTTATCCTCAAATATTGTTTCAGCAATTCTTATCGCGTTGTATGCCGCGCCTTTTCTGACATTGTCTGCTACGACCCATGCGGAAAGATAGTTTTTGTGCTCGCGCCCCTTTCTCAGCCTGCCGATGAAAACTTCGTTCCTGCCCGAAGAATCGATGAGGGTCGGGTAGAGCAGCTGTTCGATGTCGTCCATGAGGACCATTTCTTTGTTTTCTTTGATTTTGCGGTGGATCTCATTGATGCTGCACTCTTTTTCAAGCTCGAACCAGACTGTTTCGGCGTGTGAATAAAAGGTCGGAACACGGACAGTCGTTACATCGATGTCTAGATTCGGCATCGAGAGTATTTTCCGCGATTCGTTTATCATTTTTACCTCTTCCTCGCAGTAGCCGTCTTCGTAGAAAGGACCGATCTGCGGAATGAGGTTGAAAGCGATTCTCTGAAGGAAAACTTCGGGTTTCACTTCGTGGAAGGAGAAAAGCGCCGAAATCTGCGAGCGGAGCTCTTCGATCCCTTTTTTGCCTGCGCCGCTTACGCTCTGGTAGGTGCTGACGACCATTTTTCTGATCCCGAAAAGCTCTTCAACGATTTGGATGAAAGGGACAAGCTGGATCGTCGAGCAGTTGGGGTTCGCGATGATTTTCGATTTCGTGGTTTTGAGGATTTCTCCGTTGACTTCCGGAACGACAAGCGGAACATCGTCATCCATCCTGAAAGCAGAACTGTTGTCAACTACGATCGCGCCTCTGTCCGCGAAATGTTTCGCGAAATCGAGGGCAACACCGGCACCCGCACTGAACAGAGCGAGATCGACCGGATGCTTTTCGATTTCCTTCTCGTTCAGCGGGATAACGTCGATTTCCCTGTTTTTGTAAGTCACCGTGAGACCGAGCGAATTGTCGCTCGCAAAAGGATAAAGTTTATCGATCGGAAAATTTCTTTCTTCAAGAATCGTAATAAATTCAAGGCCGACAAGTCCCGTCGCGCCGACTATAGCAACATTCAAAGGTTTCATATTTCCTCCAGGCAAAGCAAAAAACCGATAATACAAGCAATTAGCGTTCCATTGAAATAATTCAACGGAATCAAATAGTTGTATTTATATCAAAAATGACAAAAAGACAAATTGCCACATTGACAGTCCTGTATACGGCGTCCAGAATATCAGCGTCTAAAAATATTGAGGAGAGCATCTGAGAGGTGTGAAATGAATTTTATGTGCAAGATGGTTTACTTTGAACGGCGGAAGGTTCTGCGTTCCATTTCCCTGAGGAACTCTTCCGAATAGTGCTTTCTGTTGATGACTTTTTTCTTACTGAAAGCCTTTTTGTCAGTCAGGGTCAGCGTCGGATCGCCCTGAATCATCATGCCGAGCCACCATGTATCGACATAAGATTTGTCAAAGCCGTAGCTTTTATAGTTCGCCCACAGATCGTTTGCCCAGGTCCGGTATGCAGCTCCCCAGGATTCGCCGTTGACGAGAGCCTCGTACATCGCCTCGGGGTTGAACATTCCGCCGACCTTCGTGCTGCCTACGGTTGCCAGACCGTTTTTCCCTTTGAGATAGGTGTCGGCAAGGTTTCCTCCCTCTTCGGTATATTTTGATGCGGAGCAGTTGAACAGGTTGTAGAAACTGCCGTTGAAATCAGCCTCCCTGATTGCTTCGATAGTGAGGATGTTCGCCGGATTCGGTGAATAGTTGTCGTTGAAGTAGAGCTCCTGCGGATCGCTGTGGATCCACTGGTAGACAAATTCGGCTCCACCTTTGTCGAAATAGTCGAGGTAGGTTGTTTTCGTTGTGTTTTCACGGCTTTCCAGACGGTCGTAGTTGTCTCCGTAGATCGACTCCATGCCCCAGGTGCTGCCGTTGAAGCCGAAGGCGTTCTCTATGATTTCTCCGTTCTCCTCGTAAGAATTCCAGTCGTCGTCGATGAACGAGAAAAAGTTCCTAGGCTCGAAGAATGAGCCGTTTTCGCGGTATTCGTGCGTTCTCAGGAGATATTTGCTGATCTCTTCGGCACTTCCTGTAAGCCTCGAGGTAAAGATTTCAAGCGAAAGATCGGCCGGGTAATCATCGAAAATCCCGTTTGAATCGGCATCCTTCCACTCTCCGTCAAGGTCCATAAGGTAGTATTCGCACGGGAACGATTCATAAGTCATGGTGCCTGTTCCGTCGTAATCACTCTCCTGCTCGTAGTAAGCCGACGGCATTCTGCCGATGAGGAGCGCACCTTTGAGTGCGTAATCGGTATAGCTTTGCTTCAGCATTTCCTTTAAAAATCCTGCGCTGCCCGCATGCCACCAGCGCACAAACGGCTTGTAGCCTGCTTTTTCGAGGTCAAGGGTGTAGACTGAAAGCGCTTCTTCAAGACCGTTCTTCATGCTTGGATCGGCGACAATGAGGAAATCATGCTCGGGAACATCAGAAACCTCAGTGTTCGTATCAAAAACCCAGATATCGCTTTTGACGCTGTTGCCTTCGTCGTCAACGGCCTCGACCTGCCAGTAGTAGGTTGTATTGGCGGAAAGCGCGGATGCCGGTTTCCACGAAGTTGCCGCAAGCCCTTCGGCGACCTTCTCGTCAGGAGTGCTTTTCGTCCCGAAGAAAACAGTGTAGGTAACCTCTCCGCCGTCAGGATCAGTGCTTGCATCCCACGAAAGAGTCAGCTCTGCAGGCTGGTTTTCCGCACCGTTTTCCGGCTTCGGATTCAAAACAGCTGTCGGAAGCAGATCCAGTTCTTCGGGTTTGCACGCCCTGCTTTTCATAGAACTGCCGTTGATATCGTAGCAGGTGCAGAGGTCGATCATCCTGCCGCCCATGAAGTCCTCGACGCTCTTTTCGTCAAACGAAAGGTAAACATTCATCATAAATCCGAATTTTTCGTCAAGCAGCCAGCCCTCTTCGTTCATAAAGAGCTTCAGCAGATTCTTCACGCTGTCGGAGGCAACTGCCTTCGGGCATGAGCGGAATAGAGTTTCTGAAACATAAACCTGCTCGAAAAGGTAGACATAAAAATATTTCGAGCCGATTTCATCCACATCATTCTGAAACATCCAGTCGAATGAGGAGTAGGGTGCCATTATCGAAGCGGAGTAGTAGGTGTTGCCTGTATATTCGCTGTTTGCAATGACATAGAGATAGCCCTGATAATCGGCGGCGAAAGCACTGCGCTTGTCTTTAAAGGGGTAGTTCCGACCTTTTTCGTCAATCATCGAGCCTGATATAAAATAGGGATATTCGTCATCGGCAAGATCGTAACTGTCAGGAATGCTCTGAAGCAGCGGCGCTGCGATTTTCAACGCAAAGCCCTTGTCGGGTTCAAGAAACGAGTCGTCGAGACCTGAAACGATCTCATCGAACAGCGAAGCGTCCTGCTTTGTATCGCCGTCGTTGTCGCTGACTTCGCCGTCGTTGTCGCTGACTTCACCGTCGTTGTCGCTGACTTCACCGTCGTTGTCGCTGACTTCACCGTCGTCAAAATCATCCGTCTTATCGACGTCGGTATCTCCGTCGTTGTCCGCATCATCCGATATATCGCTGTCGGTTGAAGTGTCCGAGTCTCCCGAATCCTTGTTTTTGCCCGATCCGCCGCAGGCGCATACAAATAAAAGCGCCAGAGCAAGGATAACTGACATAATTCTTTTTTTCATTTTGCAGCTCCATTTATTCCTTTTAAAAGACCTCGGATAGTGTATAGACGCAGGAAGCAATGTCAAGCGGAAAATTGGAAATATTGCGGGAAAAAGCTGCTTAGGAAATGTTGTACCGGTCAGGAAAAATTTAAGTGGACAATTCTCTGTTCTTGGTGTAAAAAGCTGCGTTTTGATTTGTTTGTAACGTTTTTTACAGGAGAGAAAAATGAGCGAAAAAATCAGAGTTCTTATTGCAAAACCGGGTCTTGACGGTCACGACAGAGGTGCAAAATTTGTTGCGAGAGCGCTTCGTGATGCCGGAATGGAAGTCATTTATACAGGTTTGAGACAGACTCCCGAAGCGATCGCAAACGCAGCGATCCAGGAAGACGTCGACGCAGTCGGCCTTTCGATCCTTAGCGGCGCGCACAACACGCTTCTTCCGAAAGTTGCCGAACTTCTCAAAGAAAAGAATGCTCCCGATATCCTTGTTTTCGGCGGCGGAGTTATCCCGGAAAGCGACATTCCTTTCCTCAAGGAAAACGGCATAAAAGCTGTTTTCACTCCCGGAACGACTTCCGAGCAGATCGTCACATTCCTTACCGACAATATCAAAAAGTAAAGCTCCGGCATTTTTTCTTTTAGTTATAAAAATTTTTGAAGAGGTCATTGATGTCAGACGAAAAATGGAAATGCCCGAAATGCGGGGTCGAAAACGATGCTGAAAACGGTTTCTGCGGGGATTGCGGAACTAAAAAACCGGAAAGAAATATGATAATCGGGCAGGCTGTTGCAAAACAAGAGAAAAAAACCGAGGCTTCGGATGATACTGCAAAGGAAATAAAAAAAGACGAGAAAAAGAAGAAAAGAGGCTTCTTCAGATGTTTCGGAAAATTGATAATAATACTTATTGCTCTCGCACTCTTAGGTTTTGTCGGTTTGGTGTGTTATACTGCAATTGAAGAAGGAGTAAGTGTTAAAGTAGTGTTGTCTTCTTTCTATGGAGAAATTTTCCCGGCACACTCAACAGTTAAGCTAAAAGTTCATGTCCATGACCGTGACTGGTCTTATCCCTCTAATTATGAAATGACATGGGATGAAGCTGTAAAATACTGCGAAAATTTGACTGAAGACGGGCACAGTGACTGGAGACTTCCGACAATCAGTGAGCTCAGACTGCTCATAAAAGAATGTCCTAAAACTATATCGGGAGGCTCGTGCCGTGTGAGTAATAAATGTCTTGAAAGCGGCTGTGGGAATTGGAATGATTGTTCTTGTATGTGGAATAGCACCGGAATATACAGCGAATTCGGTGAAAGAGGATGGTTCTGGTCTTCCTCTACTCGTTCAGATTATACAGATCGCGCATGGAGCGTGGATTTCGGAAATGGGTATGTGGGCAGCAACGGTAAGTCAAGCAATCACTATGTTCGTTGTGTCAGGTAGAGTTTGAGTTATGGAGACCTCATTTTGCGCTGATACCCGATAAATTGACATACAGCGCCATTTTGTGATAATCTCTTCCGTTGTTTGGTTTTTTTTTAATGGAGGGTTTCATGAACATCAATTTCGCTTTCAGAGGATTTGAAGAAAACAGTGACGGTCTTAAGGATTATGTAACCAAAAAACTTGCAAAAATCGACAAGTTCGTTTCGGCAAACACCGTTGTCGAAGTCGTTTTCCAGAAAGACAAAAATCTTAAGATGACGGAAATCAAACTGAACAATAACGGCGAAGAGTTTCTCGCAAGCGATTCCGACGACAAGGAATTCCAGACTTCGATAGATCTCTGCGTAGACAAGCTGGTAAAGCAGATGGCGAGATCGAAAGACAAAAAAGTCGATTCAAGAAGATCATAAGGAAAGCGCGGGCGGGTAGCTCAGCTGGATAGAGCGTTGGCCTCCGGAGCCAAAGGTCGTGGGTTCGAATCCCGTCTCGCCTGCCATTTTACTGGTATGAAAAGATATTCCGCTTTTATTTCTTTACTGCTTCTTTTTTTCTGCAGCGGTAATCTGCGTGCCGATCTCTTTGTAAGCACTTACGAAGAGATAAAATCGGCTTACGATCTTGCCGGAAGCACCTGGAACAACGAAAAGATACCGCGCATTTTCGTGCAGAAGATTCCGGAAGAGATCAAAAAACTTGAAGGAGTCGAGCGCAGACAGTTTTTTATCAAGCTGCTTCTGCCGCTGGTTCTGCTCGAAAACGAAAAAATTACGGCTGAACACGATAAAATCGTTCCGATCGCGGCAAAAAAAGAATGGAATGCCGAAGATGTGAAGATCATCAGCGAGATTGCCGAAAAATACAACATAATCGACGAAGGTCAGGATATTTCGGCGATAACGGAAGATGAAAAAGAGAAAATCCGCTATTTCCTCGACCACAAGATCCGTCCGGTGCCGCCGGCGATCGCGATAGGGCAGGCCGCGCTTGAATCGGGCTGGGGAACGAGCCGCTTTGTTTTTGAAGGAAACAACCTTTTCGGTCACGTTTCTCCCGATCCGACGAAGGGAATAAAGCCGAAAAACTGGAGCGGAAAACAGCGTCACATCCGGATTTTCGATTCGATTCAGGATTCTATTTCGGCATATATGCTCAATCTGAACCGTAACCGTGCCTACAACAAGTTCCGCTGGTACAGGAGGACTCACCCGAACAACCTTTCGAAAATAGCGGAAGGTTTCGACAAATATGCTATAATCAAAGAAGCTTATATCGGCAGGCTTCAGAGCGTTATGTTCAAGTTCGGAGTTCATAGGATCAACAATGCAAAGCTCGATTCGGGCGAAAGTGCAAATGTCATCGAAAAAGTTTCCCAGCCACACATCAATTGAGAGTCAGGACGATTTTCTGCAGCAGCTTTATCAGCGCCGAGGCGGGATAAAACTCGGTCTCGGTCGTGTTGCAGACGCGTTTCCTGTGATTTTTGAGAAAAAAATACCGGTTTATCACGTTGCCGGCACGAACGGAAAAGGAACTGCGGTCTATTCGCTTGACCATATTCTGCGCTCCAACGGACTCAAAACGGGAAGATTTGTCTCTCCGCATCTTCTCAGATACAACGAGCGCATCTCTGTCGACGGAGTTGACATAGCAGACGGCGAGGTTCGTGAAATTTATGAATATCTTGAAAAAAAGATAAATAATTTCGAAGAGTTGTCTTTTTTTGAAGTTACTTTTCTCATTGCGTGGAAGTATTTTGAAATTTCAGGCTGCGACCGTGCCGTTTTCGAAGTCGGTCTCGGCGGAAGGCTTGATGCAACCAACGTTATCGAAGGTCCGAAAACCGACATAATTACTTCGATCGGGCTTGACCACACTCATATTTTAGGCGACACGCTTGAAAAAATCGCCCTCGAAAAGCTCGGAATCGTGAAAAAAGGGGACAGAGTTCTGATCGGCAGCAGTGCAGACAATGCTTTCGACAAGTGGATGGCCGAAGTCGCTCTTTCAAAAGGAGCTGCCAGCGTTGACGATGATTCTTTGGGTCTCGAAATCGCTTTTCCGCCTGGCTGCATGAGCCCGGAACAGCGGAAAAATGTGCGTCTTGCGGTCAAAGCGGCACTTATGAATGAAGCGAAGAACTTGAAAATCCCGGATTTCAGCGAAATGAAGATCCCTGCAAGGTTTGAATTTATCGAACCCGATATCGTCACCGATGTCGCGCATAATCCGCCTGCGATAGCTTCTCTTGCAAAAACGGTTAATGAGCGGCTTGGAAAAGTTGTCGTTCTATATGGCGCGATGAAGGATAAAGATGTAACAAAAGTGCTTGATATTATTGGCGAAATAACAGATGCGATATTCATTGTAAATCTTGAAGCCGACAACGACCGCGGTGCGAAAGTCGGCGACATTCTCGATCGGGCAGGCTCCGCTGTTTCGAGCAAAATAAAGTATGCAGAAACCGACGAAAAAACGATTGAAGAAGCTCTCTCTTTTGCCCGCAGAAACGGAAAAAAACTCCTTGTAACGGGAAGTTTCCATACTGTCGAAAAATTTATGGATTTCAGAAAAAAATTATTTCGCTAAAAATTCGATCTGGTCTTTGTCGACTTTCGGGTTGATTATCATGAAAAACATCCGTTTGGTATCGTCTGATGCGACGAGAACGACTTTGTCGCTTTTTTTGATGCCTATATTTGTGAAAAGAAGGATCTTTTCGGTGTGGCTTAGGGAATTCATAACCGATTCGGGAACAAATTCGGTGTAAGTTCTCGTAAAAAGTTCCTTGAATGTCGAAAGCGACTTCAGCGGGAAGCGGCTTGTCATGGTTTCTTCCTTGAAAATCACCGATTCGCCGTTTTCAAGTTCAAGGGTGTATATCTGTTCCGAAACTTCTTTCAGTTTCTTTTTGGTCGAGATTATTTTTACGGCTTTGTCTGAGAAAAGTTCGTTGTTCGGTTCGAGCTGGAGCAGCACCGACGTGAAGCGGTCTATGTCGAAAAGAAAGTGTTTTGCCGCGATTCTTTTGAAAGTAGAAGCAGGAATATGGACGAAATCTATGCTGAAACCAGGAAATATTTTGATGATAGTCTCTTTTATCTGACCGTTCAGGGCTGAATTTATGAAACCGATAACGATTTCTTTCGTCTCTTTTTTGAATGATACCGGCAGGGCAAGCAGCCTTGTTATGACATCCGGAGTGAAAAATCTCGCGAAAAAGTCGTCTGACATGAATCCCTTCTTTTCTTCATACATAACGGGAAAATCTTCCTTTTCGTAAAATTTCGCAAGTTTTTTTTCATTGATCATGCCCTTTGAAATGGCAAACCAGATCGGATCTACATTTTTTTTCATTTTCAGGATTTTGTTTGCGTTTTCCGAGGAAATAACTCCGTCCTGAACCATTTTCAGCATCAGATTTCTCATATTGAAATCTCCGTCAAATTTGTGCAATTATAGGAACTTTTCTTTTGTATTTCATTGAATTTATCCGCGTTTTTACAAATTTGACGAGTTTTTCGTCAAACCCTTCACGGATAATCTCTTCTTCGCTCATATTCAGATCAGAAACCGCGTGGATTACAGGATCCATCTGAATGTATGAATATCCGATTTCCCCCTCGTCGGTCTGACCTTCGAAAAGATCTGCGCTCGGAGCTTTTGTAATTACGCTTTCCGGAAGTTTCAAAAAGCGCGCGAACTCGAAAATATCGGTTTTGTAAAGGCTTCCGATCGGATTTATAGCAGATGCGCCGTCGCCGAACATCGTGAAATAGCCGAGTTCGATCTCGCTTTTGTTGCCTGTGCCGAGCACGATCGCGCCGTTTGCCGCCGAAAAGTCGAAAAGGGTCATCATTCTCGTTCTCGCCATGATGTTTCCCAGGCGGCCTTTTCTTGAAAAGTCTGGATTTGTCATGTTGTTTGCGGCAAATGTGTCGACAACTGCCGAAATTTCGATTTTAAGGCTGTTTATGCCGGTGTTTTCAACGACTTTGAGAGCGTCTTCAACACTTTTTGCGCTTGAAGTTTTATACGGCATAAGGATTCCCGTGACGTTTTCCTTTCCCAAAGCTCTCGCTGCAAGAGCCGCAACAAGTGCGCTGTCAAGCCCGCCGGAAAGTCCTACGACCGCTTTTTTGAGCCCTGTTTTTCCGATTTCTGAAACTAAAAACGATGTGAGTTTTTTCTCAAGTTCTTCAAAATCAAGTTTTGGAAGAGTTATCATGCATTTCCTCTCATTTTAAGCTGATTTAATAATGATTTACGTATGTTGAGTGAGCTGGAGAAGTAGTCTGAAAAAAGATTCTCTTTTTTTTCGGCGCCCGATAAACCTGAAACCTCGCAGTAATCGTTTTCTATCGAATCCAGTGTTTTTGAATCGAAATCATTCATGAGTGCAATCCGGCATTTTTTGATAAATTCAAGTTCCGGCCTGTCGGGCATCGTGAATGAGTGGGCGAGTTCGGCAAGCCACGAAGCTGCAATGAAGTTGCGGGGATTTCTGCGGAGCGGAGCGGTTTCCTCAAGCGAAACAAAGTCGTCAAGAAAGTATGTGTTGTTTTTTCTGCTGAGGACAACCTCGCAGTTTTCGAAAAGGGAAAAGTTATCCTTTTTCGAGAAAAAGCGGAATGTTTCGCCTTCTTTGGAAATCGTGTGAAAAAATCCGTTTCCGTGAGATTTTTTGTAGGTTATCGTGCCTTGAACAATATACATCAGTTTACCGATTCGATCTGCTGCTTCTTTTCAGGTTTTTTGCGCTCAATATCTGTGGTTATGCCTAACTGTTTCGCAAGGTCGACGCATTCTATCAGGAAAGGGATCGCGACTTCTTTCGTGTTGATCGCCTGAACTTCGAGACAGCGGCGGAGATAAGTCTGACCCAGTTCTTCTTTTTTCAGCATATACATTTTGAGTGCGCCGCGATACAGAGCTTCGACATCGAACGGGAAATATTCAAGGGCTTTCTTGTAATTTTCAGCAGCAAGCTCGTGAAGGTTCTGCTCGTCATACATGAGCCCGAGCTGTTTGTAAGCCTCGGAATGCGTTCCGCGCATTTTGATCGCGGCTTCGAAATGCTGCTTTGCCAGATCGTAGCGTTTCTGCATTCTGTAAACTATTCCGATATTCGTTTCTGCGTAGTGCGGACGCGGATACATGGTGTCTGCAAGAACTGCCTGAAACTCTTCGAGAGCTTTGTCAAACTGGCGCTGTTCAAGGTAAAGCGCACCGAGATTGTTGCGTGCGTCGGTGAACTTTTTATCGATCTTCAGAGCCTGTTTGAAATTTTCTTCCGCCTTTTTTTCATCGTGTTCGATCATGAAAACGAGACCGAGTGTGTTGTAATACTGCGGAAGATCGGGAGCTGCCTCGATCGCAAGCATGATTTCACGCCTTGCTTTGATGTAGTCGCCCTGATTCAAAGCGGCCAGACCGAGCTGGTAGTGACCGTCGCTTTTTCTTTCGTCGCTTATAGTTTTATTGTCTGCCGTAGAGCAGGATACAAGAAGCTGAAAAAGGATGAACAGTAAGGGTAAAAATTTGATTTTATTCAATTTTTCCTCTTTTGAGAGTTATTTTTTCTCTTCTTTCTTTTCTTCTTTCTTGTTTTTGTCTTCTTTGCCGGATCTGCCCCATTCCCAGCCGAATTCAACATCTGCGCCTAAATCCCATGATGAAACGTAGTGACCTTCGAGGTTGTCATGCGGACGCGGGTTCTTTGCATTCCAGAAAGTCCAGTGTTTACCGGCGTAACCGTTGATGTAGAGGAACGGAAGGATCTGGAATCTGATGACGCCTCTGAAAAGCGAGCTTACGTGGCTGTCCGAGAAAAGTTCTTTCGCGCTGCCGAAGCCGCGTTTGTAGTAGGAAAGCATCATTTTTACGATCCAGAGGTCAGGAAGTTCAAGGTGTGCGAAAAGTGAAGAAGAGTCGGGAAGTTTTTCATAACCGAGCGAAAGAGCGATCCATGTTTTGAAACTGTAGCTGAGCTCACCGTAGAAAGAACCGACGAACTTGTCGTCAGAATCGTTCATGAGGTGCCAGTATTTCGAGCGGCCGTCAGGCTGGAAATCTTTTGCTCCGAAGATGTTAGTCATCATTTCAATACGTTCGATATCGTAGAAAGTATCGAAGAAAGACGGAATGTAGGAATCGTGATGAGCTCTTCCTTCAAGCTGGATTCTGATCGCATGCTGATTCTTCTGGTCAAGGTTGAATCTTCCGAGTACACCGAATGTGAAACCGCCTTTTACGAAGTCTTTCTTAAACCACGAATAGTCTGCGAAAGTCTTGATGTCGACTTTTTCGTTTTTGAAAAGTTTGAGTTCGAAGTCGATACCCTGCATATAAAGGAATTCATCTTCTTCAACTATAGGACGTCCTTTGGAATCAACTGCAATTCTCGGAAGTCTGCTGTCTTTACCGTTGATGTAGTCTTCAGGATCGTAATCGTAGTATTTTTCATATTTAAGTTTTGTCGGAGCATTTCTGTCGCCTACGAACGAGTATCCGAACGAAGCGCTTCTTGCATGGTAGTTTCCGATCGCGGAGAAAGGCTTTAAGAAGACGAGTCCGCCGAATATGTTTCCTCTTGCGACATCGCCCAAAAGTACTTCAAAACCGCCGTAATCGAAGTACCAGTTGAGTTTTGCCGACATGGTTGAAAATGTCGAGTCGTGGTTCGGAATGTAGCGTTTGAGGATCGTTCCGTGACCGATTGTCTGGGCAAAGTTGCTGCCGATCGAAAGGTAGAGATTGTCTTCGGAAGTTCCGATCTGCAGGTATCTCAAAATCTTGAGGTAATCCTGCCACTCATCCCAGTCTTCAGTTCTGAAGCGGATACTGTGGTTGTTGTCGTTGATATCCGTGCTGACAAGGCGGACATTCAGCGGTACATGGAAACCGAAAATCAAGTCGAGTTCTTTTTCACTGACAGGCTCTTTTATGAGTTTGTCGAAGTGCATCGAAAATTTGGGAGTGATAACAAGGTAAAGTTCATCATCCATCAATTTGACACCGGCTGCGAGACCTGCGCTGTTGTAAGGAGAGATGATCTCGTTTGCACCGATGTTTGCGACTTCGCCTTTCCAGAAAGTCTTTTCAATTTCTCTTATTTTTATATCGTTGCCGTCATCTT
>Ga0265301_10005038_pt1 | contig 13115 bp, 14 predicted proteins | sample AusTroGonzalo_MG_2_FD_193488 | JGI IMG/M metagenome (GOLD analysis project Ga0265301, IMG submission 193488) | Bovine rumen microbial communities from tropical cattle in Woodstock, Queensland, Australia - Gonzalo_04 | ecosystem: Host-associated > Mammals > Digestive system > Stomach > Rumen ...
CTCGGTGCCCGTCAGCACAATTCCTGCCGTATATTTGTCCATGAGCAGGAAGTCGAACTCAGCCCGCTTGTTCTTGATGTTTATTGTTTTTCCCTTGTTGGGAATGAGAGTCTTGGACATATAAATGAAGAGTGAAGAATGAAGAGTGAAGAATTTGCTGCCGCTCTGCAACTTGAAGCTTTAGCTCGACGTTAGTCAACTGATAATTATGAACTGCTCGAGGTGGTCATCCACATAATGGGCGATGGTGTCGGTCACTTCCTCTTCCATTTCGATGAACTCATCGTCGAGGTCGTCGAATTCAGGATATTGCTCGAAGAGAGCCATGAACTCCTCGTCGGAGCAGTCGGCACAAAGCTTGTCGCCATACTTCTCGAAGAGCTTTCGTCCCTTATAGACAAGCTTGCTGAAGTCGTGAGCACCCCACAGGCGCATCGCCTTTGCGAAGGGATTCAGGAAGATGAAGGGCCCGTAGCCATTGTGTATGAGCTGGATGAAGCCGCCGTCCATCACCTCCTCGCGCAGGATGAAGTAGGCCAGCAGAGTCGTCTGCTCGCCATTCAGGAGCGGAAGCGTCTCGGCATTCACCTCGCCCCCGATAGCCTCATTGATGGCGTCGTGTATGCAGGCAAGGAAGGCATCCGTCCCCTTGCTTGCAGCCTCTTGGAGCTTTGAATCCTGTATCGTAATATCCATCTGTTCTGTTGTTTCAGACTGCAAAGTTACGATTTTTTTTCTAAATGCCAACTCTTGGGCTCAAAATATCTGGCGGCTTTTCGTTGCCAAGAGTTATTTTAGTAATAAGCAAAAAGGAAAGAGAGAGCAACGAGGCGTGTTATGCCGGCCATCATAACGTGCCGTGTTGGCAATCATAACGTGTTATGTTTGCCATCATAACGTGCCGCGTTGCCCATCGCGACGTGCTGTGTTGTCTGGCGTGTCAATAAGTCAAAGAATCTTGTCTTGGGACTTCTGTGAAACAACTACTGTACTTATTGCCGACAACTGCTGTACTTCCGGCCATAAGTACAGCAGTTGTCGGGCCGAAGTCCCTGTACTTATTTCCCCCTTCATTCGCGACACAAAGGATAATTGTTGTTTGAATGATTTTTGTTGGCGATTCTCGTTTGTTGTTGGAGCTACTATATATATATGTAGCTCCAACAACAAACAAAAATCTTATCGCGGCTCGAAAGGTAAATGCGTTCTTGTTGGAGTCGCGGATAAAGTCATGTGCCTCCAAGAGCCAAATAAGAGAAAAAGGTGTGGCTTATTTGTCTTCGTAATGACCGTAAGCCGCAAGAACATCGACATGAACTTCTGTTTCAAAGATGCGATAGATAAGCCTGTGCTTCTTTGTTATCTCACGGCTCCATCTGTTTTCGGGCTTGCCCTTCAATGGCTCAGGGTGGCCGAGGCCAGTCTTGGGATGCTCGTAAAGTTCGCCTATGAATCTTATGGCCTTTTGGTATGCTTTAGGCTCAAAGCGAAGCAGTTTACTCAGGTCTGCCTGTGCTTCCTCCTTGATGATAACCTTATACTGGCTCATAAACTACGAATATATTTGTCGAGTTCTTCAACATTTGCAAAGCTTTTGCCTGGCTGTTTCTCTGCCCGCTCTAACTTTGCGAAGAACTCCTCCTTTGTCATCAAGGTGGGGTCATCCTTTTCCTTCACCAGCTTTTTGGCATATCGTGCCAGCCGCTTCATCAATATTTCCTTATCTGCTATGGCGGCTATGCTCTGCCACAACTCGACGTTTATGGTATTAAATTGTAGTGCTGTCATATCACCTGTTTTATAAATCTTCTGCAAAATTACTATATTTCCCTGAAACCACAAACAAATAACATATATAATTATGGGTATATATAAAAAGCCTATATATGTAATAAAGAAACCAGGACCAGAACGCTTCTCGCAAAGGCTGCCAGGGGTTCCTTAATATCTTACACCATTCCTCTGTTCCAGTCGTCGAGGGCTTCGCTCCAATGCTCGTTGACGAGCTGGATGGTGCGAGGCTGATACTCGTAGCTGTTCTTCTTGTATCCCGCTTTGCTATGGATGTACTTCTCGATGGCAGGTCGTGCTTCGTCCCAGCCAGGGATGTTGAGCTTGCGGTAGATGTCTTCCGTAATGGCAAGCGCATCCTCTTCGATGTCTTCGAAGCGAACTTCGTAGAGAAGGTCAGGGCGGAGGCTCTTCTTTCGCTCCTTATAGGCATGATACAACTTCATGTAGTTCTGCAAGATGTTCTGCTCCATCTCCTCCTCGGTAATGGAATTGAATTGCAGCTGCTGTATGGTGTTGAGGAAGAATGCGCGTGTGCTCTCGAAGACGGTATAGGGATTGCGCATCAGATAGATGAATCGTGCTTCGGGGAAGGCTTCGGAGAGGAACTTGACGCGTCCTGTATTTGGAGGGCTTTTGCTGAGAAACTGTGTGCCGCCAGTATTCCACAGGCTTATCTTGATGACTTTCTCGAAGGTCTGGATGAACTCCTGCTGCTCCTGATGGGTGATGTTGCGGAAGGTAAGGAAGCGGTCGCACAGTTCCTGCATCTTGTCGGGGAAGAACCAGAAGTTGTAGAAGTTGCAGGCCGTCATGTTGGTCAGTACGAACTCTTCCTCCTGTGGCAGGTCGGGAGCAAGCTCCATGTTGTCGGTTGGCCGCTTGTCGGGCATCACGAACTTCATGAAGGGCTTGAACAGCCCTTGCAGAGCCATGATGTAATGCGGGAAAAGGGCTTGATAGGTGGTTGTGTAGCCGAAGTGCTTGTCCTGTGCGAAGATGTTGTGGACGAAGGTTGTGCCGCTTCGCCAATGCCCGAGTATGAAGAGCGGAGGATTCTCCAATGGCTTGTTGGCCAGCAGTTTATTGTACTTTCTCTCTTGTAAAGCTGTAAGCGGACTTAGCAGCCGGCAAAGGCCTTTCGTCAGCATGTACTTCGTGCGCATTTCGGGAGCGATGTGTTGTCCTTCGGTAACGTTCTTGAAGGTCTTCCAGTCGGCTCCGATGAGCGTGTTGAAGGGGAAGTTGTTATAGTTCATTGTCTTTCTTGATTATGACCTCCAACCCTTGTCGGTTGAGTTCCTTGACGGCTGTCTCGATGGCTTCATAGTGCTCTGGGGCGATGCCGAGGCGGGGAAGGTCGAGCACGGGCAGCTCCTCTTCCTGCTGGTCTTCCACGGCAAGGGGCTTCTCTATCATGCCTACGGCACAAGTGTTGTTGGTGATTGGGTCGATGAGGATGAAGGCTCCCGTTGCCCTGTTCTTGGCATAGGCATCGAAGAAGAGCCTCTTGGCGGTTGTTATCTGCACTTGGCCGATTTCATTGAGCAGGAAGTCTGCTCCAGGCAATTGCTCCATCGTGTTGACATCCAGGCGATAGTCGATGGCACTAATGGTGGCGCGGGTGGTATTTGTGTTGGCTTTGAGGAAGAACTGCTTGCTGCGGTTCATCGGCTCTTCGTCCATCCAGACGAGTTTTGCCTGCAAGTGGCGACCGATGAATGGCAGGTTGTCGGGCTTGACGAGCATATCGCCTCGCGAAATGTCTATCTCGTCCTCGAGGGTGATGGTGATGCTTTGGGGACAGAAAGCAGACAGACATTTACCATTTATATCTTGATTGGTATATATCTCTTTCACTCGGCTTGTCATCCTGCTTGGCAGAACCATGATTTCCTCGCCCTTGCGGATGATGCCGCTTGCCACCTTTCCACAGAAACCTCGGAAGTCTTGGTTGGGGCGCAACACATATTGGACGGGGAAGCGGAAGTCCTGCATGTTGCGGTCGCGGTCGATGGGGACGGTTTCGAGGAACTCAAGCAGGGAACATCCCTCGAACCAAGGCGTGCGCTCGCTCTTTTCCACCACATTGTCCCCATCCTTTGCCGAGAGCGGGAAGCACGTGACATCATCTATGCCGAGCTGATTGGTGAGCTGAAGGTATTCGTCCTTGATTGAGTTGAAGACCTCTTCGGAGAAGTCCACGAGGTCCATCTTGTTGACTGCAAGGGCGATGTGCCTGATGCCAAGCAAGGAGACGAGGAATGTGTGGCGGCGTGTCTGGGTGATGATACCATTTCGGGCATCTATGAGGATAATAGCAAGGTTGGCCGTTGAGCCGCCCGTAATCATGTTTCGTGTATATTGCTCGTGTCCGGGTGTGTCGGCAATGATGAACTTTCGCAGGTTCGTACTGAAGTAGCGATAGGCCACATCGATGGTGATGCCCTCTTCGCGCTCGGCCTTCAGTCCGTCCAATAGGAGAGCATAGTCTATCTCTCCAGCTCCTGCATTGCCCATTCGCTTCGAGTCGCGCTCCAAGGCCTGCAGCTGGTCTTCGTAGATTTTCTTGCTGTCGTAGAGCAGACGTCCGATGAGCGTTGACTTCCCGTCGTCAACGCTTCCGGCTGTAAGCAATCTTAGTAGCGACTTCTGCTCGTCGGCATCAAGGAATTCGCGAATAGTAGTTGTCATTTCCTCTCTCTTTACCTTAATCCGTTATCGTTAATTCTTAACTCTTAATTCTTAATTCTTAATTCTTCATTTCAGAAGTACCCCTCCCTCTTCTTCTGCTCCATGCTTGCCTCCTGGTCGAAGTCGATGACACGTGTGGTACGCTCGCTCTTTGTTGCCGTCATCATCTCCTCCACAATCTCCTCTATGGTTGTTGCCTTACTTTCTACAGCACCCGTCAGCGGCCAGCATCCGAGGGTACGGAAGCGAACCATACGGTTGTGAATCTTCGGCACCAGCTCTTTTGGCAGGCGGTCGTCGTCGGCCATGATGAGGTTGCCGTCTATCTCTACACAAGGACGTTCTTTTGCGAAGTAGAGCGGCACGACAGGGATGTGTTCGAGTCGGATGTATTGCCATACATCAAGCTCCGTCCAGTTGCTGAGAGGGAAGACACGAATGCTCTCGCCCTTGTGGACGCGGCTGTTGTAGATGTCCCAAAGCTCAGGCCGTTGGTTCTTGGGGTCCCATTGGTTGAAACGGTCGCGGAACGAAAAGATGCGTTCCTTGGCCCTTGACTTCTCCTCGTCCCTGCGCGCACCGCCAAAGGCAGCATCGAACTTGTATTTATTTAGGGCATCGAGCAAAGCCTTCGTCTTCATCAGGTCGGTATGTACTTTGCTGCCATGCGTGAAAGGCCCTACACCTTCGCAATAGGCTTCCATGTTGCTCTCCACAATCAAGTTCCAACCGTGTTCGCGGGCATATTTGTCGCGAAACTCAATCATCTCGCGGAACTTCCACTTTGAGTCGATGTGCATGAGGGGAAAAGGTACTTTCCCGGGCGCAAAGGCTTTCTCTGCAAGGCGCACCATAACCGAACTGTCCTTGCCGATGCTATAAAGCATGACAGGATTCTCGAACTCAGCCGCTACCTCACGTATGATATATATGCTTTCGGCCTCAAGCTCTTGCAAATGACTCAAACGGTATTCTTGCATCTTTCGTTCTTTAGTTATAGACTCTTTCTCCGAATATCATGCTGCCGATGCGGACAAGGGTGCTGCCATGTTGGACGGCAATAGGGTAGTCGCTGCTCATACCCCAAGAACACATCTTCCAATTAGCATTTGGGGAAGTTGACCGCTTTACGATTTGACCAATTGCTTCGAAAAGCTGACGGGCTCTTTCGAACTCGGAAGCTATGAGGGTTTCGTCGTCGGTATTCGTTGCCATACACATCAAGCCGGAAAAGCAGACGTTTGTGTATTGTTGCCAAGCACCACTCTCCATGAAGCTTAGCAGTTCGTCGGGAGCGAAGCCGTACTTCGTCACTTCCTTGGCAACATGCACCTCCAAGAGGATAGGGATAGCTCGCTGGCAACGCTTTGCCTGCTTGTCTATCTCCTTAATCAAGTGTTCGGAATCGACAGCATGAATGAGGCTGATGAAGGGCGCAATGTATTTCACCTTATTCGTCTGCAAGTGACCAATGAAGTGCCATTCAATGTCCTTTGGCAAAACCTCGTATTTCTGCACAAGTTCCTGCACATGACTCTCGCCGAAGATGCGTTGACCTCCGTCGTAAGCCTCCTGAATGAGCGAAGCAGGATGGTACTTGCTGACTGCAACGAGCCGGACACCTTCGGGAAGCGTCTGCAGGATGTTATTGATTCTTAATGCACAATTCATAATGCACCTCGTTTCCTAATCCTCGTCGGCCTTGAATTTGAAGACATCAATAATGGCTGTCTCTGTAATAGAAACAATCACCCATTCGCCCAACGTCCCTTTCATGCCTTCATCAAGTCTGCTGAGGGCACGATGGAAATCATTTGCCTGGATGAGGGCTGTCTGTACGGTTCGCTTCTCTACACCGCTCTTCTCGTCGAGGGTGATGTAGGCGATACGAGCCTTGAACCAACGGTCGTCGTTGAGGTCTTCGCTATCAAGGAGGTCCGAGATGCGAGCCCGCTTAATGTCCGTAACGATGAACTCGCCCGTCATGAAGGGCGTGATTTCCTCTATGAAACGTTTCTCGGCTTCTGTGAAGCTAAGAGCATCTACTAAGTATGTCTCTGTGGTCTTCTTGATGAGACCGCTCTCCAAGGTCTTGTCATAACGGACCTTGCATTCAAACCATTCACTTTGCATGATTATCTTTTTTTCCTGATTTCTTATTATAATGTTTAACTGTATTATCTTCGTTCTTGTACCAGAAGAAGTGCATGTTCTGCTCGCGCTTCTCTTCGGGTGTCTTGGCACAATAGATAGGTTCGAGCGTATAGGGATGATAGCCCGTTGCCCAGCAGGTGGTGCTAACGGTAAGAGGCGTCGGCGTGAAGTCCTGCACCTGCTCCAACTTATAGTTCATTTGCTTGGTGATGGCTGCGAGTTCTGCCATATCGCGAACCGTACAGCCAGGATGACTGCTAATGAAGTAGGGAATGAGTTGCTGTCTTAAACCAGCTTTGCGGCAGGTTTGGTCGAAGATGCTCTTGAATTGCCTGAAGAGAGAAAAGGAAGGCTTGCGCATGATGTTCAGTACCTTATCGCTCGTATGCTCAGGGGCTACCTTCAGGCGTCCGCTGACGTGCTTTGTGATGAGTTCCCTGGTGTATTCCGAAGCAGCATTATTTAATGCTTCGTCCTTCCAGTCATGGAGCAACATATCATATCGGACACCGCTCCCGATGAAGCTTTTCTTGATACCGGGCAGATTGTCAACAGAACGATAGATCTCGAGCAAGGGACGATGGTCGCCGTTCAAGTTGGGACAGATGGACGGATGGATACACGAAGGCCGCTTGCACTTCTCACAAACTTCCTGTCGTTTGCCTCTCATTCGATACATGTTGGCACTTGGCCCGCCCAAGTCGCTCAGATAGCCCTTGAAGTCAGGCATCTTGGTAATGGCTTTCACTTCTCGGAGAATGCTCTCTTTCGAGCGGCTCACAATGAATTTGCCTTGATGTGCGCTAATGGTGCAAAAGGCACAGCCTCCGAAGCAACCGCGATGAAGCGTGACACTAAACTTAATCATCTCGTATGCAGGGATGCGTTTGCCGTTGTATTTTGGATGCGGAAGGCGTGTGTAGGGAAGGTCGAAGCTTTTATCAAGCTCTTCGGAAGTGAGAGGAGGGTAGGGCGGATTAACCACAACCCATTTGCCTGCTGTCTGTTGCAGGAGCCGTTGAGCGTGCATCCTGTTGCTCTCTTCTTCGATGTGACGGAAGTTCTCGGCATGAAGCTTTGGTTGCTTCAGGCAGTCTTCGTAGCTATGGAGCACGACATCGTCTGCCTTTATGCCGCCAGGTATTTCTTCCTTTTTGCAAAGAAAAGCAATTTGATGAGGCATACGTGCAACTACTTCGCGAAGTAGCATGCGGGTAATGCAGGGTTCACCATTCTCGTCGTAATGGAGTAGGGGATGTGTCTCGTTGATGGATTCGACGAGTTGTCGAACAAGTTCCAACGTAGGCTTCTCGCCCATACCGTATGTAATGAGGTCGGCATCGCAGTCGCAAAGGATGCTTGGGCGAAAGCGTTCCTGCCAATAGTCATAATGCATCACCCGACGCAGGCTTGCCTCAATGCCGCCAAGCACGATAGGGACATCGGGATAGAGCTTCCGCAGAATGTCGGTATAGACAATGGTGGGGTATTCTGGCCGAAGGTCGTGACGCCCGTCCGGACTATATGCATCTTCACTTCGGAGGCGACGGGCTGCTGTATATTTGTTGACCATCGAATCCATACACCCCGGCGATATGCCAAAGAAAAGCCGAGGCCGCCCCAACTTCTTAAAGTCGCGATAGTCCCCATGCCAATCAGGTTGTGGCACGATACAGACGCGCAACCCTTCTGCCTCCAAAAGCCTGCCAATAACAGCAACCCCAAAGGCAGGATGATCCACGTAGGCATCCCCGCTGAAGAGAATCACATCGGCGCAATCCCACCCACGCAATTCCATCTCCTTCTTTGTCGTTGGCAGCCAGTCGGTCAGCATAATTGGCAGTTGACGAGTTAACAAGTAAACAGGTTGACAAGTTGGTTGTAGAAAGAAGGTAACAACTCGTCAACTTGCTAACTCGCCATCTTGTTTATTTTGATTTTGTTCCTTTTTCCAGTCGATGAAGAGCAGGATGAGTTGATGCAAGCCAAAAGCCTTCATGTCGCTATGGAACAGGACACGTTCACAGAGGTCTATGAGCTGAGGGTCTGGTGTGCCAGTGGAAAGCAGGGAGCGGACATTCAGTCGCAGCTTCTCAAGAACGCTCTCTTCCACGATGCCGTTGCTGTCAAGCAAATCGGAAAAGAGTCCATAACGGTCAATTGTATTCAGGTGGGCTTCCTCGATAGTGAGCTTGCGAGAGCCCTTCATATTGCAAAGAATAGTAAACATTTTATTATTATGTGATGTGACATTTATTGCTCCATTCCTTTGGAGAGGATTGGGGTGAGGCCTCCTATTTTCCTAACAGATAGTCGATTGCGATGCTGACGATGTTGCGTCTGGTATCGTTATCCTTGATGCATTCCAGAGGGAAACCGAAAGCCATAAGGCGATAGTCGGGACCTGGATAGGCAATGGCGGCTGAGTAACCTTTTGCAGAATACTTCATTGTGCTGAAGGCTCCGTCCACAGCCTCGATGACATCTGTAGTCCTTATCCAATAGTTCTCTTCGTTGGGACGGGTATAGATAGAGCCTGTATTGTTAAGTCCATCTATGTTGCAGATGCTGTCTGTAGGAACAGATGCGATGAAGCGGAACTTCAGTTTGTCAGACGCGAACTGGTCTTCGCCTGCTAAGTGCATGTCGCTACCGATGAAGGCTCCGCTTACCAGAATGGATTTGCCTTGAAGCGTCAGTTGTGAAATAGCTGAAAGCATTTCTGGTGTGAAGGCTTTACGACGTGTGAGAGAGTAGCCGTCGTCCTTCTGAGCACCAAGGATGAAGTCGGCTATGTGATAATTCTGCAGGTTGAGGTATGAGAGTTGTATTGGTGTTGCACTGCTGATGGTACAGTCAGGATGTCTGGCAAGAATGTCTTGTGCTCCAAGCGTACTGTAGTTGTGTGTGTTGCCGGCAAGAATCATGCCTTCAAGTTCGTCTCCGCTCATGCCAAAGCCGTTAGTTGTTTCCTTACCATACTGACTCTTGTCGAAAACCAACTGCTTACCGCAGAAGCCTGGTGACTTCACATCTATCACGCCTGCATCTCGCTCGAAGTCGAAGCCACCCGTCGTTTCGTCGTCGAAAGGCAAAGGACTGGCCAGCCTTTGGAATGCATCAACAAGCAGGATGGAAGGAGCATGAGAATTTTTTGAGACAGCAGCACATGCCTCGTCGCTCAGCAGACTTGCGCCGCCATCGTTGACAGCAGCCACGCGGAAGCTGTAGAGTGTGCCCGGCTCGGCTTTCATCTGGTAGAAGCAACCATCGCCGCTTACGTAGCGTCCATTGTCGAAGTCGCCACCAGCTTTCTTTGTATAGACGACATAGCCGTTGGGTTTGGATGTAGGCTCGCCACTATCCAGTCTTGGTGTCCAACGTACGGTAATCATGTTTTTGGCGTTGTCTGCTTCAGCAGAAATGCCAGCTACAGGAAGCGGCTGTATCACACATTCCTTGCCCCCGTGAATGGTGGTGAGGAAGCGAAGTACTCCTTTATATATGGAGCGAGCCATAAGGAACTTGAACCAGGGGTCGTGACCGAAGCGCATGTCTGCCCAGTTCTGATGGCTAAGTGTCTCGATAATAATGGCAGGGAATTGTGGGTCGCGTGCCTCGCCATAGTTGCGGTCGTAAATCTCGCGGCGGTTCCATGTGCCCAGCTCGCGAGTCATATCCGTACAAATCTGTGTCATCACCATATCGGTGAGGTCTCGGCTCACCAGCCTTGAGAGTCCTGTTGCCGTACGGCCTTCATAGAAGCCTGATGTGTAGATACCAAGTGTACCGATTAGCGTGTTGTCTGTACGATAGCCAGCATCGCTATGCACAGCAAGGTTGAGTTCAAAGGGAACACAACGACCGCTGTCACCATGCAAGTAGTTGCTGCCTTTAGCAAGGAAGTTTGCTGTCAGCGGACGGGCGTTAATATCATCGCTATAGTCGTCGTTGCCTCGACGGGAGTATATGCTGTCGGGAATACCGTACCATTGAGCGGAGTATCTTGCAGCTTCCAGGCATCGGGGCAGGTCGCTCGTGATGGGCAAGAACATCGTGGAGTCACCTCGGACGATGTTGCCCATACCGCCTCCCAGACGGACGGCATCAGCTGTCACGACACCTCTATGTTCGCTCAGGTTGGAGAGGATGATGCAGTTGTCATCACTTTTGCCTTTTGTGAAATGGAATGTGCCAAGATATACCCAGGTGCCTCCGCCCATTTGCTGGTTGACACGAAACTCTGTGGCGATGCCTCCATGCACGACCGTATATCTAGCATCGGGGATGCTAGCGGGAACGGTCTGATAGGAGACATAAACGGCATAATCGTCTTCTACGAGCACATCAGGCATCCAGACGACATCACTTGTTGCTTTCCTGCTTTGTGTAGCTTCCGTCATTTGGAAAGTCCCTTTGCAGAAAGGATTCTCGCCGCTCTCGTAGCCTTCCTGATTGTGTGCAAATCCTATGCCGCCATATTGCCAATGGTATTTGCTGACACGTTCTTCGTAGCGGCTTCCGTCGAGGATATAGTCGTTGTCGATGATGATTTCCTGTTTCTGCCAATCACGTTCTCTTGGGGTGAAGACAACTGCTCCTGCATTCTGGAGCATAGGGATAAGATAAGGCACGACAATTGTTTGGGTGAAGAGGTCTTCGGTCGTACAGAAGAGTCTTGGCCGTTGCCAAGTCCATTCCCGTTTTGCGTTATTGAAGTACTTTCCATGACTTTGGCAAACGCACAAATGTCTGTCTTGCAGTCCTTTCTTGATGGTGTAAGGCTTGCTGAGGGGCGTCACCCAAGCATTACCTTTATAAAGTTCCTGATGATAGACGCGGGAGGAGTCAGGGCAATCCATCATGCAGGTGGGGATGAGTTGCTCGATGGGTGTGTTTGCTGCGATTAATCTAAGCTGGTAGGCGTTGAATGATTCAGGGAGCAGACGTTTAACCTCTGCATAGAGGTTGCCTACAATAAGTGGCGTAAGAGGTTGCCCGATGAAGTTGTCACTCAGTACGATGGTCACGCGCTTGTCCTGTACGTCTGTCTGGATGTCTTCTACGTTTATCTTGCCGAGCCCCGGGTAGCTGGGGTTTGTGTATTGTGCAAAGAACTGGCGCAGATTGGAGATGCTTTTATCCTGAGCATAGGCCGAAGTGAGCATAGACCATTGAACGACCAACAAAATCAAAGAAAGTATTCGTTTCATATAAATATGGATTATGTACGATGAATCATATAACGAACTTTTCGGGATACAGGCCTTTGAAGTTTGAGTAGTAGTCCTTTATTTCCTGCATCTGAGCATCGATGTCGCCATTCGGGATGATGGTTTTGGTGCAAACGATTCTTCGTTCTTCGAAGTCAAGCCCGTAAAGCAGAATGGGTATTTCGGCTTTGAGTGCGATATAGTAAAAGCCTTTCTTCCATTCAGGCTGAGCCTTGCGGGTGCCTTCCGGGGTGATACAGAGTCGGAACTTCCGGGCTTCTTTTGCCCGCTCTGCGATGATGTCTGTCGAGCGCATCTGCTTGCTGCGATAGACGGGTATGCCCCCGAGCCTTCGCATCAGTATGCCCATCGGCCAGAAGAACCACTCCTTCTTCATGAGGAAATCGCTATGGAAGCCTGTGGCTCGGCTATAGAGGTTGCCGATGATGAAGTCCCAGTTGCTCGTGTGCGGAGCAAGGGCGATGATGCATTTGTCGGGCAAAGGTTCTGTTACGGTCTCGGTGAAGTGTAGCCATCCGAACAGAATCTTATTGCAAAGTCTTTTTAACATATAAGCCTCCCCTCAAAAAGGGGATGAGGTGTCTATAGGTTCTGTATTTGGTCAACTATCTCGTCTGTACGTTTCTGCATGTCTTCACGCAGTTTCTTGAAGAAAAGCTTTGTGCTGCCTGGCTCGACATGCGAGAGGCGGCGAATCCAGTCGTCTTGCAGCTTCAGGATGGTTAGCATGACGTTCTCGATGTCCTGTTTGTTGTCTTTCTTGCCGTATTGTGCAGAGGCGATGCACTCTGCCAGCAATTCGCCACACAGGAAGGTGATGTGTTTTTTCAGGTCCTTGCGTTTCATCTTATTTATATTTATAAGGTATGTTTAGACAGACAAAGATACATCTTTTTCCGAATTTGACAAACGAAAGTGGCAAAACTTTCTTCTTTTTTGTATTTTCTTGTTTAGAAGGCCTGCATTACCGTTGTATTTTTGTATCTTTGTGCCCGAAAAACAATCAAAGACATAAATCATAAACAAAAAAACTTAAATCTCATGAAGAAAAGTGCACTTCAGGTGGCTCGTGCTGCCTACCAGCCCAAGCTTCCAAAGGCCCTGCAAGGTCCTGTTGTAGCTGTTGAGGGCGCTGCCACTCAGAGCGTTGGCAACCAAGACGAAATCAAGGCTATGTTCCCAAATACTTATGGGATGCCCGTCATTACCTTCGAGGCAGAGACCCCCTCTAACTCCTCCTTA
>Ga0265301_10005039_pt1 | contig 13114 bp, 10 predicted proteins | sample AusTroGonzalo_MG_2_FD_193488 | JGI IMG/M metagenome (GOLD analysis project Ga0265301, IMG submission 193488) | Bovine rumen microbial communities from tropical cattle in Woodstock, Queensland, Australia - Gonzalo_04 | ecosystem: Host-associated > Mammals > Digestive system > Stomach > Rumen ...
ATTCAAATGACGGCCATGTGTGGTACACGAAGGATCACTATGAAACTTTTGAGGAACTTTTTCCGTCAGACAGATGAGGATGTGTCCGAATCTTCGAATTGAGCAACACGCCCTATGTGAATGCAGAGACGTGTTTGAGCAAGGAGGCATAGAACCATGAAGAGAAACGGGAAGATGATCACACTTTCGGCGATGCTTGTACTGTGCCTGCTGTTGACGGGCTGCTATCAGGCGCCGGACGATGTGAACAACAGCGGGGAGACTAACGCCGGGAATAATCTGCCGTTCCAGACGCTGCAGCCGACGGCGACCGTGACGATGACGCCGGATACGGTGGCGGTGGAGACTCCCGATCAGAATCAGCAGAGTCAGCAGGGACAGAATATCTTCCCGGACAATTCCACGCCGACTCCGACGGCAGCTTCCGGGGGAGACTGGAACGACTGGGGCAATACGGGCAACGCCACGGAAACGGGAACGCCCACGACCGTGCCTACCGGCGGGACGATTGTCTTCAATCAGGAATCGCCGGCCCCCGGCGCGGAAAATACCATTCAGACAGTGACCGGAAGCCCGAGCCCTGCAGCTCCGACCACACCCGCACCGATTACCCCCACGCCTACGCCCAAGAGTATGCGGCTGGGATTCCAGGGTGAAGCAGTACGCACGGTTCAGCGGAGGCTGAAGGAACTCGGCTATTATACCGGCAGCATTGACGGAGACTTTGGCAAGGAAACAGAGAAGGCCGTGAAAGCTTTCCAGAAGGCAAACGGACTGACTGCGGACGGCAAGGTCGGCGAGCAGACGCTGAAAAAGCTGAACGACAAAAACGCCAAGACTGCCAAACAGGCGTCCGGATCGGGTTCTGGTTCCAGTTCCGGATCCAGTTCGGGTTCAAAGGCCAGCGCCACAAAAACGCCGAAGCCGACCGCAACGGCAAACCTGCAAAAGGACTATTATCTGCGCCTGGGCGTTTCAGGCAGCAAGGTCGAAACCTTACAGCGCCGGCTGATTGAGCTCGGATGGCTCGGCGGAAAAGTGACGGGAAATTATGATGCTGCGACGGAAGCAGCGGTGATTGCCTTCCAGGAGGCTACTTCCGGCATCTGGACGGATGGCATCGCCGGGCCGGACACGCTGCGCGCCCTGTATTCCAAGAACGCTGCCCGTTCCAAGAAGGCGGTTGGCGTCAGCGGCGCAAACACCCTTGAGTTCGGCAGCGAAGGCGCCGAGGTTACAAAACTGCAGCAGAAACTGCAGGATCTGGGTTATCTTGCCGGAAGCGTGGACGGCAAATTCGGCGTCGGGACCGAAGCAGCTGTTATTGCTTTCCAGCGGAACAACAACCTGACGGCGGATGGCAAGGCCGGAACGGCTACTCAGAACAAGCTTTATTCCGGTACGGCGAACCGGGCCAACGGTACCGCGGTGAAGGTGACCAGCTCCAACTCCGGCGGACGGGATGCTTCGGGCATTGCCAGCACAGGCTATGAGACTCTCGAGTACGGCAGCGAAGGCGAAGCGGTACGGAAGCTGCAGAACCGCCTGGATGCGCTGGGATATAACCCGGGGTACACAGACGGAAAGTTCGGCCCATCGACGGAAGCGGCGGTCATGGCATTCCAGGCCAACAACAGCCTGACCGTGGACGGCAAAGCCGGTCCGGCAACACAGCGCGCGTTATACGGAACGGCGCAGAAAAGCGCGGTGAACTATTCCTCCATCCGTCCGGGAGACTCCGGAGAACCCGTGCGGAACCTGCAGTATACACTGTACGAACTGGGATACTATGACGGTGCGATTGACGGCAAATACGGTCAGACCACATCCGACGCGGTTCGTTCCTTCCAGATTGAAAACGGCCTGAAACCGGTGGATGGCATTGCAGGCAACCAGACGCTGAGCAGACTGTATTCTTCCGCCGCCATCCCGGCGGCAGCGGCGGGCGATCTGTATGAAACAATCCGACCGGGCGCTTCGGGCGAAGCAGTGGTTCAGATTCAGGAATGCCTTGTGCAGTACGGATATCTGGCCGCGAATAATATCAGCGGAGGGTATGACAGCGCGACGGAAACGGCGGTGCGCAACTTCCAGTCTACCCACGGCCTGAAGGTGGACGGTATCTGCGGAAGCGAGACGCTGAGCGTGCTGTTTGGCTATTGATTTGGAAAACCACGTAATGAAAAGGCTGGCCGCGCTGCTTGCGGCGGCGGCCGCCTTTGTTCTCCCAATCCGGGGGTTTGGCAGCGAACCTGAACTGCCTGCGGCGGAATTCAGGTGTCTCGCAGTGGGAATCGACTGGTTTGTGAACGAGGAAAACACGGCGCCATGTTCCGCCAACAACGCGGAAACCATGGCGGGGCTGTTCGGCGACTGCCTGCCGGAAGGGACGAAGGTGACCCGCCGGGTGAATGGGCCTGCCGGGCTGGCGGAAATGGAGAACCTGATTCTTGAAACCTTCTCGGACGCCGGAGAGGAAGACACGAGCATTCTTTACCTGAGCACCCATGGGGTGGTCTGGGAAGAAGAGGGCATGGAGAAAACGGCCTGGATCCTGAGCGACGGGGAACGCGAGCAAGCGCTTGAACCGGAAAGCCTGCGTACGATGATGGACCAGATTCCGGGAAAGAAAGTCCTGATCCTGGACTGCTGTCACGCCGGAGCTGCCGCGGAAACCTTCGTGGGGCCGGAGTGGCGTGTGATTGCCGGATGCGGGGTGGAGGAGGACTGTTATTTCTGGGCGGCAGGAGAAGTGACCGGAACGGGATACTTCACAGCGGCACTGGAAAACGCTCTGCGTGCATCCGCCCGGGAACAGATTGACCCGGACGGAGACGGGAAGGTCAGCCTGAAAGAACTTGCAGGGCGGATCCGCGAAATCTACGGCGTAAGTACTCCGGTTTTTCTGCCGGAAGGGGATGAGGAAGCGCTGTTTCTGCTTCCGGAGGTGCAGATGCAGGAGCGGCTTCTGGATCTGCGGTTCGATCCGGAAACGGAGGAGGGTGCCCTGCAATTTCACTTTCGGACGGAAACGGCAGTAAAGCTTGAATACCGGCTTGTCCCCATGGGGGAGAACGGCTGGGACTTTACCCGCGCGGCAAAGATTCCGGATCGGGAGCGCAGCGGCCAGAAGCGCGGTGTGGTGAGTCCGGGCGAAAAAGACCGGTCAGTCCGGGTGAGCCGGGAACGCCTGGGCGACGGCGGGAAGGCGCTGTTACAGATCGTCTCGTGGCGTGGCCTGCATGGTCAGATTCCGGTGCCGGAAGCAACATATATTATAAGGAGTCGTTAAAAATGTCTGAATGTACCCATGACTGTTCAACCTGCGGGGCAGATTGCGCAAGCCGGAAGCCTGAAAGCCTTCTGGCACCACAGAATACCCTGAGCAATGTGAAAAAAGTGATTGCCGTCATGAGCGGCAAGGGCGGCGTCGGCAAAAGCCTGGTAACCGGGCTCATGGCTGTTCTTGCGCAGCGCAACGGTGATCAGGCGGCGATTCTTGACGCGGATATTACCGGGCCTTCCATTCCGAAAATGTTCGGCATCCATGATAAGGCTATGGGCTGTGAAGACGGAATTCTGCCGTCGGAAAGCCGCACGGGCGTGAAGATGATGAGTGTGAACCTGCTGCTGGAGAATGATACAGATCCGGTTGTATGGCGCGGATCGCTGATCAGCGGCACGGTGAAGCAGTTCTGGACCGATGTGATCTGGGGCGATGTGGACTATATGTTCGTGGATATGCCTCCGGGAACAGGGGATGTTCCGCTGACTGTTTTCCAGAGTTTGCCGGTTGACGGGATCATTGTGGTTACAAGCCCACAGGAACTGGTCGGAATGATTGTCGAAAAAGCCGTGAACATGGCAAAAATGATGAACATTCCTGTACTGGGCATCATCGAGAATATGAGCTGGGTTGTCTGCCCGGATTGCGGAAAAAAGATTTATCCTTTTGGCGAGAGCAGAACCGCATCCGTGGCACTGGAGCACGGAGTGCCGATGCTTGCGCAGCTGCCGTTGGATCCTGCGCTGGCCAGGGAATGCGACACAGGCGTCATTGAGCTGTTCAATGAGGATTGGATGACTCCGGTGATGGACGCTGTGGCGGCCTGTCCGAAAAGGATCATTGAAGAGTAAGGAGCCGGTGCATGGCGAGACAGAATTCAAATGACCAGCTGCAACGGCGTCAAAGCCGAAACGCGGCGGCCGAGCGGCTGGTCACGCAGGAGACGGTCCGGAAGCGGCAGATCCGCAGCTGGATTATCCTGGTGGCGGTCGTTCTGGCAGCTGTTCTGGCAGTTCATTTTCTGCGGGGATACGGCAAGGGAAAGGAAATCGGGCTGGCCAGTTTGCCCTGCTATTCGAACCAGAGCGTGACACCCTTCCGGGACGGACTGGTCTATTATGACGGCGTCAGCATCCATCATCTTGCCAGCACGGGCACCATCCGGTGGAGTTTTCCGGCCGGAAGCGATATCCGGTTCAGCGTAGGACCGACCCATCTGGCTGTCTGGAGCGGGCGGCAGCTGTCGCTGGTGGATCGGAACGGAAACGCCACATACAACGAGAACCTGGAAGGCGAGGTACAGTTTGCCCGGGTCGGCGAACGGTATGCAGCTGTGGTGGTCGGAGCGGATACGGAGCCGAAACTGATTGTCAAGGATCTGAATGGCGCTCAGGTGGACGTGGAAGCGGAGGCCTACAGCGGATTGCTGATCCTGGATGCAGGTTTTTTCGGGGATCAGGGGGAATATATGTGGACCCTGGCGCTCGACGTGTTCGGCACGGCACCGAATACCATCATGAATACCTTCCAGGTCGGGAAGATGAACACGGGCGCTGTTTCCCTGGGCGAAGCCATGACCTACAAGGTGCTGTACGAAAATGCCAGGCTGCGCGTTTTCTCCACACAGCAGGTATATACGTATGATTACAAATGCGTTCAGGACACGAACGCGACGATGCTGGTGTACGGCTGGAAGCTGATCGATTACGAAATTCCGGAACGAGGACGGGCCAAACTCCTGCTGGCGCCGACCAGCCAGACCAGCAGCGAGCAGCTGATCAGTGAGCTGCGGGTGCTTGAAGGAGACCGGGACAAGCGTTATACGCTGCCCGCAACCTGTGTCGGTGCTCACATGCATAACGGCAACATATATGCCGTTTCAGGCGATTATGTCTACCGGGCGGACACGAACAGCCAGCGCTTTTTTGGCTATAAGATCCCGGGAGGAACCAGCGGAGAAATCACCGCTTCCTATGGAATCACCAGCGACGGGAAAATGCTCCTCGCCTCCGGTGAAAGCATGTACGCGCTGACGCTGCCGAATTGACGGGCAGATATCATATGGCAGCGGCCAAAGACCGGAAGATGCAGAACGGATCGGATTTTGGAAACCGTAATCCCAGAACAATAAGGAGGAAAACAGGTTATGCCCAAGGAACAGAAACAGGAATTTGTCACCCACATCACTCCCCGGAGCGAGGATTTTTCGCAGTGGTATACGGACGTGATCAAGCAGACGGAACTGTGCGACTATGCGCCGGTGCGAGGCTGTATGATTATCCGTCCATACGGCTATGCCATCTGGGAACGGATTCAGGCGGAAATGGACGCCCGCTTTAAGGAGACAGGTGCGGAGAACGTTTATTTCCCGATGCTGATTCCGGAAAGTCTTCTGCTGAAGGAAGCGGAGCATGTGGAAGGTTTCGCGCCGGAAGTCGCCTGGGTGACCCAGGGAGGCGGGGAGCAGCTGCAGGAACGGCTGGCGGTCCGCCCGACGAGCGAGACGATTTTCTGTTCCATGTATTCCAAGTGGGTGCAAACCTGGCGGGATCTGCCCATGATGTATAACCAGTGGTGCTCCGTTATGCGCTGGGAAAAGGCTACACGCCCCTTCCTTCGCACAAGCGAGTTCCTCTGGCAGGAGGGCCACACCATTCACGCAACGGCGGAAGAAGCCGAGGAAGAAACCCTGAAAATGCTGGAAGTCTACCGCGAAGTGGCGGAGGATGTTCTGGCACTGCCGGTTTACGTGGGACGAAAAAGCGACAAGGAAAAGTTCGCCGGCGCCCGGGCTACCTATTCTATGGAAGCCATGATGCAGGACGGGAAAGCGCTGCAGGCCGGGACCAGTCACAATTTCGGCACGAACTTTGCCGAAGCTTACGACATTCAGTACCAGAGCAAGGAAGGAAAGCTGGAATACGTGCATGAAACCAGCTGGGGCGTGAGTACCCGTCTGATCGGCGCGATTATCATGACCCACGGCGATGAGCGCGGATTGCGACTGCCTCCGAAGGTGGCGCCGATCCAGGCGGTGATCCTGCCCATCGCAGCGCATAAGGGCGGTGTGATGGAAAAATGTGAAGCACTGTACGACGGGCTCAGGAAAGCCGGAATCCGTGTGAAACTGGATACACGAGATACCGTCAGCGCCGGTTTCAAGTTCAACGACTGGGAGCTGAAAGGCGTTCCGCTGCGTCTGGAGGTAGGTCCCAGAGATCTGGAAAACGGGGTGGTTACCGTTTTCCGCCGGGACACGCTGGAGAAGTTTACTATTCCGCTGGACAACATTGAGGAAAAGGTTCGGGAACTGCTGGACGAAGTGCAGAAGACCCTGTATGAACAGGCGAAAACCTTCCGGGACGAGCGGACGATTGAAGTACACAATATGGACGAGCTCGGGAAGGCCGTCGAAAACGGATTCGCCAGGGCCATGTGGTGCGGGAACCGGGCCTGTGAGGATGAAATCAAGGAGAAGTTCAACGCTTCCTCCCGCAACATGCCCTTTGACCAGGATGCTTTCCGCTTCGGCGATACCTGTGTCTGCTGCGGAAAAAAGGCAGACAGGGTCATGTATTTTGCTAAGGCATATTGATGGGAAAGCAACTGCACAAAAAGTATATCTGATGCTTTCCATGCTGCAGCTGTCAAAGACTCGGGATGCAGTTTCATGAGGCTTTGATAACGGTGATTGCATAGCAAGGAGGACTAAACAGATGAAAATTTACGTGGATGCCATGGGCGGTGACCTGGCACCGGAAGCACCGGTCAAAGGCGCGCTGAAAGCGCTGCGCCAGTATCCGGGCCTTGAAATCATTCTTGCCGGGAAGCTGGACGAAGTAAAGCCCTTTCTGGGGGAATATGACGATGTGAAGGACCGCCTGACACTTGAGGAAGAGCCGGAGGTCATCACCAATCATGAAAGCCCGGTCATGGGTGTGCGCAGGAAAGTCAACAGCGCGACGGTTCAGGGAATGCTGAAGGTGCGCAGCGGTGAAGCAGACGGCTTTGTTTCCGCCGGCTCCACCGGTGCGACTCTTGCGGGCGGTATGTTCCGCCTTGGCCGGATTCCGGGCATCGAACGACCCGCCCTGGCACCGCTTATGCCGAACGGAAACGGCCATTTCCTGCTGATTGACTGTGGTGCGAACGTTGACTGTAAACCGGAATACCTTGTACAGTTCGGCATTATGGGTGATGCTTATATGAAGGGCGTCCTCGGCATGAAGAATCCCCGGGTCGGGCTGGTGAACATCGGGGCTGAGGCAGAGAAGGGAAACGCGCTGGTCAAGGAAACGTATCCTCTGATGGAGAAAGGTCCTTTCAATTTTGTCGGAAACGTGGAGGCACGGGATATTCCTCTGAATCAGGCGGACGTCGTGGTGACGGACGGATTTGGCGGCAACCTGATCCTGAAGTATACGGAAGGTCTTGCGACTGCACTGCTGGGCCTGATCAAAAAGGAACTGATGGCGGATACCCGCGGGAAGATTGCGGGTCTGATTGCGAAACCGGCCTTCCGCCGCGTGAAAAAAGCCATGGATTCCGACGAGATCGGCGGGGCTCCGCTGCTGGGCGTACAGGGTGCTGTGGTTAAAGCTCATGGTTCCAGCAATGCATACGCTTTCTGCAGCGCCATCGGCCAGTGTGTCAAGATGATCGACGGCCATGTGGTGGATATTATTCAGGAAGGGGTCGCAAAACTGGCTCCGGAAGAAAAAAAGCAGGAGTGATCCCGGCAAAGAAGCCGGACCACATACAGAAAAAACAGGAGGATGACAATCATGGATTTCGAAACCATCAAAAGAATGATCGCGGATCAGCTGAAAGTGAACCCCGATGAAATCAAGCCTGAAAGCCGGCTGATCGAAGACCTGAAAGCGGACTCTGCCAACATCATGGTGATGATTATGGATCTGGAAGATCAGTTCGGGATCACGGTGGAAGACGATCAGATCATGAAGCTGAAGACCGTGGGTGACGTGGCGGCCTATGTAGCGAACGCGAAAGGCTGAGACGGCCGCGGACATGTCGGATCAAACAAAGCGCGTCATGGAAGCGCTGGGCTATACTTTTCACGACGAAGCGCTGCTCCGCCGGGCTTTGACGCACCCTTCCGCGGGAAAGGAAGATAACCAGCGGCTGGAGTTTCTCGGAGACGCGGTTCTGCAGTATCTGATGAGTGACCGGCTGTACAGGAACCATCCGTCAGACCGCGAAGGATCACTGACCCACATGCGGGCATTGCTGGTGTGCGAGGCGGCGCTGAGTCTCATCGCTCAAAGACTCGGGATCGGTGAAGCTTTGGTGATGGACCGCGGCGAAGAACTGACCGGCGGACGGACAAAGCCCAGCGTCCTGTGCGACGCGATGGAGGCAGTGCTGGCGGCGGTCTGTCTTGACGGCGGTATGGACGCGGCACGGGCTGTGGTGGAACGGTGCTGGCCGTCGGAGGGAGAGGTCAGCCGCCCGATGCAGGACAGCAAAGGCCTGCTGCAGGAGATTCTGCAGCAAAACGGCGGAGAAACACCGGGCTATCGGATCACGGGCACAAGCGGTCCGCCCCATGCGCCTTTATTTGAAGCAGCGGTTTTTCGCGGGAATCAGGAGATCGGCCGCGGCACCGGAAAGACGAAGAAACAGGCGGAACAGGCCGCAGCAATGGCGGCGCTGAAGAACTTGGGTGAAACGGTCGAAATCGAAACAAATTCAGGCAAAAGATAACAAAAATATTACAATATTGTAAATATTCCGTTGACAATTCGAAACAGAACGAGTAAAATCATTTTGTATCGGAATGTCAGCGGGCTTTTTATGCCCCTTTATGGTATGGGAGGGAATCCTGATGGCGAAGAACCGTTTGTTTCGGGGAATGCTGCTGATTCTGGCACTGATGCTGTGCCTGACGGGTGGGGTTGGGGAGCCCCGGCGCGCCGCGGCAGAGGAAGAGCTGGAAATTGTGAGCAGCTATCCCTATACCACGGTTGCAAAGGTAGAGGTGAACCTGCGGGAGGGCCGCAGCGTTAAATCCGGCCTGGTGAAGCGGATTCCTGCCGGCGCTGAAATCACGGTATACGAAAAGAACGGGAATTGGGCCCGGGTGGAGTATAAAGGCAACAAGGGCTGGGTGCGGACAGAGTATATCGTCCTGAAAACGGTGAAAAAGGTGAAGGAAACTGCGACACCCACGCCGGCACCCACGCCGGCACCGGAAGAGGACGCCGGCGGATATATCGTGCTGAAAAAAGGCACCACAGGCGCAGAAGTGCAGGCGCTGCAGGAAGCTCTGATTGAACTTGGTTTCCTGACGGGAAAAGCCGATGGAAATTTCGGTGACGAGACAGAGAAGGCGGTTATTGCTTTTCAGCAGAAGAACAAGTATCCGGACACAGGATTAATGGACGCCAATATCCAAGCGTTTCTGTATTCCGGGAATCCCCTGAACGCAAAGGGCGTAGCGACAAAGATCAACACCATGAGCCCGGCGGCGGGCGCCACTATGCGTCTGAACAACACGGGTGAGCCGGTCGGCGAGCTGCAGACGATGCTGCAGAATCTGGGTTACTATTCCGGAACCATCACAAAGCGGTATGACACAGCCACACGGGCGGCAGTGACGGCTTTCCAGAAAAAGAACGGCCTGAAGGCAGACGGTATCGCCGGCGCGGAAACAAGGCGGCTCCTTGAGAGCGGCACGGGCCTTCCTTCTGACGCAACGCCGGTTCCGGCTGCAACGCCGACGCCCAAGCCGACGAAGGAACCCGTCTTTACAACACCAAAGACCACGGTGAAGAACGGATCCGACGGAACGGACGCCCGCAGCGTGCAGACCCGGCTGAAGGATCTGGGCTATTACCAGGGCAAGGTGGACGGAAAATTCGGGCGGGCCAGCGTGAACGCCCTGAAGAATTTCCAGACCAATAACGGACTGGAGGCGGACGGTGTTGCCGGTAAGAGTACCTATGCAATACTGTTCAGTGCCCAGGCGATTGCTTTCAATTCACCTGAAACGGAGTCGCCGGCCCCGGTGGAAGATAAGACGGATACTTCTTCCTCGTCTGAAAGCTCCTTCTGGAAAACGCTGCGCAGCGGCGACAGCGGAACGGACGTCAAACAGCTCCAGGAAAATCTGATCCAGATGGGTTATATGAGCGGGAAACCAGACGGGAAATACGGTGAGACGACCACAGCTGCCGTGAAAGCTTTCCAGAAGGCCAACAACCTGAAGGAGGACGGAACGGCGGGACCCGAAACCCTGAAAGCGGTTTACAGCGGAACAGCCAAGACGGCTACGGGCTCAACGAACTCCTCCACAACCCAAACAACAACCCTGAAGCAGGGCAGCACCGGATCGGACGTGAAAAACCTTCAGTCAAAACTGATTGAGATGGGCTACCTGACAGGTAAGGCGGACGGCATTTTCGGAAAAAAGACGACGGCCGCGGTAAAAGCTTTCCAGAAAGCGAACCAGCTGAAGGCAGACGGCGTTGCGGGCGCAAAGACGCTGCAGCAGCTGGAAAAGGGCGGTACGGCCGCTTCTTCCACGGCAAAACCCACGGCGACGGCAACGCCCGCGCCGACAGCGGTTCCGGGCGCGGCATCGGCACTTGCCGGACGCCCCAGCGCTTCCCGCGTGATTTACGCCAACTGGTATACCACGGTAAAGGATATCTGCAAAAAATATCCTTACGCTACCGTATATGACTACAGCACAGGAATCTCGTGGCAGGTACATATCTTCTCGGTCGGTGCGCACGCGGACTGTGAACCGGTATCGGCTTCTGACACGGAGAAGATGATACGGGCTTTCGGCGGGGAAACCACCTGGACGCCGAAGCCGGTATGGGTGATCTTTGCGGACGGCAGCGTCTACATGGCTTCCACCCATGATACTCCCCACGGAACATCCCATATCAGCAACAATTTTGACGGTCACACCTGCATTCATTTCCCGCGGACGCAGGCTCAGGTGGAAGCAATCGGACCCTATGCTACCAGCCATCAGGAGGCCATTGATAAGGGATGGGCGGCTACCCGGAGCTCAGGCAGCTGACAGACGGACAGACGATGAAAAAAGATACGACGACAAGAAAAAAAATACCCGTCGGCAGGGCTCTTTCCCTGCTGGCGGGCTTTGTGCTGCTTTTCGGCGCTGCTTTCGCGGAAGAGATTCCGGCAGAAAAACTTCTGACGGAACTCCCGGAAGAGGATGTGGATCTGAACGATTTGCTGGATCTTTCGGAACTTGAAGAAGATCCGGAAGAAGTGGAGATTCTTCCGCCGGACGCGACGCTTCTGGCTCATGACAGGCAATGGCATACGCCTGCAGAAGGGAGCCTTGTGAAGTGTGACCACGAGGTGTGTTACTGGACCACTCCCATGGGCTATACGGATGAAGCGGCGGTCTGGAAGATGCTGATGCAGCCTATCACGGTGCTGGATGCGAACCAGCGACATCAGGTGAAAATCCGGAAAGAGCCGGATAAAAACTGCACGGTTTATACCGGCGAAGTGACCGGAGAGAGCCAGGGTGTCCATGTGCTGGAAAGAGGCGATGAATGGTCGCTGATCGAAGCCTATTCCTCCTCGCCGGAGGGCTCCAAGGTGAAGGTCTGGGCGGAAAAGTTCCAGGGCTATGTGGAAACAAGTCTGCTGAAGGAAGTGGAGGTCGACCAGACCTACGCGATTGTGATTGACAAGCAGTGGCAGCGGCTTTATCTTTACAAGGAAGGAAAGCTGTTTTCCACACTGCTGTGTTCTACGGGATTTTACAATCCCCAGAAGAAAAACCCCTGGAACGAAACGCCGGCGGGCGAGTTCCTGGCCATCAGCTGGACGGGTGATTTTACCCTGAAGGATGACGCTACCGGGGAAGTCTATATGATCTGCAAAAAGGCGATCCGCATCAATGACGGAATCCTGATCCACGAGGTGCCTTCGGTGCTGAGCAAAAGCACCGGCGAATGGACCTATGACAACTGCGAGGGATATCTTGGAGAGAAAGCCAGCCACGGATGTATCCGGGTGCAACGGAAATTCACCCCGGAAGGGATCAATCATGAATGGCTGTGGAAGAACCTCAGCGACGGCACCAAAGCGGGCCAGAAATACACAAAAGTCATCATCTGGGACGACGCCAACCGCGAACTGACCTATCCGGACGATCGGCTGGTTCTGTACTACAACACCAACAAGGGAACCCAGTATCATTCCAGCCCGACCTGTTATGGCGTAAAAGAGAAGTTCTGGCCGCTGACGCCGTTCACCTACGGGGAACTGGATGAGGAACCCTACAGCAAACTGAAGCCCTGTCCCTACTGCGCGCCGCAGCCCCGCAGGAAAACCATAGATCAGATCAATCAGAAGAATAACAGATAGCAAAAAAACCGGCCTGTGCCGGTTTTTGCATACAGATTTGTTATGAAACGCAGGTACGCTTTGACAGGAGGAACAGAATTCTGGTAAAAGCTCATAGCAGCGGAATATTACCGTCCCGGCAGGCTTGCTGGACTTCTTCCGGCCAGAGGGAAGCCTGGACCTCTCCGACATGGGCTTTCCGCAGAAAATAAACGCACATACGGCTCTGGCCGATACCGCCGCCGATGGTCTGGGGCAGTTCACCGTTCAGCAACGCTTTCTGGAAAGGCAGCTCAGCCCGCTCTTCACATCCGCGGATTTTCAGCTGTTTCATCAGGGTTTCCGGATCCACGCGGATTCCCATGGAGGAGACTTCCAGCGAGATGTCCAGCAGCGGGTCATACAGCAGGATATCTCCGTTCAGGGACCAGTCATCATAGTCCGGTGCACGGCCGTCATGAATTTTGCCGC
>Ga0265301_10005040_pt1 | contig 13110 bp, 20 predicted proteins | sample AusTroGonzalo_MG_2_FD_193488 | JGI IMG/M metagenome (GOLD analysis project Ga0265301, IMG submission 193488) | Bovine rumen microbial communities from tropical cattle in Woodstock, Queensland, Australia - Gonzalo_04 | ecosystem: Host-associated > Mammals > Digestive system > Stomach > Rumen ...
GAGATAAAATTATTTCTCACTCCTATATACCGGTGTAGGGTAACGGTAGTTCGCCTGGCTCTAACCCAGGAAGTGTTGGTTCGACTCCAAACCGCCGGTGCCATAATAAGAGACTTACAGCAAATCATATTTTTCCGCCATTTATTTTTCTTACTGGAATTAAGAACGGTCTCTTGATTTTTATAAAAAAATTTGATATAATAAATATAGAAAAAATGAAAAAGTTTTAAAGGAATACTAAAGGCACATGCAGCAAAACGATATTATATAAATAACTGGATTTGAAAACTTGTTGTTACATATAAAATCAGTGCCTTGTCGATTAGATAATCCGGTGTAGCGTAAAGGTTAGCGCAGGTGACTCTAAATCATCGGGTCTGAGTTCGATTCTCAGCGCCGGTGCCATGGACATAGTAGTCCTTTATTTTATTTTCCTTTTGGAAAGACGGTTTCAGCAATTGAAAATGGATAAATAAAAATTTTTGGAACAATTTTTAGAGAAGGTTCAAGTCCTTCAAAACTTTTCCCGTCTTGCTACTATATGGGGGTGTGGCGGAATAGGTAGACGCAGCGGACTTAAAATCCGCTGGTCTTTAGACCGTGTGGGTTCGAGTCCCACCACCCCTACCATAAAATGCTAATGCATTTTAACTTTCTTACAGAAGGGAATGATTCCAATGGGCCGTGATGCTGTTTTCTAATTACTTTAAAAGGAGTGATTAGAAAATGAGTCGTTCGTACAAACATACCCCATATTGCGGAGACAAAAAAGATAAGTTCTTCAAGCGTTATGCGAATAGAAGACTCCGGAGAAAAAAACTTGCCCACGATCTCCAGCATAAGTCTTACCGCAAAGACTTTTGTTATTATGACATATGCGATTATTACTGGATCGAGACAACAGACTTTGAGGATTATTATCGTCGGCAAATAGCGCGCTGGCAACGCTGGCAGAACTATTCTTGGGGTAAGGATGAACCTTTTCCGACTCGGGAAGAGGTTTGGAAGGAATACTACAAAACGTACATAAGAAAGTAAACAACTAACTGAGAGCCGCACAGCAAACCTTTTTATTGTATTAAAAACAATGCTATTGAAAAGGATTAGGTGATGTATTCTTACATCTCTTACGGCTCTTGGGACTAAGGCATAGGACTGGTTAGTAAGTTATGGCTCTCGAAATAATATAACTTTACTCGCTGGCGAATTAATTTGAAACCAAGAGCTTTTTTAATTACAGCCATAAGAGTCCAACAGCAAATTCTTGTAAAAGAAGAACACAAGATACTGAAAATCTTTAGTTAAGAAATTTTTAGATACTTGGCTACTACGGGCAACACCTTTATTCAATGTTTTCAACGCTTGACTCTTGAATTTTTGGAAGCAGAGAAAATAAAATAAAGGAAAACCTGGGTCCTGCGGGGATTCGTCTCCGCAGGATATTTTTATTTGATTTTTATAAAAAAATATTATATAATATATATAGAAAATGAAAAAAGGCTCATACAGCTTTATTATGGGTCATTCGTATAGTGGCTATTATACCAGACTCTTAATCTGCGAGACCAGGGTTCAAGTCCCTGATGACCCACCATAATATGCGCCCTTGGTGTTAGCGGTAGCACAGCAGACTTTGGTAGAATCGAATAAGTAATTCATTTCTGCACTCGGTCAAAAAAGATTAAAGAAAACAGAGAAAGTTTTAAGTATAAGTGAAAGGATGTGTTTCATTTATGTCTAAAACAAACTCTGAAAATGTATGTAATTTTGTAAAAAATCGCAAATCAAATTTAATCTCATTATTCAATAATAAATGTTGTTTATGTGGCTTTGACGCCTTTTAGGAAGCGTTAGATTTTCACCATGTTAATCCAGAAGAAAAAGAATTAAAATTGTCTTCAAATATTATGGTTTCTTTAGATAAACAAATTGCAGAAGCACGGAAATGTATTTTAGTGTGTGCGAATTGCCATAGAGGAATTCATGCCGGCTATTATAAAGTGCCAGAAGATTATTCTAAATTCTTTAATGAAGAGCAAGCGCAATATTTATTACAATAGAATGATGAAATTAGACATGGTAAAAAACATTATTGTTAGCGATGTGGTAAATTGCTTAATACAAATGCCACTTATTGCGTTGAATGTAGTCATATAGTTCAAAGAAAATCTGATCGTCCTTCTCGTAAAGAATTAAAAGATTTAATTAGAACAAAACCATTCACTTAGATTGGCAGCTTATATGGAGTTACAGATAACGCAATTAGAAAATGGTGTATTGCTGAAAATTTACCAACAAAAAAAGCATATATTAAATCTTTATCCGATGATGAGTGGGAAAAAATATAAGTGCAAGTCTTATTTTTACCACCATAATCTGTCAGGTCGGGGTTCGAATCCCCGAGGGCGCACCATATCGTAAGGTGGCCGAGTCAGGATCAAGGCGGCAGTCTGCAAAACTGTTACTCGCGGGTTCGAATCCCGCCCTTACGTCCAAATAAAATAAAGGAGTATTTTTATGCCTATTAATAAAGGATATTTAACTGCGAAAACCGACAAAGCCTCTGATGAAGTTTACACTCCGGCCTATGCGGTTTAGCCATTAGTAAAATATATTAAACAGTATATGGAACGCAATTAGAAAAGTTCTCTAATTATCTGGTGTCCATTTGATATGTAGTTTAGTAAGTATGTAGAAATTTTGTCTAAGATTGATAATGTAACAGTAATTGCTACACATATTGATAATGGAGAAAATTTCTTTTATTATGAGCCAGATAATTATGATATAATTATTTCTAATCCACCTTTTTCCTGTAAAGACGATGTTTTAAAAAGACTTTATGAATTGGATAAACCATATGCTATGCTTTTACCAATTCCCACATTACAAGGACAAGCTCGTTTTCCATATATGAAAAATATTCAATATTTAGGTTTTGACGCACGAATTAATTATTATAAAGATATTTCTATGACAAAAACTCAAGATGGAGTATCTTTTGGATCTTGTTATCTTTGTAAAAATTTTTTACCAAGAGATTTAATTATTGAAGAATTAGAAAGGTAAATAAATAAGGAGAAAATTATTATGACGCACGCATCTCGAGATACTACAACTGGACTTGCTTTTGAACGTCAGGCGCGTATTGCCAGAACAGATGGAATTGATATTTCTAAAAAGAAATTCTGTTCGTGGGTAAAAAAGCATGGTATTACTCCAACGGATTATCTATCGTGGGAATTTGAACCAGATGAAGCTTACTTTATTCCAAATACAAATGAAATCATTATTTACGAGAAGAAGCGGCAAGGCACAAAAGGCTCATGCGATGAAAAACTAGGTGCGTGTGCATGGAAGATTCTTGAATATAAAGCTCTATGCACAGCAATGGGTATTAAAAATGTTTCTTATATCTATATCTTTAATGATTGGTTTAAGAATGAGAGATACTCTAAGCTATTAAAATTTATTCGTAACACAGATGGTTGTGACTATTTCTTCTGGGAAGACTCTGAAGTGGCTTAAGAAAAAATCTCTAATTTGATTTTTATAAAAAAATATTATATAATATATAAGTAAGATAAATAAAGGAAAATCTTAAAAATCCTCTTGTCCAAGAGGAAATCAATAAGAGAAAAAGGAGAAAAACTACTATGGCTAACAAGTTCATGGATGCTCTCAAGGCCGAGAGCAACTACACCTACACTGAGAATGGCGCGCTGACCTACAAGAGCACTCTTGACGGTCTGCTCGACCTGTTCGCGCTCGGTGGGGCATACCGTACCCGCACCGATGCTGATGTTATCAACCTCTTCATGAAGGCTTTCGATGAAGAGCCTGTCTATGCTATGAAGTGCCTGTTCTATCTGCGCGACGTGCGTGGGGGACAGGGTGAGCGTCGCTTCTTCCGCGTCGTGACCAAGTATCTGGCGCGGGAGTACACTGAGTCTATGCGTCCTAATCTGCAGTACGTCCCAGAGTTCGGTCGCTGGGACGACCTGTATGTTTTTGTCGGCACTCCGCTGGAGCAGGACGCGTTCAAGCTGATGCATAAGCAGCTTGCACTCGACGTTCAGTGCAAGACTCCTTCTCTTCTGGCTAAGTGGCTGAAGAGTGAGAATACTAGCTCCTTGGATTCCCGTAAGCTGGCGGACAAGACCCGCAAGTATTTCGGCATGAATCACAAGGAGTACCGCAAGACTCTGTCTATCCTCCGTGAGCGCATTCGCGTTCTGGAGCGTCTGATGTCTGCGGGCCGCTGGGACGAGATTGAATTCGACAAGATTCCTTCTCGCGCCGGTATGATTTATCGTAACGCGTTTGCGCGTCACGATATCGAGCGCATGAAGTCTGAAAAGGCTGTTCAGTCTTATGAGGACTTCGCTAAGGATAAGAATACCAAGGTTAACGCCAAGGCTCTGTATCCTTACGAGGTTGTCAAGGAGGCTATGCGCTTCGGTCACTGGGGCGGCTACTTCGGCGGCCGTAAGAGTGGTGACCTCGACGACACTGAGCGTCTGATGGTCAACAAGTACTGGGAGAATCTTGCAGATTACTTTAAGGGTTGTACCTTTAATGGTATCTGCGTTGCCGATACCTCTGGTTCTATGTACGGCGATCCTCTCGCAGTTGCTCTGTCTATCGCTATGTATTGCGCCGAGCGCAATCGTGGCGCATTTGCAGACCACTTTTTCACCTTCAGTGATCGTCCTACGTTCATCGAAGTAACCGGTGTCGACTTTGTCGACAAGGTGAACCGTATGGCGCAGGCGGACTGGGATGGAAGCACCAACGTGGAGGCTGTCTTTGACCAGATGCTCCGCATCGCAAAGCAGAACCACTGCTCTCAGGACGAGATTCCTGCATCTGTAATCATTGTCTCCGACATGGAGTTCAATGCTTGCACTTGCAGCAACGGTACTGAGCGCGACCGCTGGGGCTATATGCGCCACGCCGGTGTAAGTGAGACCCTTTTCGAGACCATCGAAAAGCGCTGGAACGCTGCTGGCTACAAGATGCCGAATCTTGTATTCTGGAACGTCCAGGCGCGTCAGGATAACATCCCGATGCGTGTCTCCGGCCACGTGAGCTACGTCTCTGGTTTCAGTCCTGTCATCTTCGAGCAGGTTCTCAAGGGCGTCACTGCCTACGACCTCATGTTCGATAAGCTGGACTCCGAGCGTTACGCTTGCATCCGGTAAAACAAAAACAAAAAAAAGGGAGATACCAATTTAGGTATCTCCCTTTTTTTATTTTTGATTAATAATTTCTTCATATTGTTGTTGAGTAATAATTCCTTTAGAAACAGCATTTGCCACCATTACAATATTCCATAATCCTTGTTTATACCATTTTTTAATTTTTTCAAACATATATTATTCCTCCTCCAATAAAGTATCTGTCATCATTGCAGTATAAAAAACCTATGATTCAATTCTATCTAAAATAGAGGGAGGAGGTTCTGGTATGCTTGCTATATCACTATCGATATCTGCTTGAGATCGTTTTAAGATCAAATGATTGGATACGTCATAGCGATAGCAAGGTATCCATGTCATATTATCTGGAGCAAAGACACCCCAAGCAGGATGACCTGGCTCTGGTTCAAAAATCTTTTCTTCCGACGTTTCAAAGATAATAGGATTTTCAAGTAAAAATTCATCATCCTCTGTTAAACTCTCTGCTCCAATAATATTATTCTATTCATCTATATATATAATATGTCTATACATAATTTCTCCTTTTTATAATTTGGTCCATGAACTCCATGTACTACTATATAACTGACGGTAGTAAACTCCATTACCACGGCAAAGCACAGCTAATTGACCCACGTTTGAAGCAGCATACTAAAATACAATTAGTATTCCAGTATAAGTTCCGCTAGCTGGTGCATTAGTCTTTGTAGAGCTGGAATTTACTCTGTAAAGTCCTCCAGTTGTAGCACTATTACAATCAGCTACAACACTTCCAGTATAATTAGCATAAAAAGCGCTACCATTACTTCCTAGTAATCCAGTTAACGCACTGGCCCCAGTTCCACCGTTGGCAATTTGAACAATACCATCTGCGTTAGCAGGCGCAATTCTCTTCCACGTGCCCGTTGTGGTTGTTGTTGAATTTGTTGTGGTATTGTTTGCCATTCTAAAATATGCATTGCCTTGTGAATTTATTAAAAATTGCGTTGCCCAATCTGAGCTCCACGGCATATTAATATACAGCGATGCATAGGCAGCGGGAATATTAGCAGACGAGGCTGCTGCTTTGCCTATTACAATTGAATTAGCTTGAGCAGCTGCGTCAACAGCTGTTGAAGAAGGGGCAGTAGGAACAAATCCGCTAATCGTATGGGTGTGTGTACCCTTGTTTGTCATATGCCCACAAGAATCAAAAGTAACCCATGGGACAGCCAGAGTAGACCCAGATGTTGCACTTGAAGTACCCACAGAACCCGCGGTAACACTATTACTGTGTCCTAAAGTAGCTGCTGCCGTTCCAGTTCCAAATGCTAGCCCTGTCCCCGCTGTTATAGGAGCCTGAAAGCCAGTGACAGTATGAGTGTGGGTGCCTACGGCAGTTATATGTCCTTGTGCATTATATGTAACATACGGAACTGCTAACGTGGATCCAGAAGTTGCACTTGAGGTTCCTACTGTGCCGGCGGTTATACTATTGCTATGCCCAAGAGTATTTACCGCTGTTCCGGTTCCAAATGATAAGCCTGCGCCAGCAGTAATTGGCGCCTAAAATCCAGTAACAGTATGAGTGTGGGTACCCACAGCAGTTATATGCCCCTATGCGTTATAAGTGACATATGGAACTGCTAATGTTGATCCAGATGTAGCCGATGATGTACCAGCAGTCCCCGCAGTTATACTATTACTATGTCCAAGTGTAGCGGCTGCTGTGCCAGTTCCAAAAGATAATCCGGCGCCAGCTGTAATTGTATTTTGTTTTGTTCCTAACGCAGTATTTATAACTTTATTCTATACCGGATTAGTGCTTGTTGAACTCATAGCTGTATCTATAGTTAATGCATCTTGCTTTGCATTCCAAGCAGTACGTTCCGCTGCGGTAATATGTACTGTTGTATTACCAGTATGAGTTGTAAGATTAGTTCGGGCAGTGGCATCTTTTATATTATATACACTATTATTTAAATTAATTTTTGAAAGATCGGCCATATTATCCCCCCCTTATTGTATTAATAATTAAAGTATCTTTTTCTATAAAATATTCTGCATTATTTACAAAAGGGAGATCTTGTATTTTAGTTTTTCCATCGCCAATTTTTATACCATTTGGACTAAAATTAGTATATACAATAACTTCATTTTCTTTTGGAATAAAATTTTTAGCTTTATTCCAATTTTCTTCTGTATCACTTTTTATAAAAACTTTTGTTTTTTCCATAATATGTTTTCTCCTTAAATAAAAAAAACGGGTAAAGGATATAATTATCCTCTACCCGAGAAAAAATTATATCCCTTATCGTTTTCAAAGGTTATATAATTTATTTTTTTTATATAATTTCTATCGTTTTCAAGAAATTAAGAATTTACTCCAAAAGTAACCTATGCTGTTTTTTCAGAACTTGTAAATGTTGGAGTAATAGATTCGGAAGCGACAGTAACGCTTCCATCTGTACCTGCTGCGGAAACAGTAGTTGCTACAGTAGGTGTAACACTTTTTGATGTACCAGAAAAACTGCCTGTGAAAGTAGGTTGTGTAACTGTTGCAGCAGTCGTAGTATAACCAGGAGTTGCATTAATCATAACGCCCTCACCAGAAAATGAAGCAGTTGCAGAAGCTCCAGAAATTCCAGTAACAACACTTGCAGTTCCAAAAGTTGGAAGTGTTCCAGTCAATGAGGGACTCGTATAAGAAATTGTACCAACTGCTGTCACAGCAGAGCCAGTGTTAGCAGAGCTTAAAATTAAAGTTTCTGCATCGGTGCCCGTGCCGACTGAAGCAACAACCCCCTCAGTAGTAAAAGTTCCTGTTGTATCACTTGCATGTGTAACACTACCTGCAGTTAGTTGATAAGCAGTACCAGCACTGGTAACGGTTGCTACTTCACCAGTAGCCGGAGTAACTGTAACATCTGTTATCGATACGCTACCGGCAGGAGTATAGGTTGCACTTTGGCCCTCCGCAGGGGCTGCCGTTGCAACTGAAACCGAAGTAGCTTTATCATAGCTAGCTGCGGCTGCCGTTCCGGCGGTAATGGAAACCGAACCTGCAGGAGTTACATCAAGAGCACTATATGTAGCAGGAACTGAAACTGGAGTAGAGCTTACGCTATATGAGCCAGCTTTACCAGTTGAGAAAGCGTTTATTCCATCAACAGTTGTGATTGAAACAGAACCCTTATCTTTATATGCAAGAGCTTTAAGTCCTAATGCAGTTTGTAATTCTGCCGCAGTAATATTATCTTGCATATTAACGCCGGCAATGGTAAATGTTTTTAATACATATGCAGCTTCAGAACCAACTTCACGCCATGTTGTACCATCATATAACCATTCAGAGCCATCATCTTCAACAACAAAATCGCCTGCTGCTGGAGTTTCGACATCAGTATGATCGGTTTCAGAACGTAAATTTAAAATATCTCCGACTGCGCCAATCTAACGGTTAACAAAATCGTATACTTGATCCGAAGTAACGAGTCCTTCACTACCATCTGCGATAGAATTAGCAACGCTATATGTCACAGAATTACCAAAAGTATCTAAAATCGCACGAACATCAGCATCTTTTAAGTAATAGGTGGTATTACCCATCTTTACTTTAGAAAGAACTGGTGTATGTGTATATGTTTGCGCCATATTTTATATCCCCCTTAATTTAATGAAAATATTAATAATTCATTATCATCATCAATATTGGTTTTATACCTTAAATCTAATTCATCAGTAATACTTTTTTGTGTCATAGTACCATCTATATTATATCCAATAGTGTTATATAATTTCATAGTTCCTGCTAATTCACTTGATGCGGTCGTTAATGTAGCATCTATTGGAACATATTCAACTCCATTAAAATAAAAAATTTTACTATGAGGTTTATCTATGTAAATTTTATTAATCATCTTTTCAAAAGGGGTATTTAAAGTTTGGTCTTTATAAAATTCTCCCCCACTATAATACCCCTATTGAACTGTATTACGAATATCCTAATCTGTAAACTATAATTCTGCATATGTGCTATATCCATTCCCAACCTTGGCTCGTAATCCTCCCTAAGCCGTATCTACTAAAACAACTTCGCCATTTGCTGGTACAAAAGTATTTTTTATATTTTCAAAATTATAATCATTATCTCGTCGCAACTAAATAATTGCATTAATTACTTTTTTCATTCATCTGCCTCCTCCATTACTTCAGAAGCAGAACCACCATACAAATATATAGTATCTCCGTGGAATAAATTGGCTGTGTCTAACTGTGCAATAGCATCATTTATCATTTTGCCAATAGAGCCAGGAGTATTATTAGAGGCATTTAAAGTGTCAATAACTTCTTGCTGCTAATTATGTAATAATTTAATATGCTCAACTAGTGTTTCTAGACCTTCTGCATCAAGCCATTGTTTATTTGCCATTTTTAACTCCTTTCTCTCATATTTTTTATTAATTATTTTGATTTATTTTTTCTGCAAATAAATCATTAATAAATTCTTCTGAAATATTTTCTAAATTAATATCGCCCTATAATAATTGTCCATTTAATGTAGGCTTATTTATTAAATCATTATAATCTATATTTTTATCTAATGTTGCAATTAGCCCTGTATCAATATTATTTATAAACCAATGTCCATTTTCTCCTATGGATGGAATTAAGCTACTTAACCACTCTTGTTCGGTTCCTTCAAATCCATTTTTTACGGCTATATCATATGCTGAGATAATAGTTGTAGTAAATGGGCGCTATTTTGGTTTAATTGGCTATGGCATTGGAAAATATGGATGATAATAGCCATATGGATAATAATAATTGTGTGTAATTGGACAAGACTTTACTACGGTAGTTTTTTCTTTTTGTATGGGAGTAGGACAATAATAATAAGGATAATAAGAAACATAATTATTTACAACATTTTTCTTGTTCTTAATTGTATTATATGTTATTAAATCCATTCATATTCTCCTTTCCATTTTAAAATAAATTAAGTTGCCAGTTCCCAACTTACCCAGTCTGCGGTATGAGAATTACCTCCATTCCAATAGGTATATTCCCATCTATATGGAGCAACACTACCACTTGTCATTACAACATGAATTACTTTTGTGTTTGGAGTATTGCCGCTAATAATCTCAACGACAGCATCAGCATTGGCTAAGCCAGTAATTCCACTTAAGCCGCATAGAATACCACCTAAAAATACACGACCGCCAATGGCAAGTTCATCATTTTTAATCACATCGCATAAATCCTTAATGGTTTTGCTGCTATCTTGCGCAACCGTAATCCATCCATCGGGAAACGGCACATATGCCCTTACCTCATCTTTTTTAGCATAAATATTTAAGTCTGTTTTTTTAGCGTATGCACTTAAATCTGGCGCACTTCCTCCGCCACCGGAGGAATTCTTTTTCATTAAAGCAAATGTAAATAAATCCATTACATACTCACCCACTTATTAGCATCGACACATATATATGTCTTTTCAGTTTCAGTGCAATATACTTTTGAGCCAGGAATGGCAAAAGTAGATAAAGCCAGGAGTTTATTAAACTCGGTAATAAAATATTCATTTTTACCAATGGTAACGATATCAGTTAAATCCATATGAATTGCTCCTTTCTATCAGATATTTCTATAAAATGTAAAAATTAATTTATTTCAATTGCTCTATTTCGCCCATTTGACTTTATATAAAAAATATGGTATAATAAAATAAAAAAGGAGTATATTATGAGATTATGGCATAAAGATCTTATTCCGTTATTGTCACGCGAACATCTTGTAGCGCAATGGCGTGAGTGTAGTGCAATTGCAGGAGGAATCATCAAAGACGGCACACCAAATCATATCTTAGTAAATAAAGTTCTTAAGTATGATTATGACCATTTTATCACATACTCCTGGCTTATTCGCCAAGAGATGATGAAACGTGGCTATCGCACGATGGAAAGTGTATGGCAGAAAATTATTTCTCTTAAACCAAATTACACAATTCTTTCAAAAGAAGAAGTATATCCTGACTGGATGGATGATACATATCTAACAATTTGTTATTATAACTTGTTTGAGAAATATCATTGTGGCGGTATTGCGGTAGAGGATTGGGAACCAATAGATAGGTTCTATCACAGTAGAATTTCTAATTGATTTTTATAAAAATAAATGATATAATATATATAGAAATAAATGATAAAGGAGTAATAAAAAATGGCTAACAAGGATATGATTGTTAAGGTTCTGGACGAGCATCCCTGCCTCAATAGTTTTGAAATTAAGGGATTCATTTACCGCAAATATAATGAGGTTGTTACTCCTCAGTCTATTTCTGGAACGCTGCGGCCGCTCGTCTCTGCTGGTTACGTTGGTAAGTCTGGCGCGGCCGGCAAGATGGTTTATTGGCTGACAGATTTTGGAAAGGAGAAACTGTTTAAGAATGTTAAGGTATAAATGGCATAAAAAAGCCAGATTCGGACAGGATGATGAAGAATTATCATCTTGTCCTGAAAGAGTTACCTGGCTAACATTTGATCAATGGCTCACTTTCTATAATGCAGACCCAGATCATTGGGAGCATATGTTAAACTCCAATTGGGATGATAGTCGATATTATTATCTTCCAGTATATAGAAAGAATATATATAATAGTAATCAATATCGTAAATGGAAATATATTTATATCAAATTTTTAACGAGAAAAGATTATCGCAAGTATCTCAAATATAAAAAAGAATTAGAAAAGCGTGGCGAGGATTATGAAAATACCCAGGAAGTTCTCGCCTTGGCAAAAACGGTCCGCGAAGAAGGCGCCAAGAGAGTAGAACAACTTCAAAAAGAGCAAGATGCTATGATTGAAGAATTGCGGAGATGCGCTGGGCGGGCTTCTAATAAGTAGAAAAAAGAATGGACATTTGAACCATTTTCATGAAGGAGGGCTGTAAATGAATTACCATTCTGATAAAGAAATTATGAAACGAGTAATGGAGCATCTTGATGAAGCTCGTACTCTTGTCCCCGAAAAGCATATTGTTGGCATCTTCCTACAGGGTAGTCAAAACTACGGTCTGGATTATGAAGGTTCTGATATTGATACAAAATGCATTGTGACACCGAGTTTCAAAGAGATTGCGCTTGCGCGGAAGCCTCTAAGCACCACACACATCAGAGAAAACGAAGAGCATATTGACCTCAAAGACATTCGGCTCTACGTTCAGACTTTCCGCAAGCAGAATCTCAACTTCCTTGAGATTCTCTATACTCCATACTTTTGGTGTCCAAATACCGGCTTCTACCACGAATGGGAACGTCTAATTGAGCATCGCGAGGAAATCACTCACTACGACCGTGTGCGCAGCGTCAAGTCTATGATGGGTATTGCGTCTGAAAAGTATTTCGCCATGGAACATCACTATCCTGCGCGCATGCCTTGGATTGAGAAATACGGCTACGACCCGAAACAACTTTCACACCTCCTACGAGTATCTGAATATCTAAAAAGATATATCTCTGGAGAAGATTATGGCAGTTGCCTCATTACTAAACAGCCAGAATATTTGAAAGAGGTAAAACTCGGTTGCCATAATTTGGAAGATGCTAGAAAAATCGCAAAAGAAACTTATGATGAAATTCACTCTATTTGCGATAATTTTATTACTATTCACGAAAAAGACCCAGTTGATCGTACTATTGATGAACTTCTAGATGATGTTGCATATGAAATTATGAAAATTAGTGTTCAAAGAGATATGGAGGCAGTAAATGAATAAAAAAATTTACTGCCCCAAATGCAAAACTCAACTATATATCGCTAAAAACATTAATTGGCATTCTTTACTGGTGTATTATTATCCTGTTTGCACTCATTGCGGTTGGACTACTAAACAAGTTTTTGATTCACCAGAAGAAATTTATGACT
>Ga0265301_10005044_pt1 | contig 13105 bp, 6 predicted proteins | sample AusTroGonzalo_MG_2_FD_193488 | JGI IMG/M metagenome (GOLD analysis project Ga0265301, IMG submission 193488) | Bovine rumen microbial communities from tropical cattle in Woodstock, Queensland, Australia - Gonzalo_04 | ecosystem: Host-associated > Mammals > Digestive system > Stomach > Rumen ...
TGCTTATAGGCTTCGATGAGCATCTGGTCACCGGAGAGGATAGCGGTGTTATCGTTCCATTTGACATGCACGGTCTCGCGTCCGCGGCGTACCTGCGCATGGTCCATCACGTCGTCATGCAGAAGGGTGAAGTTATGGAAAATCTCCAGCGCCAAGGCAGCAGGCAGAGCCTGATTGATGGCTTCTCCGTTGATGAGTCCTCCGTTGACGATTGCTTCTGCCGCGATGAGTGTCAGGGTAGGGCGCAAGCGCTTACCGCCGGAGGCCAAAGCATACGCAATCGGTTCATAGAGACCTTTCGGCTCTTTGCTCCAATCCAGCGCAGCTATTTCTTTGTTTATATCCATCATTCTATCAATTATCAATTATCAATTCGGGAACTTGTTCTCGATAATATCCGTCAGTACATCTTTGATGTCAAGTCCTGCGGCACGTACCTGCTGCGGGATGAACGACGTAGGCGTCATGCCGGGGGTGGTGTTGACCTCCAAGAGGTTCAGTTTATCTCCGTCCGTGATAATCCAATCGACGCGGATGATTCCGTTCGCCCCGATGATATCATACAGGCGCATGGTCTCCGCTTGGATCTTATCGCGTACGGCGTCTGGGATGCGGGCAGGGGTGATTTCATCTACCTGACCTTTGTATTTCGCATCGTAGTCAAAGAACTCATTATGCGTCACCACCTCCGTGATCGGGAATGCCACCGCTTTGTCCTTCGTCTTATACACGCCGCAAGTCACTTCGGTGCCCTTCATATACGACTCGCAGATGACCTCATCGCCCTCTTGGAACGCCCGTTCGATAGCGGGGTACACCTCTTCGACTGTCTTCACTTTGGTGCAACCGAAAGACGAACCGCCTATGTTCGATTTGATGAAACAAGGCAGTCCTAAGGTCTCAGCGATCTTCGGCGCATTCGGCCATTTCTGACCGGAACGCAGCATCATACTGTTGGCTATATGAAAACCGAAATACGACAGATAATGGTTGCAGGCGTACTTATTGAAGGTCAGCGCTGCGGCGAGCACTCCGCAACAAGAATACGGCATGCCGATCATATCAAGGTAGCCCTGCAGGATACCGTTCTCACCCGGCGTACCGTGTATCGTGATATACGCGAAATCGAACGTGTGCTTTTCGCCCGCACGCGTAAAAGAAAAATCGTTCTTATCAATCGGACATCCGTCTTCCGTATGCCAATCCTTGCCGTCAAACACCACGATGGTTACATCGTAGCGCTCCTTGTCCATGAACGAATACAAACCCGCAGCCGAACGCAGCGACACCTCATGCTCGCTACTGTCTCCGCCCGCTATAATAGCTATTTTACGTTTCATCGTAAGTTTATTAATCAAAATCGGCTGCAAAGTTACAAAAAAATAATGACATATGCAAGAGCATATGCCATTTTTTATGATTTTTTTATTGCACCCTTTGCCCTGTGGGGGTGAAGAGTTGATCCTCGCGGCGGATGAATAGTTGCCCGTCACGAAGGATTTTCTCGCTTTTGCCGGGTATATAATCTTTGGTCCGGTCGAGTGCGGTAGCGGGATCATAATAGGGGTCGCGACAAACGATGATGGATGAGGCGCTGGTGCCCTTTCCTCTATGACGCTTGAGAACCAGCGATTCGGCATTGGTAGGAAGAACCAGATAGCCGATGTCGTAGTAGTTCTTGCTGCTGATACGGATGGTGTCAATACAGATAGAGTCGAAGATGTTATTGAGGGATGTACCTACGTCCCATACGTTAAATCCGCAGATAAAGAGCGTGTCTCCTTTGTGGAATGTTCCTTCGTTCAGGGACAAAGTCAGGTAGAGGGCGTTACGGCCTATTTTGAGTCCCTTTCCGTCATTGGCTTTCATGTCCTCGGGGATAATGGAGGATACATAATAAGCGGATTCGACATCGAATGTCTTTGTAGCATCTGTGGTGTTTGTGCGGATATATCCTCCTGTTGCGGTAAGGGTTGCCCCGTTCGCCGGCGCTGTCGTACCGCTCATCTGCCAATAGAAAATGCGGTTAGCCAACGAAGGTAGCACCGTCGGACCGTGCGATTCCCCTTGTTCGGATTCGTAGCATCCTAAGTCCGGCGCAGATCCGTTGTAGGCATAGCCTACATTAACGCCTGCATCAATGAGCGGCGAGTCGTCCGTAAGGCGCATAAAATCCGTCTCTGCCAGCGATCCGTCTGCGTTGCGCGGAGTGAGAATCAGGGTCATATCCTTGGACTTGATTCCTCCGCTACCGGACAGATTCATATTCCATGTATTATGGTCGTTCACCTGCACAACGTTGCTATTCAATGAGTTCGAGTTAGTGCCAGAAAGACCGATACAGTTCTGGATGTAGAGTTTGCATCCGTTAGCGTTGGGAAAACCATAGTTGGTTCCGTTTTTGTAGGCGGTGTTGTTATATAGATAGATCGTTCCGGCATCGTTATTCTGGTCATATCCTTTGACGGTGTTGGCTACCGACAAACAATGGTGTACAATCACATTATGCTCGGTGTTTTTTCCGCCTAATTTAAAGCCGTTGCCGTTACCCATGTTCGTATATTCACTCATCGTGACATGCACAGGGTTTCCGTCTGCATCTATGACATCCAGACCATTCTTGAACTGGTCAAACCAAGCCTTGTCGGTCTCGTAGCGTGCGTGCCCGTTCATGTTATAATATGCAGGTCCGTTTGCGTAGCAGATACAGTTCTCGATGATCGTTTGGCTCGTGCTGATGCGCTCGAAAAAGTCCCATCCGTCATCGGAGTTGTTCCATGCGCGACATCCGATATAGTGGTTGCCTGCACCGGTAAACTGCTTGTCTGCAAAACCGTCTGCGTTACCACCGAAATCACATTCAGTGAGGTCGCCGGACTTGTCCAGTTTATAGTCGAAATTATCGTGACTGTCACAATTGAGGATGGTGTTGTTTCCTCCGTTTTTCATCTGTATTCCGGAATCCCCGCAACCATAGACATCGAGATTTTCAAACAAGCAGTAACTGCCGTTATTAATGATGCCGTTCTTACCGGCGTAACAGATCGTGAGGTCCTTAATATGTATATATGTGGCACCTTCAGTAATACTGACGCCTACGTTGTCATGACCGGATACTTCTTTGCCGTAAGGTTGAGTGTGGAAGTCAAAAACGGGCTTCGCTCCCGGGTATGCGCCGATGAACGTGCGCTGGTCTGCCGTACCGCTTTTGCTCGTTCCGATGTTTTGCTTTTCACTGAGCGCATACGTGCCGTCAAGCAGATAGAGCGTATCGGAGGCATGTAATTTGCCAAGTGCCGAAGCCCAAGTGGTCGGTGAAGCATACGAGGTTCCGGTACCGCTTCCGGTCGGTGAAGCATAATACGTGGTGGCACATAGTGTTCCGATAGAGAACAATACGGCCAAAAAAGTCATCATTCGTTTCATAATGTTTCTATTTAAAGGATAAATACGGTGTTATTCGTTCTATATCTTCTTTGCTCAGTTCAGGAAGGGCGTGAAGGTCCTCCGGAGAGTTCAGTTTTATATTTCGTCTGCGAAGAGTGTATATCGCCTTCGCCTGCTCAAAGCGCAAGTACGGGTGACGCTGCAAACGCTCTACAGAACAGCTGTTTACGGGTATGGTTTGCACGTCCGCAGGGTCGGCTGTAAAAGACTTCAAGATCGTGTCCAAGTGGCATTTGGCGAAAGGCTCGTCGGTCAGTTGGGTAGGGGAGTAGTATCCGCCTAACTGTTCGCGATAATTAACGATCTGAATCGCCGTATAGGATCCGACACCGCGGATAAGCAGCAAGTCGGTGGTGTCACAATGATTGAGATCGATGATCGTATCCCGTTTCTCCCGCTTTGCCTTGCGATGCCATCCCACGGAGTCCCGCCAGAGCGAGTCTGCCGTGCGGATAGAGTCCCATAAGTGTTCGCGTTCGCGTTTCCATGCCTCTCCCCGTTGCCGGATAGCAAGACGCGCCGAGTCATACTGCTTTTCCCGCGCTTCTTTCCATGCAACGTACCGCAACGAATCGGCGAGGCGGATCGAGTCGCGACGTTCAGCCCACGATTTCTTCTTCGGCTCAGGCGGCGTACCCGGCTCGCTCGGCATAAGCGCTACAATAAGCCAAGCGATGAGTGCGACACCGAACAAGATCGTTGCACCGATATGTTGTTTTTTTGTCAATAACATGTTAGATCGCGCGAACCGTCTGCCAAATGGGTTGTGACGATATCGCCTTTTTTCAAGTCCTGCACCGAACGAACAATCTTGCCGTTCTTGGTGAGCAGGCTGTATCCTCGTTGGTATATCCGTTCGGGGTTGCAAGCCGCCAGCCGTTGTTCAAGCAACTCTACGCGATGTCTGCGAATGAGAATCTGCCGTTCGGCGGTGCGTTGGAGTCGGGTGAATAGTTCGGCGATGCGGTTCGCCTGTTCGTCCATACGATGGATAAGCCATTCGGCAACCGCCGTAGGGGTCTTGAGTGCTTGGTGAGCCACCAGATCGAGCACCGCCACATCGCGCGTGTGACCGATACCGGTGATGATCGGTAACTCGAACTGCGCGCATACTGCACATAAGGCATAGTCATCGAAACAACTCAGATCGGTCGTCGCTCCACCACCGCGGATGATGACCACCGCATCAAAACCTTCTATCCCTTCGAGTGCCGCAATGATAGACTTGGCGGCGTTCTCTCCTTGCATAACGGCAGCGAATAACTGTGTGTCGAAACGATAGCCGCTGTTGTCCAGTTGATGTTTGAAATCTTCATACCCTGCTGCATTCGCCGAAGAAATAACCGCTATACGACGGGTAAGGGTAGGGAGCGAAAGCAGTTGTTGCGCCTCCAGCAAACCGTCTTTCTGCAGTTGTGTGATCGTCTGCTGGCGTTGCCGCGCGATGTCACCGAGCGTGTAAGAAGGATCAATGCCGACGATGGACAGGCTCAACCCGTACACCGGATGGTACTGTACCTCCGCTTCGACGAGCACGGACATACCCGCTTGAAGCGTCTGACCGGTCTCGGATTCGAAATAGGCGAGCAGCAGCTCTTTATTACCTGCCCAACACATTGCCCGCATCTTGGCGGAAACCCCTCTTTCAACTTTCAACTTTCCACTTTCAACTAACTCTAAATAGAGGTGTCCACCCTTCTCGCTGAGGCTGCTGATCTCCGCCTTTACCCAATAAGAAGATGCCAGACTTTCGTCCAGCACCTCGCCTATGAGGTTACACAATTCGGTGAGCGTCAGTGTGGTCATACCGCCTCCCGAAGATTAGTAAACAATGATTTTCTGTACTTTTCGGTTGCCGTCTATGTCTTCCGTCATCATGACGTAACATCCTGATCTGGACGGCATCGTGACGAGTGTCTCGCCTTCGCCGAAAGTGCCGTTCGTACAAACCTGTCCCATCTCGTTATAGAGTCGGAATTGACCGTTCCGGTTAGCCTTGACGGTCACCGGCATACTCTGCCGAACGGCTGCCGGATAGATGAGTATCGGGTAGTTGGTAACGGACAGAAGCGGCTTGAAGATGAACTCACACGTCGGGATCGGTTGGTCGTATCCTTCGCGGTACAGCATAGCTGTGATACGGTCACCTTCCTCCAAGGATGATGAGTAGAGGTAGGGTTGCGTCGCATCGCCGGCTACAAGTGCCGTCTTGTCAATGCCTTGCTCAGACATGATGCTCCATGTGTACGGCGGTCGGAAGATCCATCCTCCACCGTTGTACTGTTCGTTGAGCAGCATCACCGCATCGTTCCATGCCGATTCCATCACGTTCGCCGGATAGCGAACCAGAATAGAACCCTGCAAGGTGGTGTCGTTGAACTCACATGCTGCAGACCAGAACTTGAGACGATAACGATAGTAACCCGGAGTGATGTATTTACCTTGTCCGGTCATCTGGATATCCAGCGAAGTCTTGCCGTTGACCTCACCTTCCTGATGCATCGGATGCGCTTCGAACTCGCCCGTCAGGAAGTCCACTGCATAGTAGTCCGGCACATGGAGCGGATCGACGGTCGCAAACTGCACATTGAACGTCGTCTCGAAATCCGAGCATATCAGTTGCTCTTCCTGGGCATCGAAACGCGAGATAGCAATCGGTTGCCGCACGATGATATCTGCCGTACGGATGATCGGTTTACCGGCAATCCAGGTTGTATCCGCGATATACCGATATTCTTGATCCGGCATATAGACTTTGCCGAATACCTCAACACCTCTTCGGTCACCCGCGCAGATTTGATAATGTACCAAATCCTGATACTCCGTTTCCATCACCGTCAAGTTCAGAATCTCAATACTGTCGCATCCGTGGATGTTGGTATAATGCATCGTATGCAAACCTTGCGTGTTATGATAGAACGGTCCGAAGCGTACTGAGTCGAAGTCGGCTATTGTGCGACTATACGTATGCGTCGGGGAAGACATATTGATCGTCAGATCGAGGTGGATAATACTGTCGCACCCGTCAATCGATTCATATCGCAGATCTACATTGAAGTTTTCTTGTCCCGGTCCACGAGCATAGTACATCTTTCCGTCAAATTCGATCGAGTCGCATCCGCTGAGCGAGACGAAACTCTCGTAGTTGGGCAGATCATGGACGGTGAAACGGAACAGCGAGTCCTGACCGTCTGCTGTCAGATGACGATGGATATACGTACCGGCTTTTTCAATCACCATACCGTCAACGATCTTGTATTGACCTTCGCAACGGCGGTACTGCACATATTCCGAGCAGTGTTTATTCACCACAAACGTCCATCGGAGCACGCTGTCGCATCCCTCAACGTTGTTCGCCAAGGTGTCATAGAAGACATTGTCTTCGTTATACAACTTACCTTTGTATTGGTACGGCAGGTCGCTTTCGCAGATAGATACGATCGTGTCGAAGAGGTCCGTTCTGCGGTATGTCAGTTTGAGCACATAGACGCTGTCACAACCCAAAGAGGTCTTGAGCGAGTCGTAATACGTACCCTGACGGGTATAAACCGTGTCATGATGGTGCCCAAGCCATCTATACGTGCTGTTCCTACACATCGTCTCCTCTTGTGTGAACTCATACGCCGGATTAACCCGGACTACATAGCGCACGATCGAGTCGCATCCGTCTATCGAGGTGAAGTGGAAATCATACGGACCGGGCTGCGTGATACGCGTACCGTTGATGATGAGTGTTTCACCCTTACACATGTTGTACGGGATGACTTTGAGCTTCGCCCCTTCGCACTTATCTACAATCAAGGTCAGTAATGAGTCACAACCGTATATGGATTTATAGCGGAAATAGTAGATGCCCGATGTGCGGAGTATGGTGTCGCCGCCGATCACATTGAGTGCACCTTTAACCTCGTAGTACGGTTGAGCCGGAGTCAGTTTCACCGTCTGGGTCTTTTCATATTTGGGGTAGAACTTAATATGATACGTCACGATCGAGTCACAGCCGTGTTGAGCCGGGAAGGTGTCCGTCACTACGGCATCTTCGGTGTAGAGTATGCCGTTGATGCGGCAGGGGTCTCCGAAACAGTTCGGAATAGTCACAGACGTCCGCTTGGTTGGAATAATCGTCAGATGCAACGAACGAATCGTGTCCGTAACGTTACCTCGGCAAGTGTCGAGATGGAGACCTTCTTCCGAGATGGCTTTCGCGATGGGGTAGGTATTCCATATATACGGCAGATCCGAATAACAGATCGTGTCATAGACCCTTGGATATTCGTAGTTTTTGACAGTGTCAAGCGTCAATTTCATTACGCTGTCGCACCCATAAACCGTCTTGCATCTATCCCAATATACGCCCGGTGCACTTACTTCGATCGGTGTACCACAATTATGCCACGGATAGGTTGCACCTTTGCGAATGACATGCGCCTCCTCCTGATAGTAGGGCTTACCGATCGTCACAATGTGCTGGATAACTCGGGCACATAGGCTCGGTGAAGGATCCATTTCATAGTACACGCCCGATGAGGTGATCTTTTCGTCGCCGATCATAACGTATCCTCCACACTGGACGTGGGTTTGTACGATCGGCGAATTGTCATATTCGTTAACCACCACTTCAATGACGCTGTCGCAATGCGTTCGCTCACTGACCAGCGTCTTGTAATAAGTACCGGATTCGGTGATTTCCTCTCCGAAGAATACAAACGGCTCGTCCGGACACATATAAACAGGATCCCAGCGAGTGGTGTCGATCGGATTAACCGTCAAATGAAGGGTGTAGATCGAATCCAGATTATGTATAGACTTATACCGCTTCGTGTACTCGCCTGTTGCATCGAGTTTCTCACCTTGCCATTCATGGAAAGAGCCTGCGCAGATAGAAACACTTTCCTCGAAATGGTATATCTTGGTCTGGATAACAGTCACTTCATGTACACTGTCGCAGGGATGTCCGACTTGCGTGGTGAGCGAGTCGTAGTAGATACCTTCGGTCGGAAGTTCCCGAATGTTGCCGCGCTCATCATAGTGCCCTGCCCATTTCAGCGGCAGCTCATCTTCCGAAATATACGTCATCACCTCTCGGATGAAATAATTCGGAGCACGCAGCAAGTTGAGGATGTGAATACTATCGCATAACTGAGTCGACTGAATAGTTTCGTAATAAACATTCGGTTTGGTGATGTATTCGTTCCTGAAGTAAACTCCTTCGCCGTTGCATATATACTTCGTTTCTACCGTGCGGTAAGTGGGGTTCACCGTCAACTCTAACCGGTAAATAGAGTCCAAACCGAGGAAATGAGTCTCGAATTTATCCTCCACGACAGTATCTTTTTTGAACTCTCTGTTTCGCCATATATACGGTAATTTGGATTGACAAACAGCCACGCGCAATGTGTCGTAGAAGGGTTGATCTTCACGAATCTCCAAGGTATAGATGATACTGTCGCAATTGGTGAGAGGTGCGCGAACGGTGTCGTAATGGAAGCCGAGTACCGAATACTCTTTGCCGGTTCGTGGCCAAGTGTAACTCTGGCCTTTCTGTATATACGCAATAGTGTCACTGGTGATCGTTTTCGGAGTGCGGTACAGATGATAACGGTAGATCGAGTCGCAACCCGTGTACTTCGTCTTGAGCGTGTCGTCAAAGATATACGAACTCGTACCCTCTTGGATAGGTATAACCTTACCGTTGTGCCTGTATTCGGTGTCATGGCATATATTGACAAACGTATCTTTTACGTATGCCCTATAAATGATCAGACGGTGCTCCCATACCGAGTCCATGCCGTGATGGGTAGGCAGACTGTCAAAATATGTGCTGTCTCTGTATAAATCCCTTCCGTGCCAAACATGCGGCAGGTCATTCTCGCAGACGTATGCCGTATCCTTGTGGTACCAGTTATCTACCTCGACGAGGTAAAGGCGGAAGATAGAGTCGCAACCATGCACAGTCTCATGATTGTCAAAGTACTCACCGGCCTCATCAACGATGTACGGCTGACCGTTCAGCAGGTGATTTTCCCACGTATATGTGCTACCTTTCTTGATAAAATCGTTTTTGTTCTCGAAGAACGACTCGTGGCCTTCGAGGTGATAGGTAATAACCGAGTCTGCCTGAACATGCTGCGTATGTCCTGCGTCATCCACAAAGGTGTATGTATATGGAACGATATCCGTATATTCTCCCTTTTTGGTTTCCGAGGTGATGACATGACCGGTTGGAAGGACTATTCTCTGATCCTTTCCGACGCAGAAATCAACGATACCACCGTCTGCATACTTGGTCGGTGCAACGGTCAGATGCAGGTGCACAAGGCTGTCGCAACCATGAACGGTCGTAAGCATCTGATTAAAAATACCCGTTGTTTGCAGTATTTGTCCGTGCCACCTATAGGGTAAATTAGACTGACTGACGGCATCGTATATATGTACTTCTTTAGGCTCCGCCATCACAACATCGAACGTATGTAAACTGTCCCGCACATTGGAGCCTTCCGTAGGCATCCAGTTAGCGTATCTACCCGGTTTGGTATAGCGGTATCCGTCCACGTCCACGTAGCCGTTGGGACATAAATAGTAGGTATTCAGCGAGCAATGCGTCGTCACGATAAGGTGAATACGTTCAATACTGTCGCAACCGCCGGACATAGACTGCCAAGTGTTCGTCACGGGGTCATAAAGCGATATATCCTCCTGCGTGGTTGCCTTCAGAGTGTACAAGAAAGTATCTGTAACCATCGACCACTCCTGATCATCGCCGTATATATCCTTCCATCGGAACGGACCGTATTTGTCCAGCGAGTCTTTACACCAGATGACGAGCGTGTCTTTGATATGCGCGTTACGTGCTGTGACGACGATCTCATACGTACTGTCGCAACCGTTGGCAAGATGGTACGAATCGTAGAAAATTCCCGGTGTACCCGCAACGGCAGAAAGCATTTGATAGATAGGATTGCCCTCTTCATCAACAGCAGGTCCGTTAGGATCAGGGTGACCTATCCACGGCACTTCCTGGTTCTCGCAGATAAAGATCGAGTCTCTATGGTAGAACGAATGACTCATCGTATAGGTGGTATGTACAATCGAGTCCGCTCCCCTGACCGTCAGAAGCGTGTCGTGGAACGTGATGTTATCGGTCACATCAATTCCGCCGTGCTGAATGACCTCTCCCTTGTCTGCACACACATTAACATGTGTATATACATCGTATTTGGTGATCAAACGCAGCTGCCAGATAGAGTCGCACCCAAAGCGGTTTTTATAGACCACTTGATAGACCGTATCGGTCGTGAAAGTCTTTCCCTGCCATTCGTACGGCTCGTTCTTAAAATGCTGCTTGACTTCCTCTCTGAAATATGTGGGATAAGGAATATAATGCGAAACAATCACACTGTCGCAACCGTTCACAGCAGCGATAGTGTCACGGAACGTGGCATCTTCCGTTACCTTCCTACCGTGCGTGATGATTCCTTCGTTCGGACAGAAATACTGGATGATCGTATCCGGTTTGGGACGCGGAAGAACAGTCAGGTTCAAATGACAAATACTGTCGCAACCATACCGCGTACGCAACGAAATCGTGTAGTCACCGCTCGTGTTATACGGTTTTTTCATCCAATAGTAAGGCGCATCCTCCTCGCAGATAGTGACCGTGTTATAGGTCTCCACGGGATCGTGAACAATCAGGTGCAAGTGGTAAATCGAGTCATATCCGCCAACTGTCTTGTACTCATCCGTATAGTCGCCATACTCCGTCAGTCTCTGCGTGCGCCATACATAGGTCTTGCCCACACAACTGTGCGCTGTATCGAATAGATGCCAACCGTCTGCACGCAAAATATTGAGACGGAAGATACTGTCGCATGTGCCCGTCATCGGAATGGTATCGTCATACACACCGGGTTTGGTATAGGCCGTTCCGTTATAGACAAACGAACACTCGTCGCACAAATGGACGGTCCGAGTCCCTATCGTATGCGTGTAGCTGTCCAAATAGAGCGTGTAGATATGCATCGTATCAACGCGTACCAGCTCTTCCTCCTCTTCTTGCGGACGTTTGTCACGGACAATGACCGTATCGTAATAGGCATTGTCTTCCCAATAACTGTGTCCTCGCCAGGAGAAAGGAAATTCCTCACTGCATATAGTGGCCGACTCGGGATCCTCAAAAATCTTGTAATATTCGTTTGCATAGGCACTCGTACCCAATACCGTCATGAAGAGACATGCCAGTAATGCAAAACCAAATGTATGTGTATGTTTCATAATGTCGGAAGATTCGATTAATAATAACATTGACAGCCCTTATGCCACGTCGATGTCGCGCTACGACTTTTACCGAGAACATAGGTTATTTTTAAGCCCACCAGATAAGGCACTGTCCAGTCTTTGGTACCTGCCTGAGTGGCAAAATAAGGATTAATAGCAACCTCCGTGATATTGTCCGGATTGATAGTCAGCGGCTCTACCAACGGAGCGGTCTTGATGCTTCGGATGCCGTATTCGAAATACAGACCGATCTTGAGCATGTGGCACCATAGACTGTTGTTTCCCATCGAAGACAACACATCATATCCCATTTCTCCCAAAACGGAGAACATCGGACGCAAGGTATAGCGATTCGCTTTGCCTTCGTACAGATAGGTCTTGTAATAATGCATATCGCTTGCCACGCCTACATAACGCTCATAGACGGCATCAATATCGTATGAACCGCTTACTATGCCGGCATCATAAATCGGGAAACCGACTTTAAAGCCGGCGCCAACATAGAAACCGCTGTTGTAATAACCCGCCATAATAGGGATATCAATGGTCTTCCAATCCTGACGGTCTTGCTGATTAACCGTGTAAATATATTCCTTCACGGGGTTGCCCAAATCGTCCATACCGCCCACAGGAGGAATATACTGATACTCATCTATCGTGATCGAAGAAGCCAGACTCTGAAACTGCAAGCCTGCATTTACCCAGAAACCGTGCTTGCGGAACTCATAGCCTAGACCAAACTGATAGCCCGCGCTACCCTTAACCGACACCACGTCCGATCGACAACTCAAGGACGTATAACCACCGCCCACACTCACATACCCGAAATGGTAATTGTCCTCCGTTAGACTATATTTGTTCCTGGCAGAAACAGTAAGGCTAAGAAAAGCCATTACTATGATCAACAGATGCCTATTCATGTACTCTTAGATTTACAAAATTCAATTTTGGGCGCAAAATTACAAAAAAAAAATGACATACACAAGAGTGTATGCGATTTTCTTAACATTTTGTGTGTATTTTGTAATTTTATGCCTTAATACTTTTCCGAAAAAAGAAACAAAATGCGAGGAGTAGTATATAATAGATACCCACCATCGTCCCGTCTATATGTGCCGGCAGAGTACAGCCAGGAAGACGCTCTATCCATGCCACACTATGGTTCATCAACCATGCCAAACCCCAAGTTGTTTTACTAAAGTAAACACCTGCTACCGAACCGCCCAAAGCGATCGAAATCAAACCGCATGGCACTAACAACGTCGCGATTGGTAACACGCATAAATTAGCCAACAGGAAATAACAACTCACCTGTTTAAAATAGAACATTGTGATCGGCAAAGTCCCTAACTGTGCCGCCAACGAGACGACAATAATACCCAAT
>Ga0265301_10005047_pt1 | contig 13101 bp, 9 predicted proteins | sample AusTroGonzalo_MG_2_FD_193488 | JGI IMG/M metagenome (GOLD analysis project Ga0265301, IMG submission 193488) | Bovine rumen microbial communities from tropical cattle in Woodstock, Queensland, Australia - Gonzalo_04 | ecosystem: Host-associated > Mammals > Digestive system > Stomach > Rumen ...
TCAACGGCGTACAGTATTATTGCGAAGCGCAGACGGGGAACGACGGGCAGCTCTACTTCTGCGCGGCGGAAAAGAGCGGCATGTACAGCAATGTGACGGTGTATGCCCTGATCTGCACCGGGTTTGCCATACTGTTCATGACCGTGCTTGCCTTTTACGCGGTGAGCGGATACGAGAAGGATTTCGCGGTTTATTCGGTTCTCGGCGACGACCTGAAGGATATGACGAACGAGATTGACCTGGCGAACGGAAAACGGAAATGGTCCGTGGATCCGTCGAAGAGATGGCTGCCGGCGTTCTCGGATTACGGAGACCGGACACCGATTCGCAACGCCCTGATCGCGGTGCAGATCATTCTCGCTTTCGGCGCGATCATGACCGGGGTACTGCTGTTTGCCCCCGTTCGGGCAAGCCGGATGCCGCTTTTCACCTATATTCTTACCGGACAATGGGCGAGAGGAATCAATCTCTTTGCCGTTACCAGTATCGTGATCCTGCTGCTCCATGTGATCGCGGTGCTGATTCTGGTGAAACTGGTGATCCGGATCATCAGCACCATGACCGGCACCCGCGGAGAGACGATCTGCAGGCTGCTGCTGAATCTGGCGAACTACATCGCGGCTATCGTATTCCTGTTCTTCGCGCTGCAGTATATCGGCATTGACACGACGACATTGCTGGCTTCCCTGGGTCTGCTGACCTTCGCCATTTCCCTCGGCGCGAAAGACCTGGTGACGGATATTCTGGCCGGTATTTCGATCATCTTCGAGGGCAATTTCCAGGTCGGCGATATCATCGAAATCAACGGATACTGGGGCAGGGTGCTGGAGATCGGCGTCCGGACGACGAAGCTGGAAGGCCTGGGCGGCAACATTAAGATCATCGGAAACAGGGATATCAACAACGTAGTCAACAAGACGCGGAAGAATTCCTGGTACGCAGCTGAGCTTGGCGTTCCCTTCGAGCAGATCAAAGAGATGGAGGCAATGTTGCTGAAAGGGCTGCCGGAAATCGGGAAGAAAATTCCCGAGATTGTCAGCGGGCCGCACTACAAGGGCATTGAATCTTTTGCTTTTTCCGCCGGTAAAAGCATTGCGAAAATCCTGATCCTGGCCGAATGCAGCGAGCATGATTACCGCTACGTGCAGCATGAACTGAACCATGCCCTGGCGATGCTGTTTAGTGAAAACAATATTCCGATGATGTAATCGGGCAGGGATTGCTTCGGACTTGCCAGGTCCGTTGATGATCCGGAAGGAGAACACCGGTATGAATATAAAGACGGATCTTTCCGCTGCGATCCTGGTCGGGCGTTCCACGCGCATGGGCCGGGACAAAGCGCTTCTGGTGTTCAACCGGCAGACTTTTATCGATCATCTGATACGGGAATTATCCGGATGCAGGGAGGTTTTCATCTCGTCGGTAATCAAAACGGAGTATCCCGATTACGGCCTGAGGACGGTTCCGGATGAAATCCTGGATTTTGGCCCCATCGAGGGAATCCGCCAGTCCCTGCGCCATGCGGAAACGGAGCACGTGTTTGTCTGCGCGTATGATATGCCGTTTGTGCGCGCAGAGATGATTGAATACCTGGCAGGATTTGTCTCCGCCGATTTTGATGCCTGGGTGTTCCGGGATGAAGAAAGGATCCATCCCATGTGCGGGATTTACAGCCGGACAGTCCTGCCCGCTGCGCAGCAGATGATTACCGAGGACAGGCACCGCCTGATGGAACTGCTGTCGCGGGTCAGGACCCAATATGTGGAGATCAGTGCCGGCGGATTCGGCAGGGAGGCACTCAGCAATATCAACACACCGGAAGAGTACGCTGAATTAGTGGCCGGGAAAGAGTGAAGAGTGTCTGGTGATTAGCGGACATTCTGAGCAGGCAGTGGAAACGGGACCGACAGATGGCAGAACGGGGAAAGCCCCGGAGGACGGCATATGAAATACAGCGGTGAACTGACCAACAGCGATATTACCCGGATCATCGGGAAGGCCGGAACGGAAACCGAAAGGGCCGGGATTGAGGAAAAACTCGTCCTGTCTTTGCGCCTTACGCTTGAAGAACTGCTGCTGAGATACAAAGAGCGTCTCGGGGAGAAAACTCCCTTCACGGTCCGGCTTCGGAAATGGCGCGGGAACCTGAAGATCGTCCTGACCGTAGCCGGCGAATCCTTCAATCCCTTTGACGGGGAAAGTGGGATACTGAACCGGCTTCTGAATCAATTCAGGAATATGCCTGAATGGTGCTATGAGCAAAACCGGAACCAGATCAGGTTTCTCTTCACCCTTTACAATACGACCTGGAAGAATATCAAATTTTCCTGGAAGTATACGGTCAACAGCCGCAAAACACTGGCGCTTTCCGTATGCAGCCAGCTGATCAGCGCCGGGCTGAGCGTGCTGGCCCCGATCGTCAGTTCGAAGATTATCGTTGCTTATACCAAAGACGAGGGGGAACGCGTGCTCCTGATTGCCCTGGCGCTCATGGTGGTGCAGCTGCTGCGCAATCTGTTTCTCGTGCTCGGTAACCAGGGGTACAACAAGGCCTATTGTGAAACGCTGACCCTGCTGGAGAAGGATCTGGTCGTCAACGCGATGCAGGTAGAAAGCCAGTGCATGGACGAAAAGGGCAGCGGGCTGTTTATTCAGCGGATTACGACGGATACGCAGCGGATCGCTTCCGGCTTCACGAATATCGCCGATATGATGACACAGGTGCTGAACTATGTGGGTGTGCTGTGCGCCCTTTTTGTGATCCATCCGCTGATGGCCCTGTTCGTTGTCGTCATTGTGGGTGCGCAGTACGCGATGGAAGCGTGGCGTACAAAGCGCCTGTATAAGGATGACCGGGTTTACCGGTCGGCCAATGAGCGTTTCTCGGGTCTGGTGGGGGAGATGGTGCGGGGCGCGAAAGACGTGAAGCTGCTGAACAGCGAAGAGCGGTTTATTGAAGAGCTGGACGAACGCATCACCGACGCCAACAAAAAGCGCCTGACCATGCAGGCGCGCTCCTGGCGGGCCAAGCTTTTCCGGTGGGAGTTCGGCGAAGCCGGCACCTTTGCCCTGATTGCCCTGTTGTCCTGGCTGATTGCCACCGGCAAACTGCTCCCCTCCACGGCGCTGGTGATCTATAACTATTATGCGGACCTGGGCCCCAATGCCATCAAGGTGATCGGCAATTTCATGGATTCGATCGCGGATTTCAATATTTCCAACGAGCGTGTTCATGCCCTGCTGAACAGTCCCGAGTTTCCCAAGGAACATTTCGGAACACAGGAACTGGTTTCTCCGCGGGGAGAGATTACCTTTGACCATGTCTTCTTCTCCTATCACCCGAACGGCAGTAAAATACGCAATGTGCTGGATGATATGTGCTTCACGGTTCGACCCGGTGAAATGGTCGGCCTGGTGGGAAGGAGCGGTTGCGGAAAAAGCACCACGTTCAACCTTCTTTCCCGGCTGTATAACCCGACCGGCGGCCGCATTCTTTTTGACGGGGTGGATCTGCAGGAACTGACCCGGGAGTCTGTCCGCGCCAACATGACGGTGGTGACGCAGAACCCCTATATCTTCCGTATGTCCGTCCGGGACAATCTGAAGCTGGTCAGGCCGGACCTGACGGATGAGGAAATGAAGGAAGTCTGCCGGCTGGCCTGTATCGACGAGGATATCATGAACATGCCGGAGGAATATGACACGCTCATCGGCGAGGGTGGGGTCAATCTGTCCGGCGGTCAGCGGCAGAGGCTGGCCATCGCGCGCAGCATGCTGCGGGACAGCAAGATTATTCTTTTTGATGAAGCGACATCCGCCCTGGACAATACGACGCAGGCCCGGATCCAGCAGGCCATCGACAATATGCGCCGGGACCGGACCGTGGTGATTATCGCGCACCGGCTCTCCACGATCATGAATGCCGACCGGATCCTCTATATGCAGGACGGCAGGATCCTGGCGGAAGGAACGCATGAGGAACTGATGCGCAGCTGTGGGGAATACCGCACGCTGGCCGCCATGGAGAAAACAGAACCGGCGGAAAGCTGACCGCTTTCCGCCGGTATGTCAGGTCTCCCTGATAGTTGAATATAATCAGTCCTGGGCGAGGAATTCGACAATGCGGGTTACAACGGGGAAAACCACTTCAAAGGATTCCTTCACGGCCCAGGATTTGCCTGGCAGGTTCACGATCAGCGTTCCGGCCCGGGTGCCGCTGACGCCGCGATACAGCATTCCTCTGGGTGTCTTCTTCATGGACTCGGCGCGGATGGCTTCGGCAATGCCGGGCAGCTGATGCTCGAGTACCGCCTGGGTGGCTTCCGGCGCGTTGTCCCGCTTGGTCAGGCCGGAACCGCCCGTCGTCAGCACCAGGTTCGCCTTTTTGTTGTCACAGATGTCGATGAGCGTCTTTTTCAGCTCTTCTGCCGGGCAGCCGGCCATGTTCAGCGTTTCAATCTCATATTCTTCCGCCGGGAGCATTTCCCGGATCAGCGCGTCCGGAGCCTCCTTTTTCTCCTCGACGCCCTTTGCCTTCACTTCCGACAGGATGATTACGATCGCTTTGTAACTCATAGGTTGACAGCTCCTCCTTTATATGCTGAATCAGCAGTTTGCTGATTCTATTTTACACAAAATGCGGCGGATCCGCAATGAATAACCGGGAATATTTCAGGGATTTTTATCCGCGAATATCTCGCGTTCCGTTACGCATTCGTTTTTCAGCCTGCCGACCAGTGCCTGCAGCGCGTCGACGGCATGCGGCCGGATGTCTGCCCCGATGAGGACGAGCATGATATCGTCTCCTACTCGGAGCAGTCCCTCGTTGATCCAGACGCGGACATAATATACGCCTTCCATGGCCTGCGCTTCGGTGACAGCCTCCTGCACCTTCTGCCTGTCAGAGGAAAAGGCCATGCCGGTGACCTCGCCGGCGGTAAGGTCGTTCCCGCGCACCCTGCTGCGGGCCGTGCTCCGCACGATGCCGTTATGGATCAGATACATGCCGATTTTGTCCGCGTCCGGATGGGCTTTCGCTTCCCGGAGCCAGGCGTCGACAGAGGGCCTTTCTTTTTCCGGCGGCTTCGGTTTTTCAGGTGCGGCACAGTCGGCGGAACCGGCGCCCTGCAGCATTTCCACCCCGTGGCGGATCGGCTTCAGCACTGCCGACAGGTTTTCACAGCTGGCTTTTTTGCTGCCCGGGAGATTGATGATCAGCGTGTGTCCGCGGATGCCGGCTGTTTCCCGGGACAGGCAGCCGTGGGGTGTGATTTTCATACTTTCTGCCCGCATGGCTTCCGGAATGCCGGGGCATACCCGTTCCACCACGGAAAGGGTTGCTTCGGGTGTGATATCCCGCGGGGAGAAACCGGTGCCGCCGGTGGTCAGCACCAGCGCGGCCTGCCGGCGGTCCGCACATTCGGTCAGTTCCCGGCAGATCATGTCCTTTTCATCCGGCACGACGGCGGTATGAATGATCTGCCATCCCTGCGTCCGGAGCATTTCGCACAGGGCGGGGCCGCTGGTATCCTCCCGTTCTCCGCGGAATCCTTTGTCGCTGACCGTGATGACGGCAGCGGTATAGACAGTATCGCTCATTCAGGTTTCCTCCCTGTGATAGTCTCCGTGAACGCCGCCCGTTTTGCTCAGCAGGCGGATCCCGTCGATGACCATATCCCGCTGGACGGCTTTGCACATGTCATATATGGTCAGGGCGGCTCCGCTGACCGCTGTCAGGGCTTCCATCTCCACGCCTGTTTTCCCGTCGCAGCGGGCTGTTGCCTCGATTTCAACGGACAGGCGCTCTTCGTCCAGCCACAGCCTGAGATCGACTCCGCTGAGCGGAACCGGATGGCACATGGGAATCCAGTCCGGCGTATGTTTGGCTGCCATGATCCCGGCAATCTGCGCGACGGTCAGCACATCGCCTTTTTTCATGCCGCCGGAGCGGATCAGCGTAAAGGTTTCGCGGCTGACCAGCACGCGGCCGGCGGCGATCGCCGTGCGGTGCGAAGGCTCCTTGTTTCCGACGTTGACCATGCGGGCGCGGCCCTGATCGTTGAAATGGGTAAAATCCCCGCCGGGCATATTCAGCATCTCCTTCATGATGAAATCCGCCAGTCCGGCGGTATCTTCAAAGCTGAAAACCGGAACGGACGTCTGAACCGTTTCGTCGTCCGTGATGACGGCGGCAAACCGGTCCGGCGGTTCGGTGAACCCTTTTCCCGAGGTTTTTCGGCACATGCCGATCCGGGGAATGTCAGCTTGTTTGAAGCCTTCCACCAGGATCAGGTCCGCGTCCCCGACCCGGCGAAGGCAGTCTTCGAGACTTTCGCCCCGCTGCCGCACTTCCGCGGTTTTTTCGGGCGATGTGATGACCACCGCCATCGCCCCGGCCTGCGCGTGACGGAAGGAATCCTTTCCGGGCTGATCGATCTCAAACCCGTGACAGTCGTGTTTCACGACGCCGACGCGGACGCCGCGCTCCGTCAGCAGGCGGACCAGGCTTTCCATCACGGTGGTTTTGCCGGTGCCGGACCAGGCGGAAAAACCAATCACCGGTGTTTTCATGCGTTATCCTCCGATCTGATTCATGGGCCGGGCGGCATGGCTGCGCTCGCTTCGGGAGAGAGGATCGTGTTGCCGCGGCTTCAGCAGCGCGGCCTGACGGATGGCCTCCGCCATCTGCTCCTCATTCATGCCCTTGATGCTGATTTCCTCCCGGGAGTGCAGGCAGGGTTTCAGATGGCCGTCCGCCGTCAGGCGCAGGCGGTTGCAGTTGCCGCAGAAATGGTTGGACAGCGGGCTGATCAGGCCGATATTACCCAGCCCGCCGGGAAGCCTGTACATCCGCGCCACCCCGTCTTGCTCCGCCGCGGGCTCCGCCTCCGGCAGCGTCTCCGGCACCCGGCTGACGGGGATATAGGCGTGCTCGCCGAAAAGTGTATCCCCCGGCATGGGCATCAGCTCGATAAAGCGCATGTCTGCCGGCCAGCGCCGGGTCAGGGCCGCCAGGGCGGGTATCTCGTCATCATTGAAGCCGCCGATCAGCACCGCGTTGATCTTTATTTTCTCAAAGCCCGCTTCCATAGCGGCCTCGATTCCGTTGATTGCTTCTGCCAGCACGCCGCCCCGGGTCATGAAAGCGTATTTTTCAGCGTTCAGGGTATCAAGGCTGATATTCACCCGCCGGATGCCCGCTTCCCGCAGCGGGCGTGCCAATGCCGCCAGCCGGGTCGCGTTGGTGGTCAGGACCGTTTCCGTAATCCCCTCGGTTTCCGCCACACGGCGGCAGACGGAGAGAATGTTCGGCTTGACCAGCGGTTCCCCGCCGGTGATGCGCACCTTGTACATCCCCAGGGAAGCCGCCGCCCGCACCGCGCGGATCATCTCGTCTTCCGTGAGCATCTGATCATGCCGCAGTTTGCAGATGCCCTCCGCGGGCATGCAGTAGCGGCAGCGCAGATTGCACCGTTCCGTCACCGAGAGGCGCAGATAATAAAGTTCGCGTCCGTATCTGTCGATCATTGTCTAATACCTGCCGAAAGTACAGTTGGGGAAATGACACGCGGAACAAAGCTGGCACAGGCCGCCGTCCCCCAGGGCAATCAGGTCGTCTCTGGTGAACCGGACTCCCGCGTAGAGCTGGGGCAGCAGAACGTCAAAGATCGTGGTGGGCAGGCTGATCGCCGCGCCCGGCACCCCCAAAACCGGGATGTCATCCAGATACGCCACCAGGGTCATGTTGCCCGGCTGGCTGGGAACCCCGTGGCTGATCACATCGCAGCCCAGCCGGCGGATGGCGGAGGGGGTCACGTCGTCCGGGTCCACCGACATGCCGCCGGAGAAAACCAGGAAATTCGCGCCCTGATCCAGAAACGCCCGGGCGGCGCCGGTCAGCATGTCGGGGTCGTCGTCGCAGACCGTGACACCGAGAATCCTGCCGGGATAGGCGGAGAGCTTTTTCCGGGCGACGGCCTCGAATTTGTCCTGAATCCGGCCGTGATAGATTTCGCTGCCGGTGATGATGATCCCCGCCGTCAGCGGCCGGTAGGGAAGCAGGTCCAGCAGCTTTTTGCCCGCGCAGAGGGCTTCGGCTTCCTGAATCTGTGTTTCCTGTGTCACCAGGGGCACGATCCGCATGGAGGCCAGCCGCATCCCCGGTCTGACCGGGTAATGATCCGGAAGGGTTGAAATGGTCAGATCGCCGATGCTGTTGATTTTCCGGAGCAGGTCCGTGTCTGCCCGGAACAGGCCCGGCGCGTCGGCCAGCAGGAGCACTTTGCCCTCGGCGGGATCGGTGTAATGCGCGCCCGGAACGGGAGCCATCGCGGCCATTCGCAGCGCCGCGTCCTCCTCGTGGATTTCCCCGGCGTTTTCCTCCCAGACGAACACGGTGCGCTTGCCGATATCCAGCATGTGCGGAATGTCCTCCGGCGTGATGACGTGACCGCGCCGGAACGCTGCGCCTTTGAAACCGTCCCGCATTTCGGTCAGATCGTGGCACAGGGTCATGCCGACAGCGTCCTCTGTCCGAACTTTTTTCATGGATAATCACCTCATATCATAAATCCCGAAAAGGTCGCGCCTGCCGGGGCAGGTGGACTGCCGCCCGGAATCAGCAGGAATGCGCGGCAGCCGATGGTGCTGGAAAGGACAACGTTGCCCTGATCCGGTGCGGCGGCAAACCGCACGGCGCCATCTTCCAGCACCAGTTGTCCCCGCAGGAAGCGGTCGGCGGGGCTTCCTTTGCGGAAATCCCGGCTCAGCGTAGCCGTGACAGGCTGCGGAAGGACGTCCTTCCTGCCGCAGAGCCTGCGGACCGCCGGCAGAACACAGGCGCAGAAATTAGTTACGGCGGAAGCCGGATTGCCTGAGAGACCGATCACCGGCCTGCTTCCGGCTGTTCCGTAGGCGCAGGCCATCCCCGGTTTCATGGTAACCCCGCGTACCAGCAGCGTGACGCCGGCCCGGGTCATGGCCTCGGGCGTAACATCCCAGTCGCCGACCGATACGCCGCCGGTCAGGATAACCGCGTCGCATTCCCGGATGCCCCGGGTGATCAGTTCGCTGATGGCGGGTGCTTCATCCCCGGCCAGGCCCAGATAGTGTACGAGGCAGCCTTCCTGCTCCAGCAGCGCGGTCAGGCTGGCACGGTTGGCATTGTATATTTTCCCGGCCTCCAGTGCTTCCCCGACCTCCGTCACCTCGCTGCCGGTGGAAATCAGGCCGATCATGGGTTTCCGGTAAACCTGAACCAGCCCGATTCCCTGGGCGGCCAGCGTCCCCGCCAGTCCCGCGTCAATACAGGTGCCGCGGGAGGCCAGCAGGCTGCCTGCTGTGATATCCTCGCCGCGCCTGACGATATTGTCCCCGGGCCTGAGCGGTTCGGACAGGGTGACGCTTCCCTCCGTGAAGCGTGTTTTTTCAAACATGATGACGCAGTCCGCCCCGTCGGGAATTGCCGCCCCGGTCATCAGGTGCGCCGCGTGCCCCGGGGTAACGGGAAGGGAGGCAGTTTTGCCGGCCGGGATCGTTTCGGTCACAGAGAGCGTGACCGGATGCTCAGGCGCAGCCCGCGCCGTATCGGCGGACCGCAGGGCATACCCGTCATAGGCGGACCGGTCAAACGGCGGAACATCCGACCCGGCCGTCAGATCAAAGGCCAGCACGCGCTCGGCGCAAGCGGTCAGCGGGATGGATTCGGTTTCCGTGGGGGAAGCATGCTGAAGCAGCAAATCCCTGGCTTCCGTCCAGGACGCGTTTGTCAGCACAGGCTGGGCCGGGCTGGGAGCCTTTGCCTGATGTGTAACCGCCGCTTTTTCCGGTTTACTGATCATGATGTACTTCACTGCCTTCGGGTTATTCTTCACTGTGACGATTCCGTTGATATCTGCTTACAGATACTATACACTGATCCGCGGCAATCATCAAGCGCCGGAATTACGCGTTTGCGGCGCTGATTCCGGCTGATTTCGACGGGAAAGAGTGCAAAAGAGGGTGTTTTTCTGCTCCGGATGTTGTATAATCTTCTATGTTACGGCATTGTTGCGGTATAGAATTGATCATGCGTGACGGTGAATCATGCGTAAATCCCGGAACGAAAACGGAAAGGGCGAAGGAACAGTGAAACGATACAGGAAAATTGTCATCGGCGGTATTCAGAGCAAGATCTTTACCCTGAGCCTGCTGACGGTCATTTTGCTGACTGTCGCGTTCATCGCGATTTATATTTATCGCAGCAATATGCTTGCGCAGCTGTCAGCCGACTCCAACGAAAAGCAGCAGACGGCTATCTCCGAGGTGACCGGCAGGGTTATGGATAAGGTGGTCACCCAGAATCTCAGCCGTTCGAATCGGACGGAAGCCATGTTTGCCGATGATATGTTTTCGGAGGCGGGAAAACGTGTGACCCATGTGGCGGACAGCGCGGCGAGGTTGCTGGCCGAACCGGAGAAATATACGGCCCGCCCTTATTCCAAGCCGAATCCTGAAAACGACGGGATATGGACTGCCATGGTGATTTACGCCGGCGGCACGGATGAGGATGACCCGGCTCTCTCCGCCAAGCTCGGCCTGCTGGCGAATCTGTCCGATGACATGATCTCCATGTGCCAGTCTTTCGGCGTGGAGGATCTTTATATCGGTCTGCCGGAAGGGGCTTTCATTTCGGTGGGTAAAAACGCTTCCTCCTGGTTTGTGGACGGCGAACCGCGTGACTACGATCCGCGGGGGCGGATCTGGTACCGGGAAGCTGTCGAAGCAGGCAAAATGATCTTCACCGACGGGGAATGGGACGCCAACACCGGCAAGTACTGCGTCGAGTGCGCAATGCCGGTATATGATCCGGAAGGCAATCTGCAGGCCGTTGTCGGCCATGATCTGTTTCTGGACGAGATCCAGCAGGTCATGAGCGATTCCTCCGTGGAGGGTGAGTACAATCTGCTGGTCAACGAGGAAGGGAAAGCTGTGCTGCCGACGCAGGCGGAGGTTTTCCCGATGATGGCCTCGGACCGGAGCGCGGATCTGCGGGAGAGCGAAAATGAACTGCTGTCGCGGGCTGTCAGTGATGCCCTGGAGAAGAAGGATACCGGCGTGACGCTGGGACGTCTGGCCGGCGGGGATTACTATGTCATTGCTACACCTATTGAAACGACGGGCTGGGTGCTGGTCTCGGCTTATAACCAGGCGATTTCAAACCAGCCTGAGATCCAGCTCAAAAACAGCCTTGCGACGGTGCAGAATGAAACCGCGGCGGACTACAGGGACAAGACCGCCAAATCGCAGACGAGCGCGATTGTGCTGCTGATCGCTGTGGTGCTGCTGGTCCTCGGCGCGGCTTGGGTGCTGGGCAAGCGCCTCGTGAAGCCGCTGAATACGATTACCCGGCGCATATCCGAACTGGATGAGGGAAACCTGGAGTTTAAGATGGAGGATGCCTACCGTACCGGAGACGAGGTGGAAGGGCTGGCGGAATCCTTTGCGATGATCTCCCATAAGACCGTGGAATACATGGATAAGGTCGTAAAAGTGACGGCGGAGAAGGAACGTATCGGCGCGGAACTTTCCCTCGCTACCCAGATCCAGGCATCCATGCTGCCCCACATCTTCCCGGCTTTCCCGGAAAGAAGCGAATTTGACATCTTTGCCAGCATGGATCCGGCGAAGGAGGTCGGCGGTGACTTCTACGACTATTTCCTGATTGATGATGACCATCTGGGCATGGTGATTGCGGACGTATCCGGCAAGGGCGTACCCGCGGCGCTTTTCATGATGGCATCGAAGATCATCATTGAGAGCGTGGCCAAAATGGGGAAATCCCCGGCGGAGATTCTTTCAAGGGCCAACGATGCCATCTGTTCCAACAACGAGGCGGAAATGTTCGTGACCACATGGCTGGGGATTCTGGAGCTTTCTACGGGAAGGATGATCGCAGCCAACGCGGGGCATGAATTCCCGGCGGTGAAGATGCCCGGCGGCAGGTTTGAACTGTTTAAGGACAAGCACGGCTTTGTCATCGGCGGCATGGAGTCTGTACGTTACCGTGAGTATGAGCTGCAGCTGGAACCGGGCAGCATGGTGTTTGTCTATACTGACGGCGTACCGGAGGCCACCAGTGCGGAGAAGGAACTCTTCGGCTCGGAGCGGATGGTGGACGCGCTGAATGCTGAGCCGGATGCCTCGCCGGAGAAACTGCTGAAAAACGTGCGCCGGGCGGTGGATGATTTTGTGAAGGACGCGGAACAGTTTGACGATCTGACCATGCTGTGTCTGGAATATAAGGGCAAAACGCAGCAGCCGGACAAAGGAAGCGATAACCTGTGATTTGACTGGCGGGGAAAATCAATCCCTTCGCGTTTCATGGGGAGACCTCATGTTGAAAAAAGTAACATTGATGAGTATGGGGAAACGGCATGATCAGAAAGATTGAGAAAAACGGCGGGCAGTACTTTTATATCGGCAACGGGGCTGTTTGCTGCATGCTGAAGATTGCTTACGGCAAGGCGCAGCTCCTTCATCTCGGGGCGCCCCTGAGCGGGGACGACTGCGAGGCGCTTTGCTGTGAAACCGTGCTGGGCTGGGAACCGGGCGTCCTTTACTGCGAAGGGGATACGCGGTCCTGCCTGGATGATCTGCCGCTGGCCTGGTCGGAGCGCGGCACCGGTGACTGGCGGGATGCGCCGGTCGGGCTGCTGTATGAGGGCGCGGAGATCTGCCCGGACTTCGTCTGGTCTTCCGCGGGCGATGTGAATGCGGAGGAATATGACCCCGTGCTTCCGCACGCAAAAGGCGCGCAGGATACGCTAAAGCTGGTTTTCACCTCCGCGAACAGGTTCCTGGAAGGCCTGATCCTGGAACTGCGGTTTTCCCTGTTCGAAACTGCGCTGGTCCGGCAGGCGGTGCTGATCAACAATTCAGACAAGCCGCTCAAAGTCACGAGGCTGATGAGCTCGTGCGCCGATTTGCGGGGCAGTTTCACCGTCAGCACTTTTGACGGGGGATGGATCAGGGAGGCGCATATCCATACCGTGCCCGTCACCCGGTCCCGGGTGGTGAACGGGAGCACGGGCGGTTTTTCCTCCAACCGGCATAATCCGGGTT
>Ga0265301_10005049_pt1 | contig 13095 bp, 12 predicted proteins | sample AusTroGonzalo_MG_2_FD_193488 | JGI IMG/M metagenome (GOLD analysis project Ga0265301, IMG submission 193488) | Bovine rumen microbial communities from tropical cattle in Woodstock, Queensland, Australia - Gonzalo_04 | ecosystem: Host-associated > Mammals > Digestive system > Stomach > Rumen ...
TGAGGGCAATGAAGGTCCGCCCGGACAGGAAGCTCCTCGTCATCGACGTCTCCATCCCCCACAACGTGGACCAGGACATAGTCGAGGTCGAGAACGTGGAGCTGGACAACATGGATTCCCTGGAGACCATCGCCCAGCAGAACGTCAAGCGCAGGATGAGCGAGATAAACTCCGCCGAGAAGATCATCGCCCAGGAACTGGAGAAGATGGACTCGGAGAGGAGGGAGGAGGCCGCCAACGAGATCATCAGGCTCATCGGAATGAAGCTCGCATCCATAAGGGAGAAGGAGCTGGAGACAGCGGTATCGCGCAGCGGAACGGCGGATACCCAAACGCTTCTGGACGACATGTCCAGGGCTTTAGTGAATAAGATTACAGCCGATCTGTATGTCAACCTGAGGAAGGCGTCCCGCGAAGGGGACCTGGCGGCATGCAATACATTGGCGATTATGTTCGGATTGAGGTGAATCACATGATGTATCCTGAAGTACGCCTTAGAAGGCTCAGACAGAACGAGAGGATGAGGAACCTGGTCGCGGAGACCAGGCTCGACGCGGACGAGTTCATACTGCCCATATTCTTCGACGAGACCATCTCGAAGGAGAAGACCACGGCATCCATGCCGGGAGTTAGGACGTTCCCGCTCAAAGGATACGATGCAATCGCCTCAGGCATCCAGGACAGCGGGGTCAACAGCGTCCTGGTGTTCGGAGTGCCCGCACACAAGGATGCGGTCGGATCCGGCGCCTATGCGAAGGACGGTGTTGTACAGAAAGCTATCGAGGGACTCAAGGAGAACTCCGACATGCTTGTAATCTCCGATCTCTGTCTGTGCGAGTATACCGACCACGGCCACTGCGGTGTCCTGGACGGCTGCGGATACGTCAAGAACGACGAGACCATCGAGCTGTACGGCAAGACAGCAGTCTCCCAGGCGGATGCCGGAGCGGACATCATCGCCCCCAGCGGAATGATGGACGGACAGATCGCGGAGATCCGCAGAGCGCTTGATGACGCGGGACACAAGAATGTTCCAATCATGGCATACAGCGCCAAGTTCTACAGTGCATACTACGGCCCGTTCAGGGATGTCGCCAACTCAGCTCCCGGAAAGGGCAACAGGGCAGGATACCAGATGCAGTGCGGCAACAGGAAGGAGGCTATGCGCGAGATCGAATTCGACATTGCAGAAGGCGCGGACATGATCATGGTCAAGCCCGCAGGCCCGTACCTCGACATCATCAGGGACGCTGCCAACACTTTCGATCTTCCCCTCGCGGCATATCAGGTGTCCGGAGAGTACGCGATGATCAAGGCGGCAGCGGCGAACGGATGGATCGACCACGACCGCGTCATGATGGAATCCCTCCTGGGAATCAAGAGGGCAGGCGCGGACATGATAATCACCTACTTCGCCGAGGAAGCGGCCAGGATGCTGTGATAGCATGGACAGGTCCGCAGAGCTGTATCAGAGGTCCAGCGGGGTCACCCCGGGAGGAGTCTCCAGTCCGGTCAGGGCGTTCAAGCCCAATCCGTTGTTCATCGACAAAGCGAAGGGGTCCAGGATATGGGATGCCGACGGCAACGAGTACATCGACCTGTGCATGGCGTACGGACCTCTGGTCGTCGGCCACGCATGCCCCAAGGTCATGGATGCAGCCAAGGAGCAGATCTCCAAGGGCACCGTCTATGGAGCACCTTCCGAGCCTGAGCTCAATCTCATCGAGAGGATAGTGAAGGAGGTCCCTTCAGCAGATATGGTGAGGCTGGGATGCTCCGGAACGGAGGCCACCATGCACGCGATACGCGTAGCGAGGGGAGTCACCGGAAGGGATGACATAATCAAGATCAACGGAGGGTTCCACGGCGCCCACGATGCAGCTCTCGTAGCGGCAGGTTCGGGAAGCGCAGGAGGTGTACCCTCATCGAAAGGAGTGCTGTCCGATGTTGCGAAGCACACGTTCACGGCGGAGTACAACGACCCGCAGTCCATGAACGACATCCTCGACAAGCATGACATCGCATGCATCATCATGGAGCCCGTGATGGGGAACGTCGGTGTCGTCACCCCCGAGAAGGGATACCTTGAAGAGGTCAGGAAGATCGCCACCGAGCACGGAACGATACTCATCTTCGACGAGGTCATCACAGGTTTCCGTGCGTCATCCGGAGGGGCCCAGAAGAGATACGGAGTCACCCCCGATATGACGACGATGGGAAAGATCGTCGGAGGAGGATTCGCTGCAGGCGCATTCATGGGAAGGAAGGACATCATGGAGAACGTCGCTCCCCAGGGAGGGATATACGTCGCAGGTACCTTCGCAGGCAACCCCGTATCCGCCACGGCCGGATTGGCCACAATCGACCTGATGTGCTCCAACGATAACTACTGCAAACTTGAGAAGCGCACGGATTCCCTCGTCGCGACAATCAGGGATTCAATGATAGACAACAGAATCGTCGGATGCGTCAACAGCGTAGCATCGATGTTCTCGGTGTTCTTCGGCATCGAGCAAGCCACCAACGGCTCCGAGGCCATGAGGGCCGACCGCGAGAAGTTCGATAAGCTGTTCAGATACATGCTTTCCAACGGCGTATACCTGCCGCCTTCCGCCATGGAGGTCAACTTCATGTCGCTGGCCCACAGCGAGGAGGACACCAACGTGCTGGAGGACAAGTTCAAGGGATTCTTCGAGAGCGTGAAGGAATGATAGTAGGGACAAGAGAGAGCAAGCTGGCCATGCGCCAGACCGAGATATTCCAGCAGCTCATGGCGAAGGTGAATCCCGACGAGAAGGTCGAGATAGTCTCCATGAAGGCGCTGGGGGATATCGATCTCACATCTCCGCTGAACGAGATGTCCGGAGTAGGGGCGTTCGTCCGCGAGCTGGACGAGGCCATGCTGCAGCACAGGATCGACGCATCCGTCAACTCGCTCAAGGACATCCCCACCAAGATGGCCGAAGGGCTAACCGTCGTCGCTATATTCGAGAGGGATTCCCCCGAGGATATCATATTACCCTGTCCGTTGGAGGACCTTCCCAAAGGTGCGAAGGTGGGAACGTCATCTGTCAGAAGGATGAGGCTGATACAATCCATCCGTCCTGACCTTCAGATAGTGCAGCTCAGAGGCAACATACACACCCGCCTTTCCAAGCTGGACAGCGGCGAGTATGACGCCATCCTCCTGGCCAAGGCCGGCCTTGAGAGGATGGGAATAGAGCGTCCGATGCACACATTGGACAAATCCGTATTCATCCCCGCACCCGGCCAGGGTACCATCGCGGTGGAATGCAGGTCGGATGATGAGAAAGCAATAGCCCTCCTGAAGAAGCTCGACCACGCCGAGACACGTGCGGCGGTCGACGCAGAGAGGGGAATTATGAGGATCATGGGTGCAGGATGTTCCGCACCCGTAGGAATAAACGCAGAGGTGGACGGAGACGAGCTCATCGTAAGAGCAATCGCCTTCGACTACACGCCAGAACCGAGGAAGGTCGAGAAGAGGATCCCGATCGATCACGATGAAGGCGCGTTGAGGGACATCGCAGATTATCTCACAGGCAAGAGGGACACAATATGACAGGAAAGGTATATCTCGTAGGCGCAGGGCCCGGCGACCCCGGATTGATGACAGTGAAGGGACTGGATCTCCTCAGGAAGGCGGACGTCGTGATGTACGACGCATTGGCCAACCCGGATCTCCTCAAGGAATGCAAGGAAGGCGCGGAGCTCATCGATGCAGGAAAGCGCGGAGGGGACCACCACCTCAAGCAGTGGGAGACCAACGAGCTCCTTGTGAAATACGCTTCAGAGGGGAAGGTCGTCGTCAGGCTCAAGGGAGGGGACCCGTTCCTCTTCGGACGCGGTGCTGAGGAGGCAGAGGAGCTCAGGAACGCAGGCGCAGAGGTGCATGTCGTTCCCGGAGTGTCATCCTCGATATCCGTTCCGGAGCTTGCAGGGATACCTGTCACGCACAGGGACCACACATCCCTCGTCACATTCGTCACAGGTCACGAGAAGGACGACAGGACTGAGGACCGTCTCGACTGGACCAAGCTGGTCGGAGGCCACGGAACCCTCGTCATCCTGATGGGTCTGGGCAATGCAGGCAACATCTCCAAAGGGCTCATCGAGGGAGGAATGGATCCTAAGATGCCCGCGGCCATCATCTGCAGCGGTTCCACGCCCAAGCAGAGGGTGGAGGTCACGACCGTGGCCGATCTCGAGAAGACCATCAAAGAGAAGGCACTGGAGCCTCCCGGAATAATGGTGGTCGGTTCCGTCGCCACGCTCCGCGAAAAGCTCGGTGACCTGCAATGAAAGTACTGGGCTTCACACGCCCTGCCTCCAAACTGAAGGCGTCGGTGGAGGAGGCCGAAGCGTTAGGCTTCAAGGTCTTTGCCGCCCCTTCTCTGGATGTCATCCACGGGGACGCATCCGAATTCGAGAGATTCAGATCATCAATAGTGCCAGGTGTGCCTGTCATATTCGGTTCCACCACGGCGGCGGATCACTGCAGCCAAGAGTTCGGAGACGAATTCCCCAGGATGATGGAGCCCTGCGAGGTCATAGCGATTGGACCGGGAACGGCCGCCCGCCTGACCGATCTGGGCGTAAGGGTCGATGTGATGCCCGAGGATTACTCCTCATACGGATTGCTCGAGGAGATCAGGAAAAGGTATCAGCCCGGAAGGGTCCTCGTCATACGCTCCGACAGCGGCACGGAGATAATCAATCAGGGTCTGGATTCCACCGGATTCGAGCTGATAGACATCGCATCGTACAAACTGAAGGCCGCAGAGTCCGGAGACGAGATGAAGGCGCTCATGGGAGCGATAGCCGACGGCACTCTCGAATGGATGGCATTCACATCCCCTATGTCCGCTGCAAGCTTCTTCGATAACATGAAAGAATCATACGGCGATGACTATCTGGCACTTATGAAGAAGGTCCGTGTCGCGGCCATCGGCAGGCCCACCGCGGACAGGCTCGCATCCCTTGGAAGAGCCCCCGATCTGATCCCGGAGAAGACCACTTTCCATGATCTTCTGGTAACCATCAGGGATGCAGAGTAACACTATTCAATGAAGAAGTGTTACCTAAATCCTAACCCAACTCTTCGTCTCTTTTATTTATAATAACGGGATACACGCGACTATACGTGATCGTATGAGCGACGAATGGGTCAAGATTGCCGCACCGGCCACATCGGCCAACATTGGAGCAGGATTTGATACCTTCGGAATCGCGTTCGAAGGCCCCTGCGATGTTATCGAGGGGAAGAAGACCGAATCCGGTATCAGGATAGTAGAGGTCAACGGACCTGGATGTACATCCATACCCCTGGATCCCGACAAGAACTCTGTCAGCATAGCCGCCAAGGAAGTGCTGAAGAGATGCAACGCGGACTTCGGTATCGATATCAAGATCACCAAGGGCATCAGGCCCTGCAGCGGAATGGGCTCATCAGGTGCATCCGCATCCGGAGGAGCCTATCTGGCCCACATCCTCACAGGTGAGAAGCTCTCCAAGGAGGAGCTCATAATCTGTGCGGCCACCGCCGAAGGCGTGACATCAGGAGGATTCCATGCAGACAACGTCGCTCCGTGCATTCTCGGAGGATTCACCATAATCAGGTCCAACGAGCCTCTGGATGTGATGTCAGTCACACCGCCTAAGAATCTCGGAGTCGTAGCAGCGCTCCCGGATGTCCTTGTTCCCACGAAGGATGCAAGGGCAGTGCTCCCCAAGGAGGTCGCTCTCAAGGATATGGTATTCCACATAGGTCACGCATCATCGCTCGTATACGCGATGATGAAAGGGGATATCGATCTCATCGGCAGGTCGATCGATGATGCGGTCATCGAGCCGGCCAGGACCAAACTCGTTCCCCACATCAAGGAGGCCGAGGCGGCAGCCAAGGCCAACGGTGCGATATCGTCATGCATTGGCGGTTCCGGACCGTGCATTCTTTCACTCTTCAACAAGGACCAGAACGATGGAACGGCCATCGCCAAGGCCATCGAGAAGGTCTATTCCGACAACGGAATGAAATGCGATACCTGGATCACGAACTGCGGTTCCGGATGCAGGAGGATTTGAAATGGCAGCACACAAAGTAATCTGTTGGGATTGCGGCGCAGAGGTCGATGACCCCTTCGTCAACACCTGTCCCAAATGCGGCGGTCTCCTGACCGTCAAGATGGATCTCGAGAAAGTCAAGGAGATGAAGCCCACCGATCTTCACAAGACTCAGATCGGAGTATGGAGGTATGCACCCTTCATGCCCGTCGATCCCGAGCACAAGGTGTCGATCCAGGAAGGCGGAACCCCTCTGTATCCCACCAAGGCACTCGGAGAGGCCATCGGATGCAAGAACACATTCGTCAAGTTCGAGGGACTCAACCCCACCGGATCCTTCAAGGACAGGGGAATGACCATCGGAGTATCCCACGCCAAGGAGCTCGGCGCGAAGGTCGTAGGATGCGCATCCACAGGTAACACATCCGCATCCCTCGCAGCTTATGCGGCCAAGGCCGGCATGAAGTGCGCAGTCTTCCTCCCTTCAGGAAAGGTAGCTATGGGAAAGCTCGCACAGGCACTGTTCTTCGGAGCGAAGGTGCTGTCCATCGACGGTAACTTCGACGATGCTCTGGCACTCGCAAGGAAGATGGCCGACGAGAGGAAGCTGTACCTCCTGAACTCCATCAACCCCTACCGTCCCGAGGGACAGAAATCGGTCCTCTTCGAGATCATGGACCAGCTTGCATACGACGTTCCCGACAGGGTCATCCTGCCTGTAGGAAACGCGGCGAACATCTGGGCCGTCTACAAGGCATGCATGGAGCTGAAAGAGGTCGGATGGATCGACAAGGTCCCGATGCTTACAGGTATCCAGGCTGCAGGTTCCGCACCTGTCGCAAAGGCATTCGCAGCAAAGAACAAGACATTCGAGCCCGAGCCGAACCCCGAGACCGTCGCAACCGCCATCAGGATCGGAAACCCCGTCAGCGGAAGGAAGGCTCTCAGGGCCATGTACGACACCGGCGGTTACAGTACGACCGTCACCGATGAGGAGATCATCGCGGCACAGCAGCTCCTCGGAAGGAAGGAGGGTGTCTGTGTAGAGCCCGCATCCGCAGCATCCGTCGCAGGACTCAAGAAGCTCATCGAGCTGGGAGTCGCCGACAAGGATGAGCGTGTTGTCTGCATCTGTACCGGAAACGGTCTCAAGGACCCTGACACGATCATCAACAATTGCGCACCCCCGATCAAATGCGGTAACTCGGTCGAGGATGTCGAGAGGATCCTCTCGCAGTAAATCAGAAATCGAAGAGGTTGGTCTGTTTATGACCATCCTCTTCCACTTTATTCTTCTTCGATAGCTTCTTAGGCTTTTCTTCCGGGATCGGTTCCGGGACAGGTTCTCCGTATTCCGCAGCCATCTCCATAAGCATCGCTTCTTCTTCGGACGGGGAGATGTTCTCCACGGGCTGGGCCTTGCCGCGGACCTGCTCCTTCATCTTCGATGCGAGGACTTGACCGATGCCCGGAATGGATGCAAGAACCTCCTCCGGTACGGCAGACACATCCGCCTTGGTCTTGATGCCTTTGTTGAAGAGTATTCTTGCTCTGTTCCTCCCAACGCCCCTGAAGGAAACCAATTCGATCAGCTCCTCCTTGACTCCGTATCTGATACGCGTCATCAGAGGTCTGATCCTTTTGATGGCAGAGGGATTGAAGATGTAAGCGATCTCGCTCATGGCGTAGACGATCCAATCCATCATATCCACCTTGGAACGGATGTCGCCGGGACCGATGCCCATAGTGCTCGTTATGGTGTCCTCGTTCATCTCCTCGATCCAATCCTGTATGAGGAGTGCAACCTTGAGATCGCTGTTCAGGAATTCGGGATCGTAATCCCTGAGTTCGTAAGGATCGACTAACCATTGATCGTTATCATCGAGCTCCTGTATCGTAGCTTCCAGAGTTGTGAAATCCGATTTCTTGGGATACATCCCGAGGACATCGGGCGTCATCGCCGCTACCAGGAGTATCGCGATGTTCGAAGTGTTCTCGTCGATGTTCTGAACGGCATGCTTCAGGATAGATGCCGAGACAGGATCGATGTACAGGTCGGATACGCGCTTACCGAAGGATGTGACCCTTACATGATCGCCGTTGCTCTTGGCCATCTCCTCTTCGACGAGAGATGATACTATTCCGTCCACGACGCTCTCGATACCGAACAATTGGGAGACGGTTCCGAAGAAAGTCTCCTTTAGGAAATCTATGATGGATTCATGGGAGTCCGCATCCTCTGTCGCCAGCAGTCCGAGCACGTGGCTTCTCAGGACCCTTTCGTTGAACAGCTTGGATGTCAGGCGCTCCGTGTCGTGGTCCACATAATCCTGCATCAGGTGGTCCGCATCCTCTTGGTTCTTGGCGACGAGGATAGCTTCTCCGTACGGATCGTACCCCGGTCTTCCGGCACGCCCGCACATCTGCTTGACCTCCATCACAGGTATCGGCGAGTTGCCGTAGTTGGTCTCGAAGCGCATGGTGTCCCTTACGATCACCCTTCTAGCAGGAAGGTTGATTCCCGCAGCTAAAGTGGGTGTCGCGACGATGCATTTGATCTGTCCGTTCCTGAAGTTGTCCTCGACGTATTTCCTCTGCCTGTAGGTAAGGCCGGCGTTGTGGAATGCTATGCCTGATTTCACACAGGCGGACAGTTTCCTCCCTGTCTCGGTGGTCTCTCCGTCGCCTTCCAAAAGATCTAGCTCTGCACGGGACAGTTGTCTTCCTGCAAGCTCTCCCATCTTCTTCGAGAACTTCACCGCGAGGGATTCGGTGGAACGGCGCGAGTTAACGAAAACGAGGCTCTGTCCTCCGTCCCTGACGGCCTGTTCGATAAGGCTCCAGATGTCCTCCTTATCAGGAGGTACTTCTCTCTTCGTGCGGTCGGCGAACTCTATCTGGTTATCGCAGAACACGCCCTCCTTGAGAGGTATCGGACGCCAGTCGCTCTCCACCAGTCTGGCATGGAGCCATTCCGCGAGATCGAATGCATTGCTCATCGTCGCGGACAATGCGATGATCTGAATCTTCCTGTTCCTCCTCATCAGCTTGGTGAGGGTGACCTCCAGAGTGGGCCCCCTTCCGGGGTCGTGGATCATATGGATTTCGTCCGCGATGACGAGCCCGACCTTATCCATCCATTCGCTCCCGTGGCGGATCATAGAATCTGCTTTCTCTGAAGTGGCCACGACGACGTCGGCATCCCCCAGGTTCCTGTCATCGGAATCCAGGTCGCCAGTGCTCATATGGGTTCTGATTCCCAGCGAGGCATACTTATCGAAATCCTCCTTCTTCTCGGAAGCGAGTGCTTTGAGCGGTACGATGTAGAGAACCTTCTTCCCCTTCTCCACCATCATCTGGAGAGCGGGGATGTAACCTATCAGGGATTTACCGCTAGCAGTCGGGATCGCAGCTACGAGATTATGGCCTTGCAGTGCTATCGGGATTGCTTCGGCCTGCGGAGGGTGCAGATTGACGTAGCCCGTTTCCATAAGGGCCTCGGCGACCCTGTCCGAGATCGGTAGCTCGTCTACCCTCATGGGATATCACTGTTCGCACAGCTCTCTGATGATCTCTTCGATCCTGTCGGCGTTGTCGTTGCCTACGCGTGCACCCTTCCTCTCCAGGTACACCCAATCCCTCTTCCTGCATTCCTCCTCGAACTCGGGATTGGTGACGGCTATGAGCTTGCCGTTGGCGATGTCGTTGTACTCAAGGAACAATCTGAACATCTCCTTCGGTATGCAGAAGATGACCTTGTCGAAGGGACGTGTGAGGTACGATACCTGTTCCACGTAGTTCTTCTTCTCGTTGACCGCGATGTAATCCTCTTTGGTCTCCATGACCTTGTCGTAGCCGGTGACCATGTAGTTGCCGGGGACGAAACCGTATTGCGTTGTGATCACACCGTATGATACGTCGCAGAGCTTGCTGCCGGTCTTCGTCTTGGCGGTGTCCAGTCTGGCGACCAGGTTCTTCACCTCGGTGGTGCGGCCTTCGAACATCTCGAACGCCGAGAGCAGCTTGTTCTTGGCTTTGAAAACGGTGGAATCGTTGGTTACTATGAGGATGCGCTTCAGCGATTTCATGTCGGTGTAGAACTGGGCCATTTCACAACCTCTTGTTTCCTAATCTGTATGCGATGCTGCAGTTCCCTTCCGCGGATACCATGCAGGGTCCCATCGGGTTCGTGGGCTTGCACACCTTTCCGAACATGGGGCATTCCTCGGACCTTATCAGTCCTCTGAGAACGTCTCCGCATTTGCATCCCTTGGCCTCGTCATCAACCTCGGGCGTGAGCTTCAGGATGTCCTCGTGAATCTTTGTGGCGTCGTGGTCCGCGAATTCAGGCTTGAGAGCGAGTGCGGATTTGGGTACTACGGGGAATCCTCTCCAGTGGCGGTCCACAGGTGTGAATGTGTCCTCTATGAGTTTCATGGCCTTCGGGTTGCCTTCCGGCCTGACAAGCCTTGTGTACTCGTTCTCCACTTCTGCCCTACCTTCCTTGATCTGCTTGCACAGCATGTAGACGGACATCAGAAGGTCGAGGGGCTCGAATCCCGAGACGACCTGCGGTACCTTGTATATCTCGGAGAACGGCTTGAACATCTCCGTCCCTGTGACGACGGCTACGTGTCCGGGCTCGATGAGTCCGTTGATCTTGGATTCGCCCAGATCGAATATCGTCTTCAGCACGGGAGGGCAGATCCTGTGGCAGCTGTAGACGCTGAAGTTCTCGGGGCAGTCATCTTTGTGAAGGGGTACGCATGTCGAGGGTGCGGTGGTCTCGAATCCGACTCCCACGAACACCAGAGGCTTGTCCGGCTGGGCCTTCGCCATGGCGACGGCATCGTCGATGGAATAGACTATCCTCACATCAGCGCCGTCGGATTTGGCGGAGAACAGCGAACCTGCTGTGGTGGGCACCCTCATCAGATCGCCGAAAGCGGTGACGGTCACTCCGTTCCTTGCCAGTGTGATCGCATCAGCGACCTCCTTGCTCGTGGTCACGCACACGGGGCATCCGGGGCCCTGGGCGATCTCAATCCCCACGTCGTTGAGCATCTGCTCCAATCCGAAGCGGACTATCGTGTCCTGATGTGTTCCGCAGATGTGCATGAACTTGGCATGCACACCCATCGCATCGATCCCTTCAAGGATCTTCTTCGCTGTCTGCTCGTCCCTGTACTTGAACATCATTCTGCCTCCTCGATGTCCATGCTCCTGACCATGCATGACTGGCCGCTCGTCACGGTCACAGGTCCCCCGCACTGGGGGCATGCAAGAATAGGTATGGAATGTGTATCGAAATCCGGATCCGAAATGACCTTGGCCGGGCCGTCGAATCCGCATGCATCGCAGTGGAGCTCTATGGGCTCATGGACGACCTTCATCTCCGAACCCTCTAGAATCGTGCCGCGCGTGACGATCTCGTATGCGAACTTCAGCTGTTCCTCCCCGAGATTGGTCAGGTCGCCTATGACGACCTCTATGCTGTTGACCTTTGTCACATTGTACTTGCCGAGCTCTCTGATAACGGCGTCGACGAGCGTGGTCACCACTGATACTTCGTGCATCGGTTGGGTGATGGGTACTGGAGATATTAGTTTGACGGATAGTCGCGCGCGTATTAAGCCCGATAAACGTTCAGGCCTTGCACTTCTTCTTGCCGAACTTGCAGTATCCGACGACCTTGCACCTCTCGCAATGGGGGTGGTTAGGAAGGCAGACGACCTGTCCGTGCCTGACAAGATATCTGTTGATGTCCGACCAGCGTTCCTCAGGGGTGATCTCCATCAGGCGGAATTCGGTATCGACGGGATCCTTCGTTTCCACCAGGCCCATAAGGTTGGAGATCCTGTGGACATGGGTGTCCACGCATACCGACGGGATATCCATGGCGTAGGATCTAACGCAGGCTGCGGTCTTCCTTCCGACCATCGGAAGCTTCATCATCTCATCGGTATCCGAAGGGACCTCTCCGTCGTACTCGTCCCTGAGGATTTGGCAGCATTCAACTATCGCCTTCCCCTTCTGCTTGGGGAATCCGGCGGGACGGACCAGCTCGCAGACGTCGTCTACGTCCGCTTCGGCGATGGCCTCTATCGTGGGATACTTGTGGAAAAGATTGTCCGACGCCTTGCGGGTGTTGTCGTCGCGGGTGCGCTGGGACAGTATTGTGGCTATGAGCACATGGAACGGGTCGCAGGGCCACTCCGGGTTCAGCCCTTCTGAGTTCCTTCCGGGATAGGCTCCCCTGTTGTAGTCCTCGGACAATATGTCGAGGATCTCGACCATCACATTCTTCTTAGCCATCTCAGACAGTCCTCCGCGGTCCTGAAAGAACCTGTTACGAGTATAATCCCATCGTTCTTCAATGCTTGCTCTACCGCATCCCCGACTGTAGCGCAGACGGTGACATCATCGTGATATCCCCTGTAGCATTCCGCAAGCCTCTCGGCGGATGCCGCTCTGGGGGAATCAGGGGAGGAAACGTACACCTTGGAGGCAACCTCAGATAGATTCGCAGCGACCCCGTCGAGGTCCTTGTCGTCGAGCATCGCCGTCACCAGGATGATCTTCCCGTAGATCTCAGCAATGTCCTGTGCCAGGCATTCGGAACCGAGCTTCGTGTGGGTCACATCGAGGACTATCGGGCAGCCGTCCAGTTTCTCCATCCTGTACGGCCAATGGACCTTCATGAGTCCTTCGCGGATGTACGATTCGATGGAATCGGCATCCTTCAGTCTCCGGACGGTCTCGATGGCGACTGCGGCGTTCCTTCCCTGATACCTGCCGGGCATGGAAAGGATGTAATCCTCGCCTTTGTAGCTGAATTCAAGCCCATTTACGGAATTGGATATGATGCGGACGTCGTCCGGTCTCACTACCGTGATCGGGCATCCGAGCTCCTTCGCGTGCTGTTCGATGACCTTCGAACCCGCGTTCTCGATGGTCACGCAGGGCACACCGGGCTTCAGGATCCCGGCCTTCTCGGCAGCGATCTTCTCG
>Ga0265301_10005050_pt1 | contig 13093 bp, 31 predicted proteins | sample AusTroGonzalo_MG_2_FD_193488 | JGI IMG/M metagenome (GOLD analysis project Ga0265301, IMG submission 193488) | Bovine rumen microbial communities from tropical cattle in Woodstock, Queensland, Australia - Gonzalo_04 | ecosystem: Host-associated > Mammals > Digestive system > Stomach > Rumen ...
GTCTCCTCGATAAATTTTAGGAGTCGTAATATGTGGGGTTATGCCAAAAATTTGCTCAAGCCTTTGGAATAAGCATTCCATTCTCGTCAAAGGTATAAGGATTGTTCTCCTGTGTCTCTCTGCCTCTGCCGTGTTCTCCCTTGTGTTCATCGAAGTGACAAGCCTTGCAGAGACTTGTGAGGTTGTCTGGGTTCATGGTGATGTTCACATCTCCTATGTTCTGTGGAGTAAGATGTTTGATGTGATGGACTTCTTCAGCGGGATTGATGCCACACTTGGTGCATAAATATTTATCTCGCCTTAATATATAATTCCTTGTTAATTCCCATTCTTTAGAATTATAAAAACTCTTGGAAAATTCCCTCGCCATAAATTACCCAATTAATTAATTCCCATATATTAATTAAACCTCATTAGAGCCTTGATGTTCGGGTATCAAGGCTCATGGAGAACTGCTAAAGCAAAAGAGTCAACCAACTTGGCTGACTCTCAAACTTTTCACACATAAATGATAACATATATTTTTTTATCTTTTTTATCTTTTTAATAAACTGTCCAATATTCCATAATACTGATTGAAGAACCATTCATCGAAGAAATGATATTGCTTAACCAATCCGAAGTTTCTCTCAATAGAATCCAATCTCTTCTCATATTCCAGGTCAATGTTCAGTTTGCTTATGATATCAGGAATCTCCTCGACATCATCCACCTGAATGATTCCTTTTGTATCAAAGAACTCGTCAATCTTATTCGCTCCGTAATAAATCGGAATCACTCGGTTAGCAAAACAATTACATAATTTCTCTGTAAAGTAATAATCTTGTTTGCAATTCTCAATAGCGACATTGAATTTATAATCTCGATAAGCCTCAATGTATTCGCAATATTTCCCTGTTATTGTTCCCATTAAATCTATCGAGCCTTTAATTCGCTTTGCGATATCCTGTCGCTTTTGATGTCCTGTGCAGAAATTCTTATCGGAGCATAGCATCGAGATTCCTTTTGTCTTTTCGGAATAACTCTCGCAAGTGTATGTTCCATAGATGATTCTGTTTGAGTTCTTGAATCTCTTGAGGATTTCAGTATCAAAAGAGAATACATATTCATATTCACGATTTACCTGTTCTGCATTATTCTCAACCCACTCATATACATCAGGAATAATACATCTCGGTTCTACAAGCATGAGAATCTGTTTTCCTGTTCTCTTATGCTCTGGAATCATTTGATCGCATACACAGGCAACAGGCGAATTGCTATCCCAATATTTCGGATTGCCATAATCGGAATAAAGAGAGATTAGATTAAGTGTCATGCCTTTCGCCTTTCAGTTCTTCAATAGTGTTTAACATTTCATTAGCGACTTCTCTATCTATTTCATTTTCACGTTCTTTTGCATACAAATCTAATGCTTCATGAAATATCATAAATTCTATTGGAGATAAATTTAATGTTATTCCTCTAACTTTATTCTCTTTAGATTTGAGATTTATCGTCATTGCCTACTCCTTTAAAATAGCCAATTATTATTTTCTTCATCATTATAGATTTCATCGTCAGACATATAACGATTTAATTGTTTACACCATCGACACTTTTCGCATACATCAAGTCCTTTTGAATAATGTTCGACTCTATGTCTGCCACAATTAGTACAATCTTCGTCTATATATCCTTGACATTCTCCAATTTTAAGCATTGTCCTCTCCTTCTAAATCAATCAAAGGACACCATATAGGTCTTTTGTAATGTCCATTCTTCTCGCCAAATATAGTTCTTTCTGCATCTTTATCCTCGAAATCCCTTTGGTTTATTTGACAATAGTCACTGTATGCCCCTTCTGTAAAATAAGCACATGGACAATCTCTGCAATCTGTTGGCATTGGTATGTCAATTTGTATCATTCCGGTTCTCCTTTCAGTTCATCAATATACTTCCCAAATATCCTGTCAATGTCCTCTGCTCCGATAAAGAACCTCATTGTCTTTTCGTCATAATCTGTCGCATAGATAAGTTCTTCCTTAACCTTCTCAAGCAAATCAATCTTTTCCTTCTTGATGTAATTGTCCATGAGTTCCAATAAATTATCCATAGCAGTTCTCCTTTCCTGTTTGGTTTTAATTATATCACTTCTATCTTCTTAACGTGATATGCTCTAAAACAAATATCTTCATGAGGATTTGGAAGGTAAAAGTGTTTAGGTCTCCTGAATCCATAAACCTCACTGAATGTCGGAACATATTGTAACTTTCCTTCTTGAATGTCTCCATCTTCAAAATAAACACGGACATTTTTACCGACATATTCAAATAAATCAACAATAATCATTTGTTTCTCCCTTCGTTATAAACTGTCTTTATAACCCCTGTCCTCTAACCACTTTTTCGCTTCTGCCTTAAAATCGCTTGGTAAACTCTTTATATGACAAGCCATTTTTCGCATTGTGATTTCAATAACTTCATCTGTCGGAGGTATTGGATTGCCCCACTTCTTGCAAAACTTCTTAAATGTTTCTACATCAAGTGAAAGAACCGCCTTGTCTCTGTCTTTGTTATATTGCTTTATAACATCATACGGATTCATTCCTGTTCTCCTTTCAGTTCGGCATCGACAAACTCTATTTTCTTGATTTCATCTAAATTGTAATGAATAGTCTTTTTTTCTTGCTTTCCCTCTATGGCATCTTGAAAAATCTCAATAAATCGAGTGCTTTCAAATATCATGAAACGAGAATTGAAATGCCGATATTTTCTATCATCCTTAAATGTTATTGTTATTGTCATGTTATAATCACCGCCTTTCCGCATCCGACAATTAAGTTTGCTCTTGCCTTTCGCATTGTTACCACTTCTCCGACTCGAAGTTCCCTTCCGAGTTCCAAATCATGATACCCTTCAATAATCTCCAATTTAACCATGTTGCCTTGTTTTAAATAGTCACCTGTCGGTTTGGTATTCCCCAGAAGTTTCTTCCATTGTTCTTGGATATGCTCGTTTGTATCTCCTCGGTATGAAACATCTGTCGGAATATCAAGGAATCGCTCGACATTCGGTTCTTCCATGTCAAAGGGAACAATATAGCCATCCTGTCCATCTATGAATTTCAGTTCCTTTAAGACATCCACAGGAGTAGTTATGACCGGGATTCCCATTTCAAGTGCCTCTACAATCGAATATCCGAATCCCTCGGAGTCGCTTAACTGAACCAAATAGTCGCATTTAGCGATGTAATCTTTGACATTTAAGGTTTCGGGAAGTTTCACCATGCCATCCGTCAATTTGGTTTCCTGATGGCTAAAGACGAACCAAACAAATTCTATGCCCTCTTTTCTCATGGCATTGGCAAGTTTAACCATCCTGTCCCCGCCTTTTTCCCTCGTAAACCGTGAGGCTGTAATCAGGAAAAGGCATTTGTTCTTTCGCTCCTTGTAGGTGAAATTGTGAATGACCTCATATTCTCCGACATTCCTATAAGAATTTGCACAGGCTTGTGATACGAACACCACCTTGTCTCTGTTTGGCTGTATATTGCAATTAAATAAGGCTGAATAGCATCCGTGTACCATCTGGATGATTTTCTTCGCTTTGATTTCTTCGGGAATTTTGTCGGTAATTCTTGTGTTGATAAGTGTGTCACATTCGATATGCCTGTTGTTAAGCCTCATAACCTGAACAATGTCAGAGAGTCTTTGGATTTGTCTGCCATCCATGTTCTCGGAGAAAACCACCATGATGTCATATAGTTTGTACATATTCTTGCACCAATAGTACAACCAAGTCTCCACACCACCTATTTTCTGTGTATTTGCACAGAAGATAACCACTTGAGTCTTTATTCTCGGTTTTGCTCTGCCATCCGATGCAAATTCGCCTTTTCTTGCCCTGTCTGTAAGACTCCCACTTCTTGAGTTTCGGTAAATGTAAATCTGCTTTGAAATATAGGTTTTGGATTTCGCTTTAGGTAATCTCAAGAGGAAATCATCATCTTCAGCAACACATTTCTCCTCGTTGAATGTAAGTCCATTAAGCCATTTTCTGTTGAAAACACGATTCCAGACACATCTATTCCAAGGGTTAAACTCGTCTGTCTCGGATGCGATTATCTTGCCACATCTGTGATCTATACTTCTCCATGAGATATACACTGTGTCCGGGTTCGACTCGATTGCCTTGAAAATCTGCTCAATATAATCATCTGTAACCAAATCATCGGAGTCGATAAAGACAATGTATTCTCCTTTAGCCTCTTGGAGTCCTCGATTTCTTGCCGAGGAAACTCCATTATTTTCCTGTCGGATGTATTTCACATTTTTGAAATCCTCATAAACTTTGTAAGGCATATCTGAACCATCATCCACAAGAATGATTTCTGTCCTTCTGTCAGTTTGAGGAACTAAAACCGAAAGAAGTTCATCCGTCATGTTCTCTGTGTTGTAATATGGAATAATTATTGATAATCTCATTTGTTTACCTTCCTTACAATGTATGCTCTATCATCCTTCTTTTCTTCTGTCCAATCCAGACATTCTTCTTTAGTGCCTTTAAACACGATTTTCTCTGTCTTGGCATCCTCAACTATCCAATTTCTCTCTTCCATCGTTCTTCTCCTCTTTTGGAAATAATCTGCCCTGATATCTCTTGTAAACGATTCTTGCACAGGAATCGCAATAATCTCTGTCGCAAGTTGCGTGATATATCTTTCCGCAAATCTTACACTTAAATTCGTCATAATCTCTTGAAAAGTCGCTCATTCCTGTTCTCCTTTCAGTTCGGATATAACACTTCTTATTCCGCTCATAGCAATTTCAGCATCTTTTAAGGATATTTTGTTCTCGTTTCTAAAAACATTTAAAAGCCATTTTTCTTCAAAGTCTATTCTTGAAATTATCTTTTGCTTTTCATTGTCTGTCATTTGTTCTCTCCTTCAATTCGTAAATGTGTTTGTTGACAATGGATATACAAATTGACCTTGCGTTTGTGTTTGGACATTCATCAAAAAATTCTGCCTTTATCTTTTCAAGTTCTGCAACAACATCATTATCCGTATAGAGCCTTGACAAGTCCTTTTCTGTTAAATGTCCTTGATATACAAGTTTCTTTAATTTGCTTTTTAAACTATTTGGCATTGGTTTCTCCTTTCAATACCACTCCGTTTTCAAACACTTCACGGACTTCGTTTGCCTGTTCTTCTGTCTCGTATGCTCCGTAATACCATAATTCGCCATTTACAAGCCTTGCTACGATGTATTTGCCTTCGTAAGAACTACGGCTTGTGTTATTCACTTCAACACTGAAACTCGCTTTACTCATGCTCTGCACCTTTCCCACTCTTCTGGAGTGATTTTTAATAACTCAAGTAAATCCTGTCTGTAATATTGGCTTGGAACTCGTCTGCCATACATCCAATCAAATACCGCTGTGTCACTTACGTTTAATATTCTTGTTAAATCCTTCCGCTTAATCTTGTTTTGCTTCATGTGGAACTTGATAACCTCACTCGTAAGCCTCGGATTCAAATTAGCCTCTCTTATCCTCGAACCGACTCGGATATCTTCTTCATGGATATAGCACCTAAATCCTTGTGACCTTATCCATCTTGCATAAGCCTCGGTATCGGTATCAGGAAAGATTTTTATTTTCATTCCTTCGTAGATCATTTCCAATCTCCTTTAACAAATCATCAAACGGACACTGATTCTCATGTGTTTGACACCAAACGCATCCGTTTTCGTCTCCTGTGCCACTGAACTTACAAAACTTATCGCATATTATTTCTGCTGTCTCTTCGATTAACACTGCCAAATCGCTCATTTCTTTCTCCTTTCATCGAGATATGCCGCCACATAGCATAAGCACCATGAGAATATAAATCCATTTATGAAGCAGAGAACATCTCGCCCGGAAAACCAAAATACTCCATTGTCATATACCCACATCTGCTGACTCTCGAAAAAATGATTTATAGCCTCTCCCATCATCTCTCCTTCCATGAATCTTCTGTAAACAACCAAGGATATTTATACTTGTTTTTCGTCTTTATCCATTGCCTACATTCAGGGCAATAATACTCATCTTCATCCTCGTCATATTCCAAATCCATGATGTCAAATTCTTCCTTACAATCAGGGCATAGATATTTTTTTCTTTTCGGCATCTATAAACTCCTCTGCTTTTTCAAAAAAATCATTTGTTAAATCTTCCATATTCTTGAAGATGGTCGAGACATCATCCTCTGTTTCTTCTTCTTCTTTAGGAACAACAATGCCATCTCCGTAAATCAATTTAGGTTTAGTAAGAAGGATTTCAGTTCCGACATAGAATGATTCTGTCTCTGCATGAACTTCAACAAGTTTCCCTTCTTTTGTTTCAATCCATTTATTCATAATTTCTCAATTCCTTTCGTTCTTAATTTGTACGCATAGTGGATTTCATATCCTATATCATCTGCTATGTCCTTCATCTTATGGCATCTTATGAAATATCCCATGAGAACTGTCTTTTCCGGTGAATCCTCAAGTTTGTCGATTTTAGCCTTTATTTCATAAATGGCTTTTTCTTTTCGCATTTGAAGAACCTCAAGTTCTCTCTTTTCTTTGTCTATATCAGCAATCACTCTTTCGAATTTGTTTTCAGGACTCGAAATAACCGAAACCTTGTCATAAGATATGCCCTGAAGTCCTATGACTGTATAAAGTGCCTCAATAAGATAAATCTTGTTTTTGATTTGTAAATCAATGCTCCTTGCACTTGATAGAAAATTCATTCCTTCTTTGTAGTCCATGTCTCTCCCTTCACTTATAGTTCTTTCCAAACTCTTCAAACCACTTGTCATGTCCATATTTCTTCTCAAATTCTGTCTGTGCTAACTTCTTAATGTCATTATTCAAAACATTGTTGCTGTGGATTTCATGGTGACAATTCGCACACAAGGGAAGTAAGAGTCCGTATTTCTCACTGCGTTTCTTATCGTATTTATTAAAGCAATGGTGAATCTGTTGTGATTCTTTGCCACACAGGAAACAAGTCTCGAAATCCTGTGTTATGATCGATTTGAGTTCCATGTCGCTTTTAACCTCTCTATTTCATCTGGAGATAAGGTCTCGATTCCGAGTTCCTTTGCCTCGTCAACTGTTCCTGTGATTAATGCTCCCATTTCCATATTGTCATAAGTGTGTGAGCCTCTAACCAATGCCCAATGAGTGAACTCGACTCCGTTTACTCTTCCATATCCCACCCGGACACAATGTATGTCCTCTCTCTCCATCATGTCGATGTCGGAGCGTACAGAGATGATTAATTGTCCTTTGTCGGTCAATTCTCTCTGTCCGTATCTTCCAAGCATCTCATTCTTTGCTCTTGCTTTGGAGCAGTTAAGTTTCTCGGCTATTTTTCCGACCAAAACATGAAAGTAAGCATTTGCGTTTAAACTTCTCTTATGTGTAACCTTCTTAATAACAAAATTGAGAAGTCCTTCGAGTCCGTTTATTTCATCTATGGAGTCTGTTTCGAATGTCACTCGGAACTTTCCTTCGTAAGTCCGAATAATATCAACTATTCTTCCAATCATTAAAAGCCTCTTTTATCTTTTCCCACTTCTCATAAATGTTTATAGCCTGTGTGTCCTTGAGTTCCTTTATGTCTTTGACCTTATAATTCATGCAGATAAATTCTTCCGAGACACCTTCATCCTTCAGCTTGTCTCTTAACATCTTCACCTTCTTGAAGTCGATAACCTTGTCTTTGAACTCTTCCTGTTTAGGTTCTTCTTTGGTTTCTTGAAAGGTTTCAACAGGTTCTTCACCCATCCTAAAGACCTCTACATGAGATTTAGGATTCACTATAATGAGTTTGTTTATATTTCTCTTCTCGTCATACCCGATTTCCTTAACCTTGAATTTGTCAAAGCATTTGCCCTCTTTAATCTCACACAGGCTTGAAGGAATCCAAATAAACGGAGCAGTATAGAGTTCTCTGCCTATGCCAAAATTGAAACAAGCACGTTTAAATGAATCCGATGCCTGTCCTTTTTCCTTCTCGGTATAGGATTCAGTTCCGACATCCTGTTTAGATATCCACTGTTCCTTCTTTTCATCCCAGATGGAGACTGTACAATATAAGTTTTCGTCAATAACCTGATGTGACCTTTGCCAATTTAAAGCACCTACGGTTTCGTCAAGAAGGTTTTGATCGCACCGGGCATCTTTATAGAGTAAGAGTGATAACCCACTTGGTTTTACTGATGCAATACGCACATCTATTTCGTCAGCCTTTAACAATCTAAATTCCATATTATTTCTCCTCTCCGTTTATTCTTGGCTCAACAATTTTGCACCAAGCATCCGAAAAATCATCAAATTGTTCCATAGTCATGACCTTTTTATCTATGGATATGACTACTTTCTTATTTTCATATCCAAATTCAGGAATCTCTTCCATCATAATTGCGTATTCAATGTCGCATCCTATACTTTTTAAATAATTTAAGAGTTTTTCTCTTCTTTCGATATCAACCATTTTTTGCTTTGCTCCTTACTTCTTCTTCTAATTCCCTAAAGAAATCTTCCGTATAACAGCCTCTGGGTTTTGGATTGCTATTCTTATATTCTTTATTTCTTATATTCTTATATTCTTTATATGTTGCCCTTTGTTTGCCCTTTGTTTGCCCTTTGTCTGCCAATTCGTTTGCCTTTTTGTTTGCCACTTCGACATTAAAGCCTTGATATTTTTCCCAATTTACAATGGTTACAATGCTAAATTTGTTTGTCGTTTTGATTGTCACTTCGCCTGTCGATTTTAAGTGATTTAGTGCGGTTCTAACTGACTTTACTGAAATACCAAGGTTTTTAGATAACGAGTTAAGTCCTGTTACAACACTTCCTCTTGGGATTTCTTGTCCTCTATATCGAGAATCTTCCCAATTAGCATTCAACAAGAGATAAATAAACACCTTAAAGGTCTTATCATCTTGAAACCACTCCCATTTAAGAATCGAGCGATGCAATTTTATAAATCCCTCTTCCAAGTTGTTCGCTCCTTTCCACGATGTCGGAACTCAATCCGTGATGAAACAAATTAGCATGAATAAGCATTACCAATGTTCCAGAATCCCGACATCGTTATGTTATTCATTTCTGTGTTTGAATCCGTACCACAAACACCCAATAATGCCTACCCAACAGGGAAAGAGTAAAATCCATAAGAACCACATCATTTTTAAGATTACTGTCATTATTTGCTCTCCTTCCTTGCGATAACATCAAAATCAATACGTTTTTCCGAGTTTTTTAAGCCTTTGTTATATAATTTGGTTAAGTCTTGGAGATACAGTTCGACTTCAACAACAGGTCGAATGAGAGGATATTTATTTTTTACAATGTCTATAAATCTTGCCTTGTCACATCCTTCAACGGATAGACACCATGCTATCCCTGTTACGATTGTTCTTCTCTGACCGGGAATCATTTCAAAAATCTGTTCCAATGCTTTCATATCCTTAATTCTTTCAAGCGTTCTTTGATAATCTTTTTCCGAAAGTGTAAAATTACCATCCCTGATTTTTGTTAAGCACCACCCATTGTAAATAATCTTATTTTGAAGCATTCCGACCAATTCTTGAGATGAATAGATACCCTTATATTCATTAATAAGTTCGAATAAGGCTTGATACGATTCATAACCACTCTCTGCATAACTTTTGATATAATCAATCGGTTTCCAATTTGTTCTACCCAGATTTAATGCTCTTGCCTCTTCAATGCCTATTTCTTGAATCACATAGTATTGAACAGGCATTCCGAGTTCTTTTAGAGCAGATAATCTATTCTGTCCGTCAATCACTTCAAACTTTTCATTGACGATAATCGGATTCGGAATATAGCCTATCCTGTTTATGCTCTCGATAATTCTCTTTACACAGGCAACATCTCTGTTTCCTTCTAATCTCTTAAATTTGTTATAATTACTTGTTTCATAAACACATAAGTCATTTCGTTGTAAGTCATTCATGCTCTAAACTCCTTCCTGAAATCTTCCTCTCTCTCGGTTCTAAAGTCCTGAACCTTATCATCTGCCTGAAGTTCTTCATATCTTGCCTGACACCATTGTCTTGATCTTCTTACTGTCTCGAAACAAGGGAGTCCGAGTTCTTGAAGATTTGATAAGACTTCACTTAATGGTTTGTCTAATGCGTTTTTGTTAAGTCTCTCCACAACCTTGATGTATAAGGTCATGTCCGAATTTCTTGTCTTGGGTTCTTTTAATAGAATGTCTTTAACGAGTGCTTTTGTGCCTTTGAGTTCTTTGCTCATAGATTCTCCTTTCATAATTTGGGAAAGGATGATATAATGAATTTGCTATATTCGAACGGAAATGTTCGCCTTTGGAAGTCTGACACTTGCACTGTCAGGCTTCTTTTTTACCAATTCCATACATCATCGACTCCGAGTATTTCAAACACATCGATAACTTCTCTCATGCTCCACTCGGTAACTTCATTGAGTTTCTGTGAGATGCAAGGCTGACTCATGTTGAGTCGATAAGCCAAATCCTCTTGACTTATCTTCTTTCGCCGCATCTCTCCCCGGATGAAATCATTCAGTTTTTTGTATTTCCTATCTACTGTGTTGAATTTCATAAACACCTATTAATCTACTATGTTTATAGTTTTATGTTGAAATTACCATGTTCGTTAGTCCATTCAATAGCCTCTCGGAAGGTAATTCCATTGTTGTTTACGATATCCAAAAGGTTGTACATCTTCGGATGTGTCTCTTTTAATTGAAGGAATCGTCTATCATCTTTCATGTGACACCCGAATCCACATAACATACAGCCAGTCCTTTTACATCCTGTGGTTCTTAATGGTTCTGTTCCTGTTTCAAAGAGAAAACTTTGTCCTTCCATCTCGCCCATCTTGTCATAATCAATAACTACATCCCCATAGACTGAACAAATAGGAAGATGATTCTCTTTGATATATTGAAGAATGTCCTGTTCTGTCCAAAACGATAAAGGATTTGATATCGGGGACTTCATCTTGAAACCATTACATCCGTACTTTATCCAATTTCCTTTTCGAAGTTCACTTTCGTCAGCCATCTGTGCGGTTATAGGTTTTCTTCCTGTTTGTCTTGCATAAGTATGAAGAGGTGCTTTTTTCATGACCTTGCAACACCTGTCGGATATATCAAATGGAGCAGAAAGCATAAACTCATATTTGTCTTTGTTGTATCTCTTTGAAGGTTCATCTGTTAAAACTCCCTTTTCCTTATGCAGATATTCTCCGTATAACATTTGTAATCTCACAGGTGGTTTAATTTCGTTCTTATACTTATCGTAAATTTCTTTAGGAAGATATTTTTGAGCGACATCGTCAGGGATAATTCCCTTCCTCATGTTTTGATATTGTTCCCCGGTTCTTGCTTTCTCTCGTCTTGGGATTCCTGTTAAATCCGCAAATGCCCAATAGCCTCTTATCTGTCTGTCTGTCTGTCTGTCTGTCTGTAAGGACTCTGTCATTTCTATAACTCTTGTCAAGTATTTTTTCCCATCATATACAGATGCACTCACTTCTTTTGAAATCAAAGGAAATCCGTATTTCTTGCAAACATCCATAAAGGAAATCTTGGGTTTGAGGACTTCCACGTTTTCCCAACTTGTTGCAAATTCCTTGAGTTCGGGAAATTGTGTCGGAACATCAACGAAAACTGCGGGGATGTTATAACCCATTTCGTTTCTTATGATGTCCATTAAGACTGTTGAATCTTTTCCCCCAGAGAATGAGATGTAAACTCCTTCCTCGCCAAATTCCCGAATCCATGCCTCTACTCTCGCCATAGTCATACGGACTTTTGCATTGAGAGGGAGACTCTGCATTTGGTAAAGGTCTCCGAGTGTGTGAACTGTTTCCATTGCCGTTCTCCTATTCGTCAAAAAAATATTCGAGGGGAACATTTAATGCCTTGCAGATTTTGTTGTATTCTTGGCATTCGATTTTCCTTCCTCGAAGTAAAATTGCTGAAATGGTTGAAATATCGAGTCCTGTCTGTTCTGCAAGAAATGTCTGCTTAATTCCATGTGAGTCTAAATAGGCTCGAATCTTGTCTCCCATAGTTCTAATAACTTTTAATTCTTCCATTTAATCTCCTTTCTCTCCTAATTTTTAGTAGTTTCTAAATATGCAACTCCTAATCTTTAGTAGTTCATGATATTAAAATACTCCTAAATTTTAGTAGTGTCAATTATTTTTTTATTATTTTCTACATTTTTTTAGTAGTTTTGCCGATATTATGTTATAATCACACAAAAGGAGAACAATTATGAACGATACAGAATTAAGAACAATAATAAGAAATCGGCTTATTGAATGCCGAATTGAAGCGAATTTAACACAAAAGGAAGTCGGACAGATTGTCGGCAAATCTTCGAATGCTGTTGCCTCTTGGGAACAGGGTTATTCTTTGCCTGATATTGAAACTCTGCATCGATTAACAAAATATTACGGTAAAACTTTGGAATATATGTTTGGCGAAACTGACGGAGACTCAAAACAATAAGAAGTTTACCCAATGTAATTGATATATCTATCAAGGAGATTTGCTTTGTGAGTCTCCGTATTATGCCTATGAGTAAATACTAATGTTCCAATAATATCCATTAAAGTTCCACTTTAACCCACTTTTGACATAGGAGAAATACCATGATTGACACAAAAGAAATCATATTGAAATTAAAAGATGCAAAAAGAGAAAAGAATCTGTCTATAAATGATATCGTTGATTTAACAAATAATTATCTATCGAAAACCACAGTTCAAAGAGTATTTGCCGAAGGTTCGGAAAATACTTCATTCAGGTATGATGATACAATTCGCCCTCTCGTCAAGGCATTGCTTGATGTTGATACCATCGGAGAAACTGATGATGCTGATACAAAGGCAATTAAATCCCTTCTTAAACTGAAAATCCAAAGAATCGAGGAATTGGAGAAACAGATTTCCGATTTAAGAGTCATACTCTCGGAAGAAAAAGTAAAAGCACATGAAAAGATGGAAAAAGAGCGAAATCAATACGAAAGACATATCAAATTGTTGG
>Ga0265301_10005051_pt1 | contig 13086 bp, 13 predicted proteins | sample AusTroGonzalo_MG_2_FD_193488 | JGI IMG/M metagenome (GOLD analysis project Ga0265301, IMG submission 193488) | Bovine rumen microbial communities from tropical cattle in Woodstock, Queensland, Australia - Gonzalo_04 | ecosystem: Host-associated > Mammals > Digestive system > Stomach > Rumen ...
TAATTCATCTGGAAGGGGAAGTACATCTGAACAATCTTTATACTGTTCAATACTTTCGTTTTGAATTAAATCATGAACTTTCTGGGCATAATCGAATACAACATTTGTTTGAGAATTTTGTATTGAAATTTCCTTGTACTTTTGTAGAAATTGATTAAATTGAGCGCGATGAAGAGCGTTTGTATATCCCGTTACAATTCCAAACCATAAAATAGTATACATAGCGGCAAATCCCAAATAATTAATAACAGACCAAATTAAGAAAACATACTTGGCAACTGGGCATGGCTCCATTTGGTTACCACGTCCATCTGTATGGGTTGTCAAAATATTAATAATAGTCCATAAAGCTGTAATAATAATACCTAGGGAAAGAGTTAATGTTGTCAATAATAACTGTCCTAATCCTTGCTTCCAACGTCTAAGATAAAAATTATGGATACCAAAAATGCCAAATAGGAAAGCTAATAGTACATAAACCAATTGGCTTTTTCGGGAATCTCTAATTTTTAAACGGATTAATAACTTTTCTTTTTCTTTTTCAAATTCTGCTTCTGTAATAATCCCCTTTTCTCTTAAAAATTGTAATTTTACTAAATCATCAAGTTTGGTCATTTTTGACTCCTTTCGAAATATTTACTTTATAACACACATTATTATTAAAAGCAAGAAAAAAGGCATTGAAAAATCAATGCCTAATGGTTTTATTTTTTTGGACCTTTTTTAGTGCCGCATCCACAGCCGCAATCTTTTATTTTTGACATATTCTTCACCCCCCTTCTTTTTTTAAGAAGGGACGAAAGTTTTACTTGTCAATGCGCCTTTCGTTTATAGGGGATTACTGATGAAGATGATCTATTTTCTCGGCTGATATAGTTTTCTCTAATGCCAAATTCTTTTTCTTAATAGGCATGACTTTTTCCATTTCAATTCGAAAAGGATTTGAATGGGGAAGTCTGCATATAATCTTTTGTTCTGAATTAGTGATGGGGCCGTTTTCACGCAAACTAGCAACCAAAATCTCTTGGAAAGATTTCATTTCTTCTTCGCTCTTCAAATCAAAATACATTTCCTTTAAAAGTTCCAATCTGGAAAGTTTTGGAGAATGTATCATTTCATCAGCAATTATTTGCGTTTGTTGAATAATTTGTTCGGAAGAAATGAATATCTTATTTTTAAAATCAGAGTTTTTGGTTTTTTTTGCTATCTTTTTTTTCTCTTTATAATCGTTATATCCCTTACCTTGATGATCCGTAACATGGCCAACACACAAAGCTCTCTCTTTTTCATGATCCATCCCATAGACAAATCTGTCAGCACAATGCCAACTCTGTTCTTGAGTATCGGCTTGACATAAAGCACGCCCGTTTTCTTCTTCGTGTACGCGAGACTCATCTGCTCCGATGACATGATTCTCAATGTCTTGTAGGGCTTCTATATAACCTTGTCTGGCTCTTTCTAATGATCTAAGTGCGGGACTGTCTGCATAAACTTGTATCATTGATTATACCTACCTTTTCCTTCGAAAAAAAATTTCTTTTTTTGTCCACGAATAATAAACAAACCCGTTTTAAGTAATCTTTTTTTGCGTGTTAAAGTTAGTATTCTTTGGGTTCTAATAAATGTTTCTTTGGATATATTAAGTCCAGATATTTCTCTTATTCTCAGCAACAGCTCGTTTTCGTTTTTCTGTGTTGGCAATTGGCACATGCTTTTACCTAAAAAATCTATTAAGGAACTCAGATACATTGGATGCAATTCTGGATGGCTGATTTTAAGGACATAATCCAACCTGTTTATGCCAGCCTTGTTGAAAGGATGATTTTTTTCTCTCAATGTATTTTCCTTTGTAAATTGTTATAGAGTTATTATATCGTACATTTTTATTTTGTCAAGTTATTTTGTGTTTGTCAAAAAATAATAAAAAATAAAAACTTGTGAATTTGTTTTTTGTTTGCTATAATGAAACTATGAAAAAAATAGGGGTCGTTTTATTACTTTTATTGTCGGGATGTGCTTATCGTAATCCTTTGGATTCAGCTGATTTTCGTTTTCAGACCTTGAATACGCCTCCTTATATGTTGTCTAGTTGGTATCGTATAGGGCAGCGGGGTCAGCCTTTAACGGTTTACGTTGAGAAAACTGTTTTAGATGATGAAACGCGTAATTTAGCTGCCAAAGATAAAACTATCAATGTAGCCTATGTGGCGCGCCCGTGTCAGTATTTTCAAACAGATATTTGTGAAACGCCAGTACCGATAGTTGCTTCTAATAAAGCTGTGAATCAAGCGATTCGTCAGTTGCAAAAAAAAGCCGACACAAGTGAAGTTAAAATTAAGGGGATGTGATGATTTGGATTTTGGCAGATGATAGGGCGGGTAATGTGAACCAATTGTTGGGCATTGCTGAAAGCTTAAATATGCCTTTTGAACGCAAAGATATTCGCTATAATAAGTGGGTGAAATTACCTAATTTTTTACGGGGATCCACTTTTATCGGCATTACGAAGGAGACTCAACAAAATTTGAAAGCGCCTTGGCCAAAGGTTGTGTTGAGTGCGGGACGTCGATCCTTTTCTGCGGCTGCTGCTATTCATCGTTTGTCGGGAGGAAAAACGAAGATTGTGCAATTGATGAATCCTGGAAAGTGGGAAGAAAAAAAATGTGATTTATTGATTTTGCCCGAACACGATCAACATGCACCCGCATCAAACATTATGCAAGTTTTGGGAACACCTCATCGTGTAACAGAAAAAAAATTGTCCGCAGAAAAAAAACATTGGTTGCCGATTTTGAAAAAGTATCCTGCACCTCGTTTGGGATTGATTATCGGTGGTGCCACAAAAGATCATCCTTTTACGTTGTCAGCAGCACAAAATTTGGTGGATGAAGTCAAAAAATTGAAAGCCAAAAGTTTATTGATTACGACTTCGCGTCGCACTCCAAAAGAAGTGGTAGAATTGCTTCAAAAACAATTACCCGAACCCAAATTTTTCTATAAGTTTGGGGATAAAGCAGAAAATCCCTATTTTGGTTTGCTTTCTATGTCAGATAAAATTGTGGTGACAGGTGATTCTATGTCTATGTGTTCTGAATGTTGTGCCACGAAAGTACCTGTATTTATTTTCGCGCCAACTGAAATGATTGGGGCTAAACATGCACGTTTTCATCAATCTTTATATAAAAAAGGTTATGCTACATCTTTAGGAGTAAAAGAAGTTAAACCTAAAGCGCGTTTAAATCCAGCCCCCGAAATAGCAAAGAGAATCAGAAAGGAGTTTCTATGAAAGTTGTTTTATCCCAAATTGATACAAAAGAAACTTTAAATAAGCTCTATACGGCTTGTCGTACATGTTATAATGCGGGGAAACCCGAAGATATGTATGCAGTTGTGGATGAAACACCCGAGGAAAACAAAATTAAACTTTTATCTGCTGTGATTCGTTCGGGACATCATTCAGTGTTGGAACATCAAACATTGACCTTTTTTATCAGTGGTGTGTCACGTGCCTTGACACATCAATTGGTACGCCACAGAATTGCCAGTTATTCTCAACAAAGTCAACGTTATTGTGAATTTAAAGATGGTAAGTTTGATTATGTGGTACCAAATAAGATTCAAAATAATCCGGAGGCCTTTAAAATTTTTGACGAATTAATGCGAAAAGATGCTGAGGTTTATAATAAACTGATTCAGTTGGGATTACCTGCTGAAGATGCCCGTTCTGTACTGCCTCAGGCATGTTGTTCCAATATTGTGGTCAGTATGAATATTCGGTCTTTTATGCATTTTTGCAATGAAAGATTATGTACGTGTGCTCAATTGGAAATTCGTCAATTGGCAGGGGAGATGGCTAAAGCCGCCGGTGAAGTATTGCCTTTTTTAAAGCCTTATTTTGTTCCAAAGTGTGAAATGTTAGGGTACTGCAATGAACCGGCCAAACGTTCCTGTCATCGCCGTCCTACTTTTGACGAATTATCTGGGAAAAATTCTGAAGTGCAAAATATAAAAACGGGATGATGATATTTTAAAATCAGATAAAATTTCTTGCCTTTTAGAATATAAAATGCTAGTATAAAAGCATAATTAAAATTTCTTAACTGAAAGGATTTTCCATGTACGCTCAACTTTCCTCTATCATTGATTTAGTTGCTGATGAAGATGCTGATGTAGCGGCTTTGATTGCAGCCGAAAATTTACGCCAAAATGAAACGATTCCTTTGATTCCGTCAGAAAATATCGTGTCTGATGCGGTTGCGGCTGCTTTAGCCAGTTGTTTTACCAACAAGTACGCTGAGGGTTACCCACATAAATGGAAAGATGGAGTTGCACATGAGGCTAATGGTCGTTATTATCAAGGGCAGGCCAATACCAATCAATTGGAACGCTTAGTTATTGATAGAGCTTTAAAATTATTCGTGGGAGATGATGCGGATAAATATCATGCCAACGTACAACCTTTATCAGGTGCTCCTGCCAATTTGGCTGTTTTATCGGCCTTTTTGGCCCCTGGCGATACCTTTATGGGGTTAGCCTTGGATAACGGTGGTCACTTAACTCACGGACATAAGGTTAATATCACTGGAAAGTTTTTCCATGCGGTACAATATGGTTTAACAGCTGAAGGTTTATTGGATTATGATGCTATTGAAAAGCTGGCTATGGAAAACAAACCCAAAATCATTATCTGCGGTGCAACAGCCTATCCTTTAACAATTAATTTCAAACGCTTTGGTGAAATTGCCAAAAAATGTGGTGCTCTGTTGATGGCGGATGTATCGCATATTGCAGGTTTAATTGCTGGTGGTGCACATGAATCATGCTTCCCCTATGCCGATATTATGACAACCACCACACATAAGACTTTACGTGGACCTCGCGCTGGCTTAATCATTTGCAAAAAAGAACTGGGTGAAAAAATTGATAAGGCTTTATTCCCTGGATTACAAGGTGGTCCTCACATGAATACGATGGCCGCTTTGGCTGTAGCCTTGAAAGAGGCTTTGGATCCAAAATTCAAAGAATATGCTCGTCAAATCGTTATCAATGCCAAAGCTTTGGCCGAAGATTTAAAAGGTGCTGGTTTTAAGTTAATTGGAAACGGTACAGAAAATCACCTGATCTTAATGGATGTGATTCATAGCGCAGATGCTGTTAAAGTGGATGATGCCAGTCGTTTTGCTGGAGAATTGGAAACAGCGCATATCGTAGCCAATAAAAACGCTGTGCCAGGGGATTTAAAGCCATGGATTCCTTCTGGGATTCGTTTGGGAACACCTGCTGCAACCACAATGGGCATGAAAGAAAATGAAATGCATCAGATTGCTGCCTTTATCGTACGTGCGGCTCAGGCAAAGGGAGATAGTGAAAAATTAAAGGCAATTGGGGAGGAAGTCAGAACTTTCTTACAACCTTTTACAAAAGGATAACAATGCAAATAAATACCCCTAGAACTGTACAAAAAACTTTAGAAAAGTATCGTTGGAATGATTTGGAAAATTGGCAAGAAACGGGAGATGGAAACTTTCAGCGCCCAGTTTATCAAAAAGGTGAAATAAGTATTTTACAGAAAAAATGGCCTGATGGACAAGGAATTGAAGTGGAAACACCAGATTATACAATGTATGTTGGTATGGGCTATCACCTAAATGTTTTCGATGGACATAGCGCGACCAAGTATTATTCTTTAAGTGTTGCTGCAACTAGAAGTGAAAAAAAACTTTACCTGTCAATGATGGACGAGGCAGGTTATAAAAGTATTCAAGGAGATCGTCAACACTTACTTCGTTTTAAGGAAAGTCTGCCCGAAAAATATTTTTCTTTGGAAGTTGATGAAAAAGCCCATTATGTATCTAGTTTTTGGATGCGTATCCCAAGAAGAACAGCAAAATTTAAACGTTTAATAAAGGAGAAAGAATGAAACTTTATAATACACTTAATCGTCGTTTGGAAGAATTTGTACCCTTACAAGATGGACAAGTTAAGATGTATTGTTGTGGTCCAACTGTTTACAGTTATGCTCATATTGGAAACTTGCGTACTTATTTAAATGAAGACTTTTTGCATCGGACTTTACAGCGTGCGGGTTTTCAAGTTCATCATGTTATGAATATTACAGATGTGGGACATTTAACCTCAGATGCTGATACGGGTGAAGATAAAATGTTAAAGGCCGCCGAGCGGGAAAAGATGGATGTATTAGCGTTAGCTCGTAAATATGAAGACTTCTTTTTTGATGAAGAAAAAGATTTGAATATCATTTGTCCAGAGAAAGTTTGCCGCGCTACAGAACATGTTCAAGAGATGATTGAATTTGTTAAAAAGCTGGAAGAAAAAGGATTGGCTTATGTATCGGGCGGTAACGTTTATTTTGATACCGTTAAGTTTGGTCATTATGGCGAATTGTCTCATAAAGACATTGAAGGGTTACAACATGGGGCGCGTGTAGAAGAGGATATGAATAAACGCAATCCAACCGATTTTGTGTTGTGGTTCACTTCATCCAAATTTGAAAATCAGATTTTGCAATGGGACTCACCGTGGGGCAGAGGATATCCTGGTTGGCATATAGAATGTTCAGTGATGTCTTCAAAATACTTGGGTGAACATATTGATATTCACTGTGGTGGGGAAGATCATATTGCTGTTCACCACGAAAATGAAAAGGCACAATCAGAAGGATGCTTTGGGCATAAGTGGGTGAATTATTGGTTGCATAATAAATTTTTGCAACTTAAGGACATCAAAATGTCTAAATCCTTAGGCAATATTTTAACGATACCCGCCTTAAAAGAAAAAGGATACAATCCGTTGGCGTACCGTTATCTAGCCTTGACAGCACATTATCGTTCTACTTTGCAATTTACATGGGAAGCTTTGGATTCAGCACAAACCGCCTATAACAATTTAAAAGCCCGTGTTATTGAAATCAAAAAGGATCTGTCTGGTGCTGTGGACGAAATAAAAAAAGCGGAATTACTAGCAAAATTTGATGCAGCTATTTTTAATGATATTGCAACACCTCAAGCGTTAGCTGCGATGTGGGAAGCAGCCAAAGACACATCTGCCAACAACGCGACAAAATGGGCTGTTTTACAGGAAATGGATACCGTTTTAGGGCTTAAAATGGATGAAATGCAGGAAGAAACATTGATAGTAGATTCTGAAATTCAGGCTTTGTTAGATGCCCGTAAAGCCGCGCGTGCTGAAAAAAATTGGGCTAAATCTGATGAAATTCGTGATGCACTGAAAGCAAAAGGTCTGGCTGTCAAAGATTTGCCCGATGGAACAGCTCAATTGATTAAGATATAAGGAGGGTCTATGTTGGATATAAAAACTTTAAAAATTTTAGATGAAGCATTAGATATGACATTAGATCATTTGGTAGAAGAAAATGCTTTAAAAAAAGATTCTCCTTATGCTCAACAGTTTATAAAAGCACAGGAAAAAGTACGCAAAGAAATTCAACAGTGTACGTTAAAAATTATTCAAACCAAGAAGGCAAACAAACTTCATAAATGATGTCTTTTTTGATTGCTTAAAAAAATACCAAATAAAATTATTAAACCACCTAATAATTGTAAGTTTGATATTTTTTCACCCAATAAAATCCAAGCTTCCAACGTGGAGAAAACGGGCATTAAATAGTAGGTTAATCCTACCTTAAAAGTATCACTTTTTTCCAATGCATAGTTCCACAATAAGTAAGCAATAAATGAGCTAAATATACCCAAAAATGATAGAATTCCAATAACTTCAAAACTTAAATGTTGAAAAGAAAGGGGGTGATTTATACAATCGTAAATAAACGGTGGTATAGTGAAAATAGTTCCCCACAATAGACATAAAGACAAAAAAGAAAATTGGGAAATACTTTTGGGTTTTTGGGAAGCTAGAAAGCTATAAAATCCAAAACTGGCTGCTGTTCCTAACATCCATAAATCCCCCACACGCCAAGAAATATCTCCCATTTTATTTACTCTTGAAAATAAAACGATAATCCCCACGCCAAGCAATGTAATAATTAATCCTGAAATTTGAATATAATCCAATTTCTTGTGTCGCAACATCCAATCCCAGAATAGCAAAAATAAAGGTCCTGTCACCCCTATCAATGAAAGAGTAACTGGATTAACTGTTTGGGCTGCATAATAAACGCAGGTATTACAAAAAGTAATTCCCCAAAACGCTGCCCATAGAATTAGTCTCCTATGACGCTTAGTAGTATAATAATTTTGAATCAATTTTTTTCCCGTGAAAGGCAAAATCAATATCGTAGCAATAATCCATCTAAAAAACGAAATTTGCCACGGAGTCAAAACATCTACTAATACTTGGCCAATAATGACGTTAAAACTCCAAAAAAAGACGGATAAAATTGCTAAAAAATAAATGATGTGCATAATGTTCCCTTTTATTATCTGGATTATCTTTCGTAAAAATCAAGCTAAATTTTTCTTGCATTGTAAATTAAATCATGCTAAAAATACTAATATCAAGGGGGAAAAATGCGTTCGAAGTGGCTTTTTTTTATTGGTTGTTTTGGATTTATTCTATCTGCTTTTGCACAAGGATTTGGCACAAATGATCCGTGCAAAGAACAATTATTAGCTGCTGAAGAAAAGCGCATGCCGGAGGTTTATTCTCAATGCGGTTTTGACGATAAATATCATGCCCTTATAAAATGGTCTTCTTGGACGCAAAATCATAACATGTACCAAGCTATGTACGAATTGTGTGTTCGCTATGGTGATACAACAGATGGGGCAAAGCTGTGTAAAAAAGCTATTGCGGCTGGAAATGGTCCTGCATTACTTTACCAAGGGGATCAATTTTATAAAAAACAGAATTATGTTGAGGCTTTATCAAGTTATGCACGTGCTTTACAAAGTCCTATGTTAACGGATGCAGAAAAGGGACATGTCGCTGAAAACATTGGTGTTTTATATTTAGATCCACGGAGCAGTTATTATAATCCATCTAAGGGTATACCCGTACTCCAAAAAGCAGCAGAACAAAGGGCTGCCTTGGCAAATAACATTTTAGGTGTTTATTCTATGCTTGCTTTAGAAAAACAGCCTGAAGATATGGAAAAAGCATTTAAATATTTATGGCGATCTATTTTGTTGGGATGTCCCAATGCCGAAGAAAATTTAGGAATTTTTCATTTAGTGCGACAGAAAAAAATTTCTCCGGATTTGGCACGTCAAGTGATGCAAGATAAAATTTTTACTTGTCAATCTGATACGCAGATAGTACAAGAACCAATAGAGGTGGAAAAACAGGATTGTGATTGTGCTCGAGTTTTACAGCGTGAAGAATTAATTCAAAAGTATCCCTATCGATTAATTTCTTCTGGACAAAATGGTGCTGTTTTGCAGGATAAAGATGGCGAACGTATTTCTGTTACACAAGAGATGCTCCTTCCCAATGGAATGCGTGTCAGTGAGATTCACAAAAGTGCCATTATTTTGATGGAAGGGAAAAAGCGGCATGTAATAAATTTAGCTCCGAGTGAAGTTTGTGTTCAAATTTGTACACAGAAACAGGACCAGAGGAAAGTGAGCAAGTTACCGCAGATTAAGCCATATCGGTTGTCCTTCTCGCCATCGGAATGCTCTGATTTGCTTTATTATGCAGAACGTCTGGTGGATACATCTTTGCCCTTTACAGGTAAAAAAGAATGTGGTTTTTCTGGAAAATTAGATGAAGCAACCCAACTTTTATTGGGATCATAAGTTTTTACCCAAAAAGCATATTGAAAAACTTGACTTTTTAATTAAAAAAGCCTATGTCTATGGACATAATATAATATAGACAAAAGGAAGAGATATGATCTTAAAATTATTTCGCTCGGCTAATGAACGTTATTTGAAGAAATTTAAAAAAGTAGTTCAAAAAATTAATGCAATGGAGGCGGATTTTGAAAAACTGACCGATGCGCAGTTAACCGCTAAGACAGTAGAATATCGTGAAAGATTAAAGCAGGGTGAAACGTTAGAGTCTTTGTTGCCAGAAGCTTTTGCCACTGTTCGTGAAGCGTCCAAACGAACGTTGGGATTGCGTCCTTTCGATGTTCAGCTATTAGGGGGTATGGTCTTATTTGATAATAAAATTGCCGAAATGCGTACTGGTGAAGGTAAAACTTTGGTGGCAACTTTACCTGTTTATTTAAATGCTTTAACAGGCAAGGGTGTTCATGTGGTGACAGTCAATGATTATTTGGCTAAACGCGATAGTGAATGGATGGGTAAAATTTATCGCTTTTTGGGATTAAAAGTGGGCTGTATTGTGGCGCAGATGTCACCCGAAGATAGACGTGAAGCCTATAATGCGGATGTAACTTATGCCACAAATAACGAGTTGGGCTTTGACTATTTGCGTGATAATATGGCTTTTTCTAAAGAAATGATGGTGCAACGTCCCTTTAACTATGCAATTGTGGATGAAGTGGATTCTATTTTAATTGATGAAGCACGGACACCACTCATTATTTCAGGTCGTGCAGAAGATTCATCAGATTTGTATCGTAAAGTCAACGCCATTATGGCTCATATTCGTCCAGAACATTATGAAAAAGATGAAAAATTTAAAGTGATTACTCTGACAGATTTGGGTGTTGAATTTGTGGAAAATGCTTTGCATGAAGCGGAATTATTGGTTGGGGGACTTTATGATTCAGCAAATATTTCCTTAGTACATTATGTGGAACAATCTTTACGCGCCCAAGTAATGTTCCAAAAAGATGTGGATTATATCGTTAAAAATGATCAGGTGATGATTATTGATGAGTTTACTGGACGCATCATGGATGGGCGTCGTTATTCGGATGGTTTGCATCAGGCTTTAGAAGCTAAAGAAGGTGTGAAGATTCAACCTGAGAATCAAACATTGGCCTCCATTACTTTCCAAAATTATTTTCGTTTATATCCCAAATTGGCAGGTATGACGGGAACGGCTATGACAGAGGCGGCTGAGTTTGATGATATTTATAAATTGGAAGTAATTGAAATCCCTGGGAACAAGCCTTTAGCGCGTAAAGATGAACAAGATATTATTTATCGTACAGCCGAAGAAAAATATGATGCAATCATTCAGGAAATTGAGGCAGCTCATAAGCGCAATCAGCCGATTTTGGTGGGGACGATTAGTATCGAAAAATCTGAAATTTTGGCTGATTTATTAAAGAAAAAGACAAATTTAAAGTTTAATGTTTTAAATGCACGTCACCATGAACAAGAAGCTAAAATCATTGCACAAGCGGGTGTCCCCGGTGCCATTACGATTGCGACCAATATGGCGGGACGTGGAACGGATATTCAATTGGGCGGTAACTTTGAAATGCGTTTTGCAGAAGAAAAAGAAAAAAATCCAGATGCTGATGAGGCCCAATTGCGCGAAAAGATTCAATCCGAGATCGCCAAAAATAAAGAAATTGCTTTGGCTGCAGGTGGTTTGTACGTTTTGGGTTCAGAACGTCATGAAAGTCGTCGTATAGACAATCAGTTGCGTGGTCGTTCTGGACGTCAAGGTGATCCAGGTATGTCACGTTTCTATGTATCATTACAAGATGATTTGATGCGTATTTTTGGTTCTGAACGTATAGGCATGATTTTGAAAAGAATGGGATTGAAGCAAGGGCAGGAAATTCATTCACCTTGGATCAGCAAAGCGATTGCTCATGCCCAAAAGAAAGTGGAAGAACATCACTTTACCATGCGTAAAAACGTTTTGAAATACGATGACGTGATGAACGATCAACGCAAAATTATTTATGAACAACGTCGGGAATTATTGGATAGCGATAATGTTCATGATGTTTTGAAGGATATGCGTCGTGATTGTTTGGAAAATTTAATTTATGCTTTAGCACCAGAAAAAACAGCTCCTGAAGATTGGGATGCCGAGAATATTCATAATGAAGTGTTGAGTCTGACGAATTTAGATTTGCCTTTTGCGTCTTGGAAAGCTGAATCTGGTATTCAACCATCTGATTTAGTGGATCGAACAATGAAAGCGGCTGAGGAAGCATGGCAGAAAAAGTTGGAAATTCTACCAGAAACCTCACGTAATGATTTAGAAAAAACTTTATTGATTCAGTCGGTGGATATGGCTTGGAAAGATCATTTAAAGAGTTTGGATTTTATGAAAACATCCATTGGTCTTCGTGCTTATGCACAAAAAAATCCGCTTTATGAATATAAAAAAGAAGCTTTTATCCTGTTTGAAATTATGTTAAACAAATTGCGTGAAAATGTGACGAAAGTTTTGGGATTTTCTGAATTTAGGATTCAACCCAAAGAAATGCCTGCAGAAGTGTCGGAAGAATTACCTAAATCAGACGACTTGCCTGAAGCAAAAGTTGGCAAACCGGTATTAAATGGTATTCCACGCAATGCACCATGTCCTTGTGGTTCTGGTAAAAAATATAAACACTGCTGTGGTAAATTGGATTAAAAAATTCCCGCCGAATGGCGGGAATCTAATTTAGTTTATTGTTTTTTCCCTGAAAAAGCACCTTCTTAAAAGTCCGCCATTTTTATGTTGAACTTTGAGATCAAAATCTATCTTATCAATTTCACTTTTCCGAAGTCCACACTGATTGATATCTTCTGATTCCTGATCGCCTTTTTTTGCAGAAACTAACAGCTTTTCATAGCTCATTTTTCACCTTTCTGTACAACACTTTTCATTATAACATATAAAGGTAAAAATGTCAATTATTTATATTTTGACTCGCAAAATTCCAATTTAAAAGATTGTTGACTATTTGCGTTAAATATTCCTTACGATTATTCTGATAATCTAAATAATAGGCATGTTCCCATACATCTATGCATAGTAAGGGTTTTATGCTATATTGAGTAATAGGAGTTTGTGCGTTAGTTGTGGATGTAATTTTTAAAGTGCCTTTTTCACTAGTTAACCATACCCAGCCACTGCCAAATTGGTTAATACCAACTTCTATTATTTGATTTAAACAGTTGTTTATAGATCCAAAATCACGATCAATAATATTTTTAAGTTCATTTGATATAGAGCGTTTTTCTAAATCGGATGTTAATGAGTTCCAATAAAATTGATGAT
>Ga0265301_10005056_pt1 | contig 13079 bp, 5 predicted proteins | sample AusTroGonzalo_MG_2_FD_193488 | JGI IMG/M metagenome (GOLD analysis project Ga0265301, IMG submission 193488) | Bovine rumen microbial communities from tropical cattle in Woodstock, Queensland, Australia - Gonzalo_04 | ecosystem: Host-associated > Mammals > Digestive system > Stomach > Rumen ...
ACTTTGAGTTTTTAGTGATTGATAAAAATGTCTTTCTAAGCGCAAAGATAGTCATTTTCGTGTGAATTCTGTAGCCCTTTAACTCCTTTTAACTCCTTTAACGCCTTTCACTCCTTTTATTGATATAACTTTGCACCCATAATGGTATACATTGATGACCGTCTCTATGATTTTGACCTTCCGTCGGCACTGCAGCAAATCAGTCTTCAGCGGCGGGAGCAGGCCTTGCGTTTTCGTCATGAGCAGGGACAGCGGGAATGTGTGTTGTCCTATCTGCTGCTGAAACGGGCCTTGCTTCAGGAGTATGGCATCGACGAGAATCCGTTGTTTGAATATGGAGAACATGGCAAACCTTCGATAGTGGGTCATCAAGACATTCATTTCAGTCTGAGTCATTGTCGGCAGGCTGTGGCCTGTGTGGTCAGCGATCATCCTGTGGGTATTGATATAGAAACGGTTCGTGCTTTCCGCGAGTCATTAGCTCGGTACGCCATGAATGACCAGGAATTAGCCCTGATTGCTTCTTCCTCCCGTCCGGATGTTGCTTTCATCCGGCTATGGACGCAGAAGGAGGCTCGTCTGAAAATGACGGGCGAGGGCATCTCCAACCATTTGAAGGATGCCCTCGCCGAAGGTCCCTGGACTATCACCACAATCGAAGAACTCGACCGCGGTTACATCTATTCACTCTGCGAAAGTAGGTATTCCCATCACTGAAGGTAGTCCATCTGCCGCCTCAGCGTCTGCAGCTCGTCACGTACGTTGATGAGCCGCGACAACACGTCAGCCGTCATGTCCACACCTTGACGGTTGTTGTTAATCACCTTCTTAGCAGCAGCCAGCTTAAAGCCGCGCACTTTCACCAGGTTGTGAATGAGCTTGATCTGCTCAATGTCCTTCTCCTGATACTGGCGAACCTTTGCCGGCCCGCTCGTCTTCGGCTTCAGGAACGGGAATTCCGTCTCCCAATAGCGCAGTGTGCTTTCGTTCAGTCCGAACATTTCGGCCACCTCTTTTATGCTGTAATACAGCTTCTGTGGTTTATATGCGTTTAGTGCCATAGTCTTTATTCTTTATTTGTTATTATCTAATTACTATCTTTCGACCGTTAGTGCCGTCAACATAGATGCCCTTGCGTAGTTGGTCGTTGGAAATGCGGCGACCGTCGAGGGTATAAATGGTATGGTTAGTTGGCTTTGTGAGGGTAGAGCTGATTGCCGTTGGGTCTTCAGGTTCAACAGGCTCTTCAGGCTTTTCACCAATGTATAGTGCGTCGGGGGACGTCACTATAGCAACTGCTTCTATCCATGCCTGGAATGGAGCAATGCTGGTACCTGTCGGCTCAAAGGCGCTACCCACTTCGTTCAGTGTGTAAGCATTGGCGGGGGTCTGCTGGATGGTGGAGCCCGTCATTCGGTAGTGGTTGAGCGTGATGTTACCTTCACCAGAAGTGAGTGTTACGTTTTTGGCACTCAGCACTAATGTTTTTTCTTTATTGGTATTATTGCCATTGGCAAATTCTTCGTTAGCGATTGCTACTATATAAGGGGTGTTTGCTTCAATGCTGTTAGCATCTTCGAAAGTGATGTCGTCTGCACTGTCAGTTGTAAGTCGCTTTAGCAGGAGGTGCCCGTTTGTGGATTCCTCTATTCCATTGATAGTGATGCGTTCTACATTAAATGGCAGGATGAGAGTTGTCCATCCGCTATTGCCGTCACAGCCTTGCGTGAAAGTACGTGTAAAGTTAACTTCGTCGGCGCTGAAAGGTGTTGTAGGACGGAAGTTGTGACCATCGGTCAGAGTGACTTTGTCAGCATGGCCGCCCTTAACGGTGATACAGCCCGACAGTCCGAAAGGTGGCAACAGGTTCTCGTCAAGCAGATAAATGCAATTGCGGTTGGCGCTTGGTCTTACATCGGTAACGATGTCGCAGTTTCTGAGGTCGACGGAAACGGCATTCTCGGGTATGGTGACTGTTGACAGCAATGGCACTACTTCTGTCAACTGTCCGTCTGCGAGGGTGACGGCCACGGATTGTGAGGTACGATAAACGCCAGAACGCAGTGTTACAGGCACATTGGTATTGTTGTCGAAGTTGGTATAGCTGACAGCTAACACGTAGCGCTCGCCCCAGCTTAGGTTATTGAATTCAAAGCTGAGCTTCTGACTGTCTCCTGCTGAAATGGTGATGTTGTGGTTGTCGATGAGTATGCCACGATCATCGGAGTCGCCGTAGTCAGCCCTGAAAAGCAGAATGTTAATACCTGTCGTCGAGGCGCCAGTGCCGTTGTTGGTGATGCGGAAGCTTCCTTTAATGGTATTGCCATATACCATTTTGTCAGGGCTGTCTTCTTCATAGCTGAAGCTTTGGTCTGTGCTGTTGATGGTGAAGTCAGAAAGTTCACATTTTACAGTAAGTTTTGAAATCAGGTCGCCAGGACCGTTAATGGGTAACACGTTGACGCTTCCTTGTCCGCTGACGGACTCCATGTAGGCACGGAACGGGGCTACAGTAGCCTGTCCAAGGCTAAAGTAATTTCCGCTGCTGTTGACGGTGTAGATATTGCTGAGTGTCTGTTGCTGTGTAACACCAGTAAACTTAAAGTATTTGCCTGATGTGGTGGCTTCGGTACAGCTGACGGTGGCCTTTGAAGCTTGGAACACAAGTGTCTTTCCACTCAGGTTCCACTCACTGCCCCATGTGTTGTCGGGTACGGCAATGAGGTAGGGCGTATTAGCTTTGATTTGGTCGGCATAATCGAAGGTGATGTTCCCGTTATCATCGCTCACGAACTTCATCACCCAGAAGTGCTTATTATGATCGTTGCTGCTATGGAACCAGTCTTTCTCTATGCCGTCGACTGTTACTTTGTCCACATCGAAAGGCAGCATGAGGGTGGTCCATCCGCCATGTCCGTTACTGCTGGTGTTAAAGGTACGTGAATAGGTGACTGTGTTGGCGATGAATGCAATGGGTGTACGGAAATCGTAGCCGTCGGTCAGCGTAATGTTTGTTGCCGCATTACCCCTGACGACATTTCGTCCAGCAAGTGCAGACGGGATTGAAGCAGAGGCATCGAGCAGGTAGATGCAGTTGGGATTCTGGCTGGCTTGTACGTTACTGATGTTTGTCTCACCGCGTAGGTCTGCCACAACTGCATGATTGTCGATGGTTGCTGCATCGCGGGTAATCAGGTAGACGCCGATGTCCTCAGATTGCTTTTCAGCCTTGTTGCCATTGTATTTGTAGTAACTGATCTCCAGCACGTAGCGTTCGTCGTATTCCAGTCCATTGAACTCGTAGTTCAGAGTCTGAGTACTTCCGCTGCCAATAGCATTGTCAAATGATCGTTCGGCAACGGTAGTCACAGTGAAATCAAGCAGTGAAGCCCATCTGGTTACCTGTCGCAGGGCGATGCTCAAACCTAAGGCATAGGTGCTGGTGCCTTCATTTCTCAGGGAAACAGAACCTTTAAGCGTATTGCCATAGATGATTTTGCTGTCTTTCAGAGAAATACTTTTGTCAGTGCAGTTCACGTCGAAGGTGTTGATTTTCAGTTCTGCCTGCGACTGGATATCGGAACTGCCAACGGTGACAGTTTTTTGCGATAGACGAGTACCTCGGTTGAAGTAGCCGTCAAAGACGGTTAGTTCGAAGGTGCCATTGCCTGCCCTTGACGATGGTATGGCCGGTATCTTGACAACTACCGTGCTGCCACGAGGTATATCGGCGTTTACGCCGCCCATGTAGGCAATATATCCGTTTTGAATCTGTCCCAGCGTAATGTCACCGTGATAGTCACCAGTACCGTTGTTGCGGATGGTTACGTAAACTTCCTTCGTCTGGCCAATTGCCAGTGTTCCCTGATAGGTGATATCAGTGACGGTCAACTTGGGTGTGCCTGTTGGCGCTGGCACCACTGCTGGGTTGTTATTGCCACGTCCCTTGGGCTGAATGCCAACACAGGCAATGCCTAAGAGATTAAAGCCGTCGCCCATAGTACTCTCACTGGCATTGGGTTTCTTGTGGTCCAACAGTGACAGTCGGAAGTAGCCGTTATAGGCCCCGCCCCAGCCCCAGTTGATGTGGAAGAATCCATTTTGATATCCGTCGCAGACAAAGGCGTGACCACCTGTAGTGTTATTTCCACCTAACAATACGGGCCTCGAAGCTGCCAATTCAGTGTAAATTAGGTTCAGCCAGTCGTCGTAGCCATAGTCCTTTCGCTGGGCGTACTGAGCCCCGCTGTCGTAGCCGAAATAGGTCATCATGGCATGGGGCATCTTACTGGGTATGGCTCCCGAGCCGCCTACCGACTTCAGACGGAACCAGGTTTGCGTTGAGGCGGCACTGTAGTACATGAGCTTTGCCACTTCTGGAGCTGAAGAGCTGACCGAGTAGCTGGCCGACATCTTAGTCCAGTCGAAGGTCGTTGATGGTAGTGAGCTGACAACGGGTGTCGTATAGTTGCCGTTGTTGTCTGTCGGCGTATAGCCAGGAATGGCTGTCGTAGCTCCTGTCGGCCAACGGTGGTAGTACATAATCTGTGCCATGGCAACAGCTACGCAGCCTGTTTCAGTGTGGGTTCCGTTAACCGTTGGGCAGTTACCGTTGTAGGGGGAGCCTTGGTCCCAGTTCGTGGTCAGCATCGGCGAGATATTGGCACGTGATTCTAATTTACGTGCATTGGCTGTTATAGGAATATCGATGGTGGCTAATTCCATCTCGCTAATATAGCCGTTTAACAAGAACTTTACGGCATCGGGCACATGCTCAGAGTCGTATTGTCCGTTGTCACAATAGCCTAAAATGTCAGCAGTACGGTCATCGCCGCTGACAATCACAAATCCTTTTTGGTTGCTTATATTAAATATGTAGTAGTCTCCGTCCTGTGCCGACTCTGCCAATAGTAGTTGTGCATTGTCTTGTGACATGTTTATGTCGCTACGGGCTGCGGCCGTCTGGCCTGCTAAGAACTGTATGGCTTTCGCACGGGCCTTGTCGGCTCCAATGTTACCTGCCCATGAACAGACAGCAGTTAGCACCATAGTCAGCAGTAGGATGATTCGTTGCCTGATAGTCATCTTATTGATTCTTTATGTCATTACAGTCTGCAAAGGTAACAAAAAAAAATCCTACTTACTCCCTTTTCAGTTGTTTTAAGAAAAAATAACGGGTTCAAACACTTGCATCCCATAAAGACTTTGTACCTTTGCAGCCAAATTTGAAATTTGATAATCGATTATTGATATGATGACAGCAAAAGAGATTCGTGACTCATTCAAGCAGTTCTTTGAGTCGAAACAGCATGCTATTGTACCATCGGCCCCGATGGTCATTAAAGATGACCCCACGCTGATGTTCACTAACGCTGGTATGAACCAGTGGAAAGATATTATATTAGGTACGCGCGACCCAGAGCCTCGCCGTCGTGCTGACACTCAGAAGTGTCTGCGCGTTAGCGGTAAGCACAATGACCTGGAAGAGGTAGGCCATGACACGTACCATCACACGATGTTTGAAATGCTGGGCAACTGGTCCTTCGGCGATTACTTCAAGGAAGGTGCTATTGACATGGCCTGGGAATATCTGGTCGACGTGCTGAAGCTGAATCCTGAGGACCTGTACGTTACTGTGTTCGAGGGCGACGCTTCCGAAGGTCTGGAGCGCGACGATGAGGCAGCTGGTTACTGGCTGAAGCACGTGCCCGCTGACCATATCATCAATGGTAATAAGCACGACAACTTCTGGGAGATGGGCGACACGGGTCCCTGTGGTCCCTGCTCAGAGATTCATGTTGACAGCCGTACGCCAGAGCAGCGTAAGGAGAGTGGGATTTGTGGTCGCGACCTCGTGAACAAGGATGATCCGCAGGTCATCGAAATCTGGAACCTCGTCTTCATGCAATACAACCGCAAGGCCGACGGTAGTCTGGAAAAACTATCGATGAATGTTATTGACACGGGTATGGGATTTGAGCGTTTAGTTCGCATGATGCAGGGTAAGCACTCTAACTATGATACTGACGTGTTCCAGCCCGTCATCAAGGCTGAGCAACAGATTACTGGACTGAAATATACAACCTTTGAGGAAGAGGTAGAGAATCCTATCAGCAAAGAGCAGGATGATATTAACGTCGCCATGCGCGTCTGTGCTGACCACCTTCGTGCCGTTTCATTCTCTATTGCCGACGGCCAGCTGCCCTCTAATGCTAAGGCCGGCTACGTTATCCGTCGCATCTTGCGTCGTGCTGTCCGTTATGCCTATACATTCCTCGGACAGAAAGAAGCATTCCTATATAAACTTCTTCCCACACTTGTCGAAGAGATGGGGGACGCCTTCCCCGAGCTGAAGGCTCAGCAGACGCTCATTGCCAAGGTGATGAAGGAAGAGGAAGATGCTTTTCTGCGTACCCTCGACAAGGGTATTTCACTGCTTGACAAGGCAATGGATGAGATGAAGGCTAAAGGAGAGAAGGAACTGGACGGCGTTCAGGCATTCCGTCTGTTCGATACCTATGGTTTCCCACTTGACTTGACGGAGCTCATCTGCCGCGAAAATGGCTTTACAGTAAATGAGGATCAGTTCAATGTGGAGATGCAGAAACAAAAGGATCGCGCCCGCAATGCCGCCGCTGTTGAGAACAGTGACTGGACTGAGCTGGCCGCTGGCGAGCAGCAGTTTGTGGGCTACGACTATACAGAATACACCTGCCATATTCTGCGCTATCGCAAGGTGACCCAGAAGAAGAATGAGTTCTACGAGTTGGTTCTCGACTACACCCCGTTCTACGGAGAAATGGGTGGACAGGTCGGCGACTGCGGTGTCCTCGTCAGCGAGACGGAAACCGTTGATATCATCGACTCTAAGCGCGAGAACAACCAAACGGTACACATTGTCAAGCAATTGCCGAAAGATCCTTCAGCAGAGTTCATGGCCTGTGTTGACACCGATAAGCGCGATGCCTCGGCTGCCAACCACACGGCAACCCACCTTTTGGACTATGCGCTGAAGCAAGTGCTCGGCGACCACGTTGAGCAGAAGGGCTCGTTTGTGAGTCCCGACACGCTGCGCTTTGACTTCTCCCATTTCGAGAAGGTAAGCGACGAACAGTTGCGTGAGGTGGAACGCATGGTGAACGATATGATTCGTCAGGACTTGCCGCGTGACGAGCATCGTGATATGCCAATGGAGGAAGCTAAGAAACTGGGTGCCATTGCCCTCTTTGGTGAGAAATACGGTGACAAAGTGCGTGTCATGCGCTTCGGTCCGTCATGTGAACTCTGTGGTGGTATCCACGCCACTTCAACGGGTCGCATTGGCTTCTTCAAGATTATCAGCGAAGCCAGCGTTGCTGCCGGCATTCGTCGAATCGAGGCTAAGACAGGTAAGGAGTGTGAAGAACTGCTTTACCAGACTGAGGACCTGCTGAAGGCTGTTAAGTCGTTCTTCAACAATGCCAAGGATCTGCAGGGCGTCATCCGCAAATACATCGATGAGCACGACACCATGAAGAAGGAGATAGAGTCGTTCCAGGCTCAGGCTGTGGAGCGCTTCGCCAAGCAGCTGGTGGAAAAAGCTCGTGACGTTAACGGCGTGAAGGTCGTTTCTGCTGTTATGCCCTTGGAGCCTGCCGCTGCCAAGGATTTGGCTTTCAAGATCCGTGCTGCCGTCGAAGGTTCACTGCTCTGCGTGCTTGGCACGAAGTATCAGGACAAACCCCAGCTCACTATCATGATGAGCGATGATATGGTCAGCGACCATGGCCTGAATGCCGGTCAGATGGTGCGAGAGGCTGCCAAGCTCATCCAGGGCGGCGGCGGCGGACAGCCCCACTATGCCCAGGCAGGCGGCAAGAACCCTGACGGTCTCTCCGCTGCCGTCGACAAAGTAATTGAATTAGCAAAGCTGTAATATCAGAAAGGGAAGGCGGCGGCCTTCCCTTTCTTACTTATAAATATAATCGCTATCTTTGCAGCATCGTGTGGAAATAATAACTAAAATGAGAAACTTATGGATAAGTTAAATATAAGAATCTTATTATTGTTTGTGTTGACTCTATGTGTGGGCTCTGCCAATGCCTATAGTGAATACGTGGAGGGCGACAAGGTGGACTTTTCTATCAATACTGAAACAGGGGGTGCCAGTGCGACCATCAGATGGGATGCTCATGGTGAAGTGACTATTCCTTCCTCGGTCGACTACGAGGGTGATACCTACCCGGTGAAATCTGTGGGCAGTGATGGCTATAATGGGAAAGTCACTGGTGTTGTTGTCAGCGAAGGCATTGAGAGAATAGATAGCTATGCTTTTTATGGCGATAATATTAACTTCGTGGTATTGCCGAGTACAATCACTCAAATCGATGACGATGCATTCTATTGCACCCCGTTGGATATCTATTGCTTTGCGGAAAATGTTCCTCATTGTAAGGATAATTTTAATTTTTCCAATTTAGAGTATTGTACACTACACGTCCCGTCGGGTTGCACTGAAGCTTATGCTGCTGCTGAGAATTGGAATAATTTTAGCGAAATCATTGAAATCACTGACGACTTTTCGTTGTTCCCCGATTGTGTTAATACTGAGGAACGTATTGCAGCTTTATATTTGCAGCGCCTCGGAATTGTAGAGGGGACGAACGGCCAGTTGCTGGCCAACGATGATATCACTCGGGCTGCTATTGCTAAGACAGCCTTTTTCGGTGTTTACAAGGGAGCGTCGAATGTCCCTGATGAAATTGTAACAGACAAGTTCCCATGTGTCTACGATGACTTGCAGAATCCTGAGACCTATTACGAACGTGCAGCTAAAGCATTACTCTATTTGGAGTATGGCGACGGCGTGACACCCTTCGACCGCGATAGACTGAACTTCAATGCAGATGGTACCATCCAGCGTGTCCATGTGTTGAAGGTACTGATAGAGACATTTAATTTACAGTATTATTGGGACAATGGCGAGAATCCCTTCCCCAACGATCCTGACGTGGTCAGTCTGGCAGCTTCTAATCCTCGTTTGATGAAGTATATCCGCCAAGCTGCTAATTACGGATATATAACGAAAGCCAATGAACGTTTCCGTCCGTTTGACAATTGTACACGTGGCGAGGCTTTCTTGATGCTCTATCGTATCATGAAATCGGATGGAAGATATCAGAATGCACCCGAGGGTTGGGACTTTTTCTGTCCGCTTAATGTGACAACAGCAAATATCTCACAAGGCTTGGGCTTGATGCATGGCAATTTCCAGCACTATACTAAGACCAGCTTTGCCATTCCCGGTACGGTGCCCCTGACCTTTGCCCATAGCTATAATTCGTACAACACGACGCTGCCCTCTGTTTTCTATGGGGCGAAGAAAAGCAACATGACGGAAGTTACCTACCAGCCCATTGGCGATGGATGGAGCCACAGCTATCATTCGTTTATCACCGTTGTCGGCAAGTTTGACAGTAGTGCTCCCAGTTACGGTCTGAGGGCTATAGTTCATTGGGGCGGTGGCCAGATAGAAGTCTATCGTTCCAATGGTTCTAAGCTGATACCAGAGTCTAACGGTGTCTATGATGACTTCTCGCTCGAGGGTGGCGATGCCATCATTACTACCAAGCAACAGGTGAAGTACCGCTTCTCTAAGGTCAATGCTGACGATGCCGTCGCCGTACTCTATCTGGTGAGTATTACCGACCGCAACGGCAACACGCTGACGATTGACTATGAAGATGGCGTGAATGGCGGACAGCGCATCAGCACTGTGGGCGGTGAAGGCCGTTCGTTGACGTTCTCGTATCTGGATGGTACAGACCTTCTGGCTGAGGTTTCTGACCCGTTAAATCGCAAGGTAACCTTTGCCTATACAGAAAACCCGTTGTCGGGTAAATTGCAGTTGACGAGTTTTACCGATGCTGAAGGGAATACGACCACCTATGAATATGAAGGATGGAATAACGAATATAATCCGAATGTGATGATATCCAAGCTCCTGAAGCGCATCCAACTGCCAAAGGGAAACTACATTCAAAACGAGTATGACAATTACTACAGGTTGACATCAACCGAAAGTGGTTTGAACGGCGTACAGACCAGTAGGACAGACATCGGCATCTATACCAGCTTTGCGCCCAATATGTATAATGATTATAGCTGGTATGATGATTCGTACATGGAATCCACCGTTACCATAGACCGTGGAGGAAAATATAGCTATTATTTATATGCAATTAACGAGAACAATGTTCCAACCAGAATCAGGAAACCTGATGAAAATGTGACTACCATAGTTTACGACGACTACAGCCACCCAGAGTTGCCTACAACCATTCAGCAATCGGATAATTACCGATATATGTCGTACCAATATGATGCGAAAGGTAACGTAACTGGGTATCAGAACAAATATAACGGCAAATGGGCAAAGATGACCTATGACACGATGAACAACCTGAAGACCTACAAGGATCCCAACGGCAATCTGACGACATACAACTACGATGATAATGGTAATCTGGTTGAGATTCTGGCGCCTGAAGATGTCAAAATAGGAATCACCGTCAACGACAAAGGACTCCCGATAGAAGTGACCAACCCCATGGGTGTCAAGACAAACTATACGTATAATAGCTATGGCAATCGGGAGAGTACTACGGTGCCTGTTCTTGAATTGACGACCTCTGCAGCCTATGATGCTGCCAGCCGTCTGACCTCAGTCACCGATGCGCTACAACGTGTCAGCAGTTTTACCTATGACAAGAACGATGCCCTGCTGACAACGACAGATCCGATGAATCATATAACAAGCTTTAGCTATGACGCAAATGGCAATCTGGAGACCATCACTAATGCCAAAAACGGTGTCACGACACTCACCTACGACAATGCCACAGACTGGCTGACCGCAGTGTCGTTTGGTGGTGCCGCCAAGCAGTATGCCTATAATAAGGATGGAACGGTCAGCACCTTTACAAAACCTGATGGAACTACGCTTAACTATTCGTACGATGATTTGGGGCGTGTCACTAACGATGGTGTCAACGAATATTGCTATACCGGTGACAACTTGTTGGAAGAGGTGTCTGGTGAAGGAAGTAGCATCTCTTTCTGGTATGACGAGGCAGACCGTGTATCAGGTGTAAGTTATGACAAAGACTGGCATACATCATTAGATTTCGGATACGATGACAATGGTAACTGCACTACAATGAATAATAGAGAGTTCAACTACGATGCCCTGAATCGTCTGACCAGGGTCTATGAATGGATTGACGATACCTCTGTGGAAATCAACTATACCTATCGTAAAGACAGTCAACTTGAGAAGGTTGAGTACACCATGGGATATGGCATCGGACCGCTGACGACGGAGTATGGCTACGATAAAGCAGGACGGCTAACAAGTAAGACGACGAAACTGAAAATCCGTAACGACAACGAGGTGACACTGGCTGCCTATCAGGTGGAACTGGACAAGGCAGGTAACATCGTCCAGCAGACCACGCTGGCAGAACCTTTCGCATCCGGAGAAATGTCAGATGAAGATGTCACCTACACCTATAATGAAGCCAACCGTATCACGAAGGCTGGTGACATTAGCTATGAGTTTGATGACAATGGCAACACCACCAAGCGCGGTGATGAGTCGTTCGTCTGGGATTCAAAGAATCGTTTGATAAAGGCTGGCTCCACCGATATCACCTACGACCCGTTGGGGTTGATAGCCTCTTATGGCGACATTACGTTCCGTACCAATCCGTTGGGTATGGGTAATGTCATATACGACTCTAAGAGTGGTGCCCAATATATCTATGGTCATGGACTGGAGGCACGGATAGCCAATGGAGTTGTCAGCTACTATGTGACAGATATGCGAGGCTCTGTTGTAGCTATCGTCGATGCCAATGGTACCATTACACACAAGTATCAGTACGATGACTTTGGCAAGGTGATGCAGAAGGAGGAGGCCGACTACAACCCCTTCCAGTATGTTGGTAAGTATGGCGTGATGCATCTCAGCGATAACCTCTACTACATGCGAGCCCGTCATTATGACCCAACTATCGGCCGTTTCCTCAGCGAAGACCCTGTCTGGAGTACGAATCTCTATCCCTATGCGGATAATAACCCGATTATGGGAATTGATCCCGAAGGGAAATCCACTACTGATTATGATTATGCTTGTAATGGGATTTATGGAGAAATGGCTCCCTATAAAGTTTACGAGAAAGTTGGTGGAAATATGATTGAAAGATGTGGAGACAAGTCTGCATGGGAACATTATCTTGCAGATAAGAATGGAGAATTATATTTTATAATTCTTCCGGATACATATTATGAATATCCTTCTTGGCTGACGCCTATTGATCTGTTAGCAATAGGTGCTGGTATGTCAGTACCCACACCTGCTAATAATACTAATTCTGGTTATAATACCACTAATAATAGTGATAGTTCTAAAAATACTGCTGAAAGTGTTCCTTCAATGAAGAAAACAATGCATGTAACTACTCATGCAGTAAATACTGATGAACTACAAACAAATTTTGTGAGAAATGTTGTTAAGACTCTTCAATCGATTTTCTAATTAAATAGATATGAAATACCGACTATTATACATATTAGCACTTCTGTTTGCAACATTGCAGACATTTGCTCAGAGTATTGTCAGTTACGAGTATGATGCCAACAACAGGCTGACGAAGGTGACGTACAATAGCGGTGCAGTAGTGACCTACACCTACGACGAATTAGGCAACCGACTGTCGAAGAAAGTGGTAGGTTCAGCCCCCAATCCGAATATTCATTTCTATGACCAGGCGGTCAAAGCCATTTGCGTGGAAAACTGGGACACCAATGGCGATGGAGAGCTGTCGTACGACGAGGCTGCTGCTGTCACCGATTTGGGAGGAGCATTTACAAATAATGATGGTATTCTCTCATTCAATGAATTGCAGTATTTCACAGGACTGACTACTATAGGCGAAAACGCTTTTAATGGTTGTCTTTCCCTGGCGTCTGTCATGATTCCAGATGGTGTCACTACGATAGGCGATAATGCTTTTTTTAATTGTTATGCATTTAAAACA
>Ga0265301_10005060_pt1 | contig 13072 bp, 12 predicted proteins | sample AusTroGonzalo_MG_2_FD_193488 | JGI IMG/M metagenome (GOLD analysis project Ga0265301, IMG submission 193488) | Bovine rumen microbial communities from tropical cattle in Woodstock, Queensland, Australia - Gonzalo_04 | ecosystem: Host-associated > Mammals > Digestive system > Stomach > Rumen ...
TATGCGGGCAACGTGATCTTCGTCTACGAAAACGGCAAGGTCGCCAAGGTGGAGCTGTCCGCCTACGCGACCAAGTCCAACCGCCGCAAGCTGACCGGCGCGTACTGCGACAAGAGTCCCTTGAAGACCGTGCTCCTGCTGAAGGAGGACAAGCAGTTCGTGCTCTACTCCTCCGAGGGGCGCGCCCTGATCTTCTCCACGGCGCAGCTCGCGCCCAAGACCACCCGCACGACGCAGGGCGTCAGCGTGATGACGCTCAAGCGCAAGGCGACGCTGCACCGCGCCGTCCTTCTGGAGGACAGCGGCATCGTCAACGCCTCCCGCTACCGTACCCGCACCATTCCCGCCGCCGGCGCGATGCTCAAGGACGAGGACGCGGAAGAAAAACAGATCGAGATGGAGCTGTGACGCCATGAAACGGAAGATCGGTAAAATTCTGATGATCGTGGTCGGCAGCGCCGTGTTCTCCCTCGGCTTCGACCTTTTCCTCGTGCCCAACGGCATCAACTGCGGCGGCGTATCCGGCATCGCCATGCTGATCAACTACGGCGTAAGCGTCAAGTGGCTCAGCGTCGGCGTGCTGACCGTTCTGATCAACGTCCCGCTGTTCGTTCTCGGCTACCGGAAGATCGGCAGATATTTCTTTTTCACCTCTCTGCTCGGCATGGCGACCACCTCCTTCTGCTTCGATCTCTTTGAGGCGATCCTGCCCGTTCCGACGAATATCGACCCCCTCGTCGCCGCGATTTTCGGCGGCGTCATCATCGGCGCGGGCATCGGCGTCGTCTTCCTGACCGGCGCTTCGACCGGCGGCGGCGACATCGTGGCGCGCGTGCTGAAGCTGCACCTGCGCAATCTGCCGATCGGCAGGCTTATGCTCTGCCTCGACGTCAGCATCGCCGTCGTGACCGGTATCGTCTACCATGATTTCAACAACACGCTTTACAGCATCGTCACCCTCGTCGTTTCCTGCACGGTGCTGGACAAGGTCGTCTACGGCGTCGACTTTGCGAAGGTCGCCCTGATCGTCTCGGACCGGCACGAGCAGGTCGCCGAAGCAATCGCGGAAAAGCTCGACCGCGGCGTGACCCTGCTCGACGGCGAGGGCTACTACTCCCGCTCCGACAAAACCGTGCTGCTGACCGCGATCAAGAGAAAACAGCTTGCGCAGCTCAAGGAGCTTGTCATGACCGTCGACCCCAACGCCTTTCTGATTTTACAGGACGCGCAGCAGGTACTCGGCGACGGCTTCAAAACCTACGACCGCTACGAGCTCTGATTCAGGAAAGGAGGTCTGCCCTGTGAAAAGAATACTTACAATTGCATTGATCCTGTGCCTTCTGCTGAACGGGCTGACCGCCTGCGGTCTATGGGTCGGCGACGAGTACCGCTCCGTCACGCCGCACAGCGAAGAACCGTACACGGAGCCCGAACCGACGGAGGAAGCGCCGCCGCCCACGGTGCACAACCGCACCGAGCTGCGCAGCGCCGTGCTTTCCATGATCGCCGACTGGACGGAGCACAGCGTCATTCTGGTTGAGAACTACAACGGCGACCTCGCGGCGGACTTGCCGGATACCGTCCAGTACGCGACGAAGGAGGACCCGGTCGGGGCTTACGCCGTGGATTTCGCCGACGCGGAGCTGACCGGCGACGCGCTTTCCGGCAGCATCGCGCTGAATATCGTCTTCCGCCGCAGCGCCGCGGAGATTGACGCCATCGTCACGGTCAACAACGACGACGGCGCATGCGGCAAAATCCTTGACGTGCTGACAAATTACTCCCCCGCCCTGACCCTCCGCATCCGAACCTACGGGGAGACGGATTTCGTCGCCTTCATCCGCAATTACTGCATCGAGCATCCGGAGCAGATGCTCGCCCTGCCGGAGCTCGTCGCGCAGATCTATCCGGAGACGGGCGTGACGCGCATCTTTGAGCTGCATTTTCTCTATCCCGATTCCCGCGAGGAAATGCGCGTCAAGCAGGACGCCGTCAACACCGTGCTCGCCTCCGCATCCAACTACGTCCGCAATCGGACGGATGCCGCTGAGCGCGTCGACCGCCTCTGTCGCTTCCTGACGACCCGGTTTTCCTATACCGTCTCCGAGGATGAACCGGTCACGCCCGCCTACAGTCTGCTCTGCGAGGGCAAGGCGCACAGCCTGTCGCTTGCCTCGGTTTTCCTTGCGGAGTGCCGCGAAGCTGAGATCGGCTGCCGCATCATTCAGGGCGAGCGGAACGGCGCGGCGCATTATTGGAACATGATCTGTCTGGACGGGCAGTATTACTACGTCGATCTGATGCGCGCGATCGAGCAGAACGCATTGGATCCCGTGCTGCTGACGACGCAGGAGCTGGAAGCGGCGGGCTACGTCTGGGACCGTAGCGAACTGCCGGATACGCCGCTGCCGACCGAGCCCACCGTCCCGACCGAGCCGACCGAACCCACCGAGCAGCCCACCGTTCCCACGGTGAAGCCGACCGCAAAGCCGAGCTCGGAGGAACCGACGGAACAGACGGAGCCGACAGAACCGACCGAGCCAACCGAACCGACAGAGCAGACCGATGCGACCGATGCGACGGACGCTACCGGCAGCAAGCGATAACGAGAATCGAAAAAAGCAAAAAATACCCCTTGACAAACCGAAAAAGTGTGGCTATAATTACACCTGCACGTGCGGGTGTAGCTCATCTGGTAGAGCGCCACCTTGCCAAGGTGGAGGTAGCGAGTTCGAGCCTCGTCACCCGCTCCAGAAAGAAGAAGTCGTCTTTGGACGGCTTCTTCTTTTTTGTATTTCGGTGAAGAACTCGCTGCCTCCACCCTAAATGCGGCATCGCCGCATTTTTTCAAATCCGAGGTCTTAGGACTCCCGCGGAAAAGGCTTCCGAACCGTCTAATACGGAACAAAAAGGCAGTCAGTCGCGTCATTGCGAGGTCGCGTCAGCGACCGTGGCAATCTGTCCCTTGCAGGCGTGGTACGTTTATCATATAACGGTAAAGTGTCTGACGACGATACGCACGGATTGCCGCGACTTGCTCCGCAAGTCTCGCAATGACGCGGTCTTCATGATTCATCCCATGCGACAGGTTCGTTGATCCGAATACATTTTCCCTGATTTAACGCGCGAAAGTCATTGACAGCGGCGCGTTTTTTCCATTATAATGGATTTATCCTGAAACGGAGGGTTCCGTCGGCACGGCGTTTTGCGTCCCGCCGCGGACGAATGCTTTCAAAAGAGAAAGGACGAGACAACATGTTTTGTGGCAATTGCAGAGCGCAGATTCCGGACAATTCTCCCGTCTGCCCATACTGCGGCGCGCCGCAGGCGCAGCAGCCTTATTCCCAGCAATACCGGCAGCAGGGCGCCCAGCAGAATTACCAGCAGCAACAGCCCTATGCGCAGCAGAACTACCGGCAGCCGAGCTATCCTCAGCAGGGCTACCGGCAGCCCTATCCCCAGCAGGGATATGGGCAGCCTAATCCCCAGCAATACCAGCAGCCTTATTCCCAGCAGGGCTACCGGCAGCCTTACGCGCCGCAGGGCTATCCGCAGCCCTACCCGCAAAACGCGCAGTACGGCGGACTGCCGATGAAATGGCACAAGTTCCTCGTCTGCTTCGCTCTTTGGGCGAGCGCCGCGTTATTCATTATCAGCGGCGTCATGACGCTCACCGGCACGCAGTACGAAGGCTACGCCGAGCTCATCTACGCCTTTATTCCCGGTCTGCAAGTCACTGATCTGGCGTATGGCATCGTGCAGCTCGGCATCGCCGTTTTCGGCTTCTCCGCGGCATACAAGCTGCTCAAGCTCAAGCGCGGCGCGCCGAAGCTGCTGACGACGCTCTTTATTGTCGAGACCGTTGCGTCCGTGCTGTATCTTGCCGCCTTCCTGCTCATTCTGTCGAATTACGGCGCCGATCTGTCCGATCTGATCGTATACCTGATTTCAACCGTCACTTCGATCGCGGTCTCCGTCGTCATGATCATCGCCAATCATGTCTACTACAAAAAGAGAGCGCACCTGTTCGTCAACTGATTCTCTCGTACGTACAAAAGCTCCCGCGTGCCGAAACCGGCACGCGGGAGCTTTTTTCTTTCAGTCGCCGTAATATCGCGTATAGGTGCCGCCTGCCATGTCGCCGTAGATCCCGTTGCCGTCGTCGTCGAGCGCGACCAGCGCGTGATAATAATAGGTCGTGATCGTGTCGCCCTTCAGTGTGAAGGTGAAATAGTCCGCAGTGGTCGCCTGCCACGGATCGTTGCAGCTGACCTCCCGCAGCGTCATCACGCCGGTCGCCGGGTCGTAGGTGAACTTGTTCGTGGTGCTGATCGTCGTGATCCCATCCGAGCCGAAGACCATCTTGCCCTGCCATTCGATAAGCAGCGTGTCCTCGCCGACGACGGTGAGGGTCTTGACGACGTTCGCGCCCAGCTCGTTGACGTAGCGCCACTCCCCGTCGAACAGCTCCGCCACGCTCACGTCCGCCGGCGCTTCGGTTTCCTCGGAAGCCTCGGTCGGCGCAGGGTCGCCGATGCCGGTAAACGCGTTGACAGGCATGCCGTTAAAGAGCACGGGCTCGCCGTCCTTCAGAAGATTGCCGTCGTCGTCGACCGTGTACTCGCTGTCGCCCGACGAGACGAACGTCAGATCGCCGTTTTCGTCGTGCGTCCATATCACACGGATGCCGTTCGCGTCGTCGAAGAGCGCGCCGGTACCGTCATAGAAATCAAACGTGGCGCCGCCCGTCTCATGGTGGGTGTCCGGCAGCTCGCCGGTATACGCCTCCTCTTCGAGGAGCTTCGTCACGACCTCCTCGCACTTTTCCTGCATTGCCTGATCGTAGGCGGTCGCGTCGAACCCGCTTCCCGGCACGATGCCGGGGTAGCTGTCGATGATCTTCTCCGCCTCGGAAAGCGGGATCTCGTTGAGCGGGGTCGGCGTCGGGTTCTGCGTCTCCAGCGCGGTCTTGACGTCCGCCGCGGGAACGCCCGCCTTTTCCAGCGCTTCCTTGACGGCATCCTGTGCCGACGCTTCCTTGCCGTCCTTCTGCTCCGTCGCCTCCTTGCCGGTCAGCGTATCCCAAAGCGTGAACTCCGTGCCCTTGTCCGTCTTGGTAAAGGTGCCGCTCAGGATGCTGCCGCTTGTAACATAGTCATAGACCGACGTGCCGAGATAGGACGCCGCGCCGAAGACGTCGTTCTTCACGCCGTCGAGATACTGCGTGTATTTTCCGTCGGCGACCGCCTGCACCGCGTCCTTGCCGTAGCCGCCGGTCAGCAGCTTATGCGCGTTGAGCCCAAGGCTCATGACCGAAAACACCTGTCCGATCGGCGCCATCTGCGCCTCGGTCTTTTCCAGCGCGGCGGTATATTCATTGCCCTCGCCGTTCGTCGTGATGATCGTGCCCGCCTGTCCGATTTCCAGCACGCTGTTGACGCCGCCCATCACGATACCGCCGGTCTGCGCGACCGCGGCAAGTCCCGTCGCGGGACCCGCCACCGCGATCGAGGCGACGAAGCCCGCCGTGGTGCCGGCGGCCTTGAGCACCACCGCCGTCTGGTAGCACTTGTTGGCATAGTCGGCAAAGTCGTCGTACGCCGCGCCCTCCAGAATCGCCTGCGCCTGCTTGAGCTGGGCGTAGGCGTGCTTTGCGTCGGTGCCGAGCTGATCGGCAAGCGTCCGCACGCCCTTCATCGCCGGCGCGCTGTCGTAGATCGCGGTGATCTCCTTTGCCCATTTGACCGCGGGAGGATCCTCGGCGGCATACGCCGTCAGGATGAAACCGTTTATGAAAGTATTACGCGAAGCAAGCGACTTGTACTTTGCCTTGCCGGCATAAGCGTCTGCGCCGAACGTCTCCGCCACCTGCGCCATATCAACCGCCGTCTCCAGCGTTCCGGCAAGGGCTTCCGCCGTCTCAAACGCCGTCACGGCGTCGGCAAGGAGCTGATCGTACTCTTCTTTATTGCCCTGCGCAACGTCGTATTGCAGCAGCTTTTCCAGATACATTCGGGCGACCAGATACGAGCCGACCGCCATCGCCTGCGCGTCCTCGACGAGCGCGCGCTGCGGCGCGGGCGCGGGCAGGGTCGCCTCCGCGCCGTGCATGCCGTCCGACACGCCGCCGTCCAAGCGCAGCAAGCCCGGAACGTTGACGCAGCCAAACAGCGACGCCAGTACGGTCAGCGCGAGCAGTAAGCACAAAACACGGGGTAGTCTTCTTTTCATAGGGCGTTGCTCCTTTCTCAGCTCTTCGCTTTTCTCCTAAACGGATTGTAACATACCCTTCCCCTTTTTTCAACCGGTTGCACGCCGGAAGGCAATTTGGCGGCAGGTTGTTCCTCCGATTGAGGAGGTGATGGGATGAGCAGCGAGGTCTTGGTCGCGCTATTGTCGCTCGCGGGAACGCTTCTCGGCAGTCTCGGCGGTATTCTCGCATCCTCCAAGCTGACCAATTATCGCCTTTCTCAGCTGGAGCAGAAGGTGGACCGTCACAACGGCTTCGGCGAACGGATCCCCGTTCTGGAGGAGAAAATGAAGGTCGTCAATCATCGGCTGGACGATCTGGAGGGGGTGATGAACCGTTGAAGGAGCAGCTTGGAAGGCTCCTGACGATCAAGTCGCTGGTCACGCTCGGCGCGACCGCGGTCTTTGCCGTCCTGTCCGTCCGCGGCAGGCTCAGCGCGCAGGAGTTTCTGACCGTCTATACCGTCATTGTCAGCTTCTATTTCGGCACACAGTTTGAAAAAACCGGAGGGAAAATTACGTGAAGATCTGTATCGACGCAGGGCACAGCATCGGCTATAACCCCAGCCCCGCCGACCCGACCTACCGCGAGGGGACGCGGATGTTTGACCTGCAGACCTATCTGAAGCCCGCGTTGGAGCGCTACGGCTTCGAGGTCGTCTGCACGAGGCGGCGTGTGGAGGACAATCCGTCGCTCTACGCCCGCGGCACGATGGCGCAGGACTGCGATCTGCTGCTGAGCCTGCACAGCAACGCCGTCGCAAACGAACGCAACGATTCGGTGGACTACGTACGCGTCTACTATCCCGTCAGCCGCCGGGGGCAGGCGCTTGCCAAAGCGCTGTCGGAGACGATCGCCTCCGTCATGGGCACCGTGCAGCAGCCGCAGTTCGTCGTGCGCTGGAATTCTGCGGGCGACGCCGATTACTACGGCGTGATCCGCTACGCCGTCGCGGTCGGCTCCTGCGGCATGATTCTGGAGCACAGCTTTCACACGCATCCGCGCTCGACCGAATGGCTGCTTTCGGACGAGAATCTGCGCAAGCTGGCGGAGGCGGAGGCCGCCGTCGTCGCGGAATACTACGGAATGGAGGAATCGGACATGCGCTTTGCACTGCTCGGAGACGTCAAAAACGACGCCTACCGTCCGACCGTCGAGAAGCTGCTCAAGCTCGGCTTCCTGCGCGGCAAGGGCGGCAGCGGCGAGCAGACCGTGCTGGATCTCGGCGAAGACGCCCTGCGCCTGCTGGTCGTGCTTGACCGCGCCGGCGTTTTTGATTGAAATGAAGCAGAGCAGGCGGAGCAGTGTAAGCTCCGCCTGCTTTTTTTCTTGCACTGCGCAAAAAACTGTGCTACTATTGATATACAGTAAAATATAGGAGGTGTCGACATGGATCACCCGATTCTCCAAGGCTTGCTGCGACAGCCCGTTCTTCTGGTTCTTCTTGGCGCGTTCTGCCTGCTGATGGCGCTGATGATCCCTGCCTATTTCTACGCATACCGTCCGAAGCCCAACTCGACCGAATGGATTTCCCGTCTGGATCGCCCCGGCTTCCGACCGCTGACCGCAAGCGCGCTTTCGCCCGCGGATATCGTCTGGACGCTGATCGCCATGGCGTCCGCCGCTTTCCTTTGGGTCGTATACTATATCATCTGGATGGGACTGATGAAGGCAGATAACCCAACCGCGATGATCCGGCAGCTTCTGAAGATTTCGGTTCCGGTCGCAATCACCGCGCTTTCCGTATATCTGATTCTGCGCCTGATGGGCGGCAAGCCGCTGCCCGCGATCCTCGCGTCGGTCATCGGCGCGGTATCGCTCTTCAGCCAGTCGAAGGCGATGGCGATGTTCTCGCTCTCGCTGCTGTTCCTCTATCTCTGGGTCTGCGCGCCCTATGACGCGCCGCTGTTCTTCAACGCGCTCTGGCTCGGCTTCTGCGCCGCCGCCTACGGCGTCGCCCTGCTATACCATTTCCCGCTGATTTGGGCAGCGCCCTTCTACTTCGGCACGTACGTCACCGTGCAGGTGCTGCGCTGGAAGCACGGCAATCCAGACACGCGCGGAAAAAAGCTCGCCGGCTCCGTCGTACTGCTGTTTCTGCTTCTGCTGCTCGGCGTGGTCGCGGTCTGGCTCGTCTACTGCGTGCGGCGGCAGAAGGGCAATCCGATTGACCTGCTGCGCTCGTTCAGCTTCTACAAGAGGCTGATCCCCGCCCTGCTCAGCCGGCTCTCCACGCTCATGCGCCGCCCGTCCTATTGGCACACGCTGGTTTTCAGCGATTCGTTCTGCTTCATTGCCGGCGCGATCGCCATGGTGCCGCTGCTGCACGGTCTGTTCAAGCTGCGCGACACGCGCTGCCTGTTCCTCCTTCTGCTCCTGCCCTTTCTGTTCCTCGCTTGGCTGTTCAGCGCCTGCTACGCGCTGATTCCGGTGCTTTCGCTGATCATCGGCTGGTGCTGGTGCTCTTACGCGCAGCGCGGCCGTCCCCTGTATGCCGTCGGCTTTGCCGTGACGCATATCCTGTTCCTGTTTGCGGAACTGTATATTCACTGATTCGGAGGTATGACGATGAAAATTTCCATGGGCTGTGACCACGGCGGTCTGGAATTGAAGGAAAAAATCAAGGCGCACCTGATAGAGCGCGGCTTTGCGGTCGAGGATTTCGGCACGTATGACAAGAGCAGCTGCGACTATCCCGATTTTGCCCGTCCCGCCGCCGAGGCGGTCGCCTCCGGCGCGTGCGAGCGCGGCATTCTGGTCTGCACCACCGGCATCGGCGTATCCATTACCGCCAACAAGGTCAAGGGCGTCCGCTGCGCCTTGCTTTCCGATCTGATGTCGGCGAAAATGACCCGCCAGCACAACGACACCAATATGATGGCGCTCGGACAGGGCGTCGTCGGTCCGATGCTCGCGCTGCAGATCGTCGACGTTTGGCTCGACACCGCCTTTGAAGGCGGCAGACATCAGCGCCGCGTCGACAAGATGATGGCAATTGAGGGGTAATCCGGATATAAAAACGACGGGACGATCGGTCCCGTCGTTTTTTTATATTTCTCTTGCTCTGCGCTCGAAGTTTTCGTAAAACCGCGCGACGTGGATGCCGTCAGCCAGCGAATGGTGGACGCAGATATTCAGCGGCAGGAGCAGCTTGTCGCCCTGCTCGAAGAACTTGCCGAAGTTGATCCGCACGTTGCTGTCCGGCGGATTCGGCACGGGACCGGCAACAGAGGTAAAGCTGACCCACGGCACGCTGCTCACAAAATACAGCCGCGCTGGGTCCTCCCCGTCGTCCAAGCTTTGGCTCCGCTTCGCCTTTTCCACCTCCGCCTGCGCGTAGGGCAGATACTGCGCAAAGGGCATGGAACAGTCCAAGCAGCAGTAGCAGTACGTCCCGTCCGGCAGCGCGACCGTATGGGAGCTGAGGCACTTGTCGTATTCCACGACCAGATCGCCCTTGATCCGGCGGCGCAGCTCCGGCACGTCGTTCGCGGCGTTGATCGCGCAATACAGCACGGTCAGGAAAAATGGCCAGCCGTTTTCCAGCACCGTCTTCCGCAGATGCGTGATATCGCAGTTGACCGTCATCGAAGCGTAGGGGTTGGAGAACGTTCGGAAGTACTCAAACTGCCTGCGCCGCGGGTCGTTCGTCATGTCGATGATTTTCATGCGAGGTCCTCGATCGCTCTGCGGATGCGGGAAACGGATTTCTCGCTGCCGAGCAGCTGCATGACGGTATAGAGGTCGGGGGAATTGGTCTTGCCGGTGACGGCAACGCGCAGGAAGGTCGAAACGTCCGCAACGGAGCCGGGGAAGGCGTCGGGATTCGCCTTGTATTCCTTCATGTCGGCGGCGAAGCCGATCTCCGCGGTAACCGCCTTGACCTTGTCGAACCACGTCTGCGCGTCGTCATTCGGCTCGTAGACCGCGAGGAGCTTTTCCAGCGCGGTGCGGATCACGGCGCGGTCGAAGCCCTCCGGGAAGCCCTCGGAGACGAAGTATGCGTCGTAGAAGAAGCCCATATAAGGCTTGACGTCCTTCCACGTCGCCAGATCCTTGCGCGGTTTTTTGCCGCCTCTGCCGATGGCGAGAATCGCCTTGGCGTAATCGGGGTCGCCCTTCAGAACGGCGGCGAAATCGGAGTCGAACTCCTCGGCGTACTCCAATGCAAGCGCGTAGACCGTCTCCGCGTCCATGCGGGCGATCTCGTTCTTGGAAACGTCGCACAGCTTCGCGTAGTCAAACAGCGCGCCGGCGGGATTGAGCTTTTTATAGGAGAACTTAAAGTCGTCGGAGGGCGCGGTCGGATTCGCCTTGCGCCAGTCCTCGTAATTGGAGTTGAGCAGGGTCATGATATACTCGTAGACCGCGCTGACCGGGAAGCCCTCCGCCTTGTAGTAGGTCAAGGCAAGCTCCGGGTCCTTGCGCTTGGACAGCTTGCGCTTGGAGGCGCCGTCCATCTTCATCAGCGGACCGATGTGTACGTACTTCGGCAGCTTGAAGCCCAGCGCGCGGAAGAGCTGAAGGTGGAAAGGCAGGCTCGGCAGCCATTCGTCGCCGCGTACCACATGGGTCGTGCGCATCAGATGATCGTCCACCGCGTGGGCGAAGTGGTAGGTCGGGATGCCGTCTGATTTCAGAAGAACCTGATCAATATCGTTCTCGGTGACGTTCAGTACGCCCTTGACCAAATCGGTGAATTTGAATCTGTTTTCGACCGAGCCGGTGGAGCGGAAGCGCAGCACCCACGGCTTTCCCGCCTCGACCGCCGCCTTGACGTCCTTGAAGGGACGGTCGCGCCAGATCGCGTATTCGCCGTAGTAGCCGAAATTGACCTTGCGCGTCTCCTGAAGCTCGCGCATTTTGGTCAACTCCTCCTCTGTGCAGAAGCACGGGTAGGCGTCGCCCTGCTCGACCAGCTTTTTGGCGTAAACATGATAAATATCCGCCCGCTGCCGCTGACGGTAGGGACCGTAGGCGCCCTGTTCGCCGTCGACCGTCACGCCCTCGTCGAAGCGGATGCCGTAGTGCTTGAGCGTGCTGATGAGCACCTCCACGGCGCCCGCCACCTCACGCTTGGCGTCCGTATCCTCCACGCGCAGGAACAGCACGCCGCCGGACTGGTGCGCCATGCGCTCGGAAATCAAGCCCTGCACCAGATTGCCCAGATGGACGAAACCCGTCGGAGACGGCGCCATGCGGGTGATGACCGCGCCTTCCGGCGCATAGCGCTCCGGGTAGCGCGCCTCCAGCTCCTCCGGCGTCATTTTGACGTCGGGGAACAGATAATTCGCAAGTGCCATTGTATCCATTGCCGTTACCTCTGCTATTTTTTGAAATACTTTGTAAAGTTGAAGCCGCCGAATACCCAGTCCGCCTCGTCGATCTCGTCCGAGGTCGTCAGTATGTCGAGATACCACTTTCCCTCGACTTGGATCATGACGAGCGGGATGGCGTCGCGGGTCAGCTTGCGATCCGGAATGTTGACGTCCACGTAGACGATCGCAGCCGCCTCCACGTAGCCGTCCTCGGTGTCAAAGTACATGCTGTAAAGCTCGTCGATGTCCTTGACGTCGTCCGCGTCGAGCTCCTGACTGCGAACGATCCTGACGTCCGCCTGCGTCAGATTCAGCGTATCGGAGATGTAATTCGTCACCGCGGGCGGCAGCGCCTTCAGCGCGGCATTCGCATCCATCTCGATGATCGCGTCGCACAGGTCGTCAGCCGCATTCTCTGCGCCGTTGCCGGAAAACGCCATGGCGATCGCAACGATCAGCACGATCAGTGCCGCAGCAGCGCCGAGAAGGATAAACAACCGCTTTTTCCTTGCCGGATCCTTCGCCCCGTTGACCGGCTTAGCGATCTGCTCGCCGCAGGACGTGCAGAACTGCACGTTGCTCGGATTGGGCGCGCCGCATCTGGGACAGTTCATTCGCGTCCCTCCTATATCTGTATAATGAATGGTATTATTGTAATACAGCGCACTTTTTTTGTCAATGGGTCAGGACGGCGGACCATGTGCAATGCATACGTAACACACGATCAGTCGCGTCATTGTCCGGAGCGTACCCCCCCATCGCGGCGAGGCGCAGACAGTCCTTCTTGCTGAGGGAGACACGCATTACGCGTCATTGCGAGGCTGCCTGCGTCAGCCCCGCAATGACGCGGAGGATTTATGGCTCCCTCTCTGAGGGAGCTGTCAGCGCAGCTGACTGCGGGAGTTGGCGAGCGACAGCGAGCCTGAGGGAGTTCTCCCTCCACCGCTTCGCGGTCCCCCTCCCTCAAGAGGGAGGCAAGTCTCTCCCCCTTGGCGCTCCGCGCCGTTCCCCCTCCCGGAGGGGGATATGATTCACTGCCACCTCTGGGAGGCACGTATTATCGACCGCGTCATTGCGAGAAAGCACAGCGCCCGTATGGGTGCTGCGCTTTCGTGGCAATCTGTGCGTCGCAGTCTTGCACGCTTTTGCGCAACAGGAACGCAGTCAAAGGAAAGCGGGCGCCAATGGGCGCCCCTACGGCTTCCGTGCAAGCTTTTTCGCGTAGGGGCGCGCATTGCGCGCCCGCCGACAGAGAATTGCTTTCGTGATATGGCGCACGTGCCATGCCTGCAAGGCACAGATTGCCACGGCTGACTGCGTCAGCCTCGCAATGACGCGGTTGGCGCGTGGCTCCCTCTGCGAGGGAGCTGGCGAGTGCCCATAGCTGCGCGGCGTTCCGAACCGGCAGGGACCGGTTTTCCGGACGGGCAGAAAAAAGCCGTGGCAATGCGGCGGATTCTATGCTATAATACGGGCAAAGACGTTGCTTCTGCGGAGGAATTTT
>Ga0265301_10005063_pt1 | contig 13064 bp, 6 predicted proteins | sample AusTroGonzalo_MG_2_FD_193488 | JGI IMG/M metagenome (GOLD analysis project Ga0265301, IMG submission 193488) | Bovine rumen microbial communities from tropical cattle in Woodstock, Queensland, Australia - Gonzalo_04 | ecosystem: Host-associated > Mammals > Digestive system > Stomach > Rumen ...
ATTCGTCGAATAGATACACCTTTGTGCGAATAGATACACCTAATTTCATTCTTTTTTTCTATTTTTGCCACCGAAATCAATAAAGTGTAAATATGACCATTACAGAGTTCTTTCATGCCGCCCCCGTGCTCGCCACCATCCTGACTCTGGCTTATGCAGTGCTTTGGATTTTTTTCCTGCACGTATTTTATAAGATGTATAAAAGATAATCAATAATAACCCAATAAATGATATGAGAACTAAATCATTAACCAAATTCAAGAATCGAGTCCTCACCTTGGTGCTGACGATAGCAGCACTGGCAGTGGGGCAGAGTGCATGGGCGGGCAACTGGGACACGCATCCTGATGAGAATGGCAAGTATGACGAGTTCTATGATCGTCCAACTTATTTCCCAGACTTCGAACAGCCAGCCAGTTGGCCCAACGCAGAATACTATGTCGTGAGGGCTTGTCTGGGTAAAAATGGTCCACGCATAGAGAACTATGAAGTGGCTGTTTACGACCAGAACAACCAGTTGCGTCACTGCAACCGCAGTATGGCTAAGGATGATCACCTCTGTGTGCTGACAATTCGTGGTACTGAGGGCGATGAGTTTCATTGTCAGATAATCTACGGCGATTTTGTCAATCCGACTATCGTTGATGTGGAGGAGACCTTTGGCTTCAAGACCAATGCACTTGTGGGTTCAAACGAGTCACCTTTTATATTGACAGCTCAAGGACGCACCTATCTCTCTGAGCTCTCCGACAACTTGCCAGAAGATGAGACTAATGCTAACGTGACGGTGATGCGTACCATTCAGGGCGGCAAATGGAACACCATCTGTCTGCCTTTCGCTATGACCAACAGTCAGATGAAGACTGCTTTTGGCGACGACGTGCTGTTGGGTGACTTCGTGGGCTACGAATATACTGAAAATGAGAAGAAAGAGGTCGTATCCATCAAAGTGAAGTTTGTTGCTGCTGATGCAATAGAACCTAACCACCCTTATATAATTAAGGTACGCGAGGATATGACAGAGTTTAGTGTCGATAATGTGGATATTGATGTTTCTGATGCCCCAATGGTAGCTACTTGTGAGCATAACAAAAGACAGTGGAGTGAGTTCATTGGAACCTATGTTCAGAACACCACCGTTCCGGAGGAGTGCCTCTTCATCAGTGATGGCAAATTCTACTACTCGGTGGGTAAGACCAAGATGAAAGGCTATCGTGCCTATTTCTCGTTCTATGATGTTCTGGAAGATTATGAGAGTACCAGCGAAGCCCCTGTCTACATCGACTATCCTGAGGACCCCGCAGCGATAGTTTCGGTAGACGATGAAAGAGGCGTGATGGTTGCTACATGGTACACCCTGGATGGACGTAAGCTTAGCGTAAAGCCTACTACAAAGGGACTCTATATCTATAATGGGAAGAAAATCGCAATTAAGTGAGAAAAAGTAGAAGGGAATGAAAAAAGCGTATGTGATTCCTAGCCTCACGGTCGTAGAGATTCGGTATGGTAATCTTTTGAACGTTTCAGCTGAGCCGCTTCTTATTGAACTTGACGATGCTGAAATTGAAATTGATTACGGTGGTTTAGATATGGACGGTTCCTTAGAGCCCATGTAAAAAAGCAACAATACAAATTAAACAAATAAATAACCATTTTACTTTAATTATGATGAGCTTAAAAAGTTTATTCAATTGCAGACAGCATGTGCCTATTGGTATGCTGCTGCGCGCGTGGCTCATAGTCATGCTTGCAGGCTGGTTCTCCAGCGGAGCAATGGCTAAAGTGACAACGAGTACGAGTGCTCTTTCCAGCACTACACCCTCGGAGCCATTGTTAGTTGTCAGTAAGTCATCGTTTAATGCGATGACAGGTTTGAACACCTATGAGTTCTATTTTCGATTAGCAGCTGCTACGGCCAAATCAAATGGAACAGTTTATTCTTTAGCGGGATTTGAATTCTATTTGGATGATGTCCCTTTGGTCGACAAGAGTAAACCGATTAATATGGAAAATCTACAAAAGATATACCAGAATGCCAATGTAATTTTTCAGACAAAGGCCGGACAGAATTATACTGGTAGTGGATCGTCTGTAATAATTACGGGTGTCAATCCGAATGTTGCTAACACCTATATGTGGTTAGGTGATATTAGTACCACGACTTCCAGCAGTTGCTGGGCGGCAGTGAACTTAAAAGTTACGTTGGCTGTCGACAAACATTGGAGTTATAAGAATACCCATACCCTCAAGATAACCGGTAAATGGGGAGAAAGTGGTAGTAATAATAGAAAAGATATTGAGCTTACTCATACTTTGTCGACCACTAATAATGGATTCCCATCAGCAAGTGGTACGCTGAAGCGCACGGCAAACGGAAAGGTAACCTATACAATTCCTACGCTTACTTCACAGAGTTCTAAGGATAATTATGAAGAGAATTACGGTTCCTTTACTTGGCAGAATAAGATTTATCTGCTGAAGGAAGCCGGTAAGTCAACCAATCCTGAGACTTATATCACTAATGACGAACACAAGTGGGCTACCATCGATCAACCAACCACTGGCGGTACTCAGGTAATGGATGCCGACAACTATCAACCGTTTACGGTATATCCTTGCATGGAGATGGTCTCTCCCCGTGAGTATTATATAGATACAAAACCAAGGTACTATCAGCATCATTATAAATACTACGATGGAATCACGGCCAAGGGCTTCCCTCGTCCTACTAATATCAATGTCGAGACCTATAATGCTTATAGCAAAGAGGCCAAGATTACTTGGAGCGGTGAGGTTTATGACCCCAATAATGCTGATACCGAAGGTAAGTGGGTCATCTTCCGCAAGAAAACTGATGATACCAATAATAGTACGTTTACGAAAATTGGTACTACGACCAATTATTTTAACAACGAATTAATCGATAAGAAACACGATATCGAATACGGACAGTCCTACACATACTATGTGGTGTTCCAGCCTAAAGTTTGGAATACCGAGCTTTCTGGTTTGGATGATGCTACAGGCCTGAGCGGCAGTAGCACTTATGAGATGAAACGTGACTTCACTGTCACTGACCTGATTGCTGTATCAAGCGAAACCAGCGTTAAACTGACATGGAAACACTCTGCCATCGCTGATGCCAGCACGCAAAAGCCCTATAGCTATGAGGTACAGCGCACCACGACGCCTAATGATGCAGGTTCTTGGGGAATTGTAAGTAGCAATCTGACGGTAACGAGCTCGTCTAAGGTTGAAGAAGTGTTTGACAATACAAGTGAGGTAGCTTCGAGTACCACCTATTATTATCGCGTGGTATACAAGGCGGTTCAAGAAATGGATTACATCAGTGACGTGGCCTCTGCCCGTACTGGCAGTAGCATCATTGAGTCGCTGACCTCTTCGCGTGGTAACTACTCAAACATGGTGAAGCTGACCTGGACTGTAAAACAGGTGGGTACCAAGACGTCATACTTTACCGTGCAGCGCCGTCCGTTGGGTAGCGATGAAGACTGGATTGACCTCTATACCACGCACGGAACTGCAAGCACTTACAGCTATGACGACCAGACGGCTCAGCCTGGTTCGTTTAACGAGTATCGCGTGATTCTCACAGAAAGTGTTACCATTGAAGATCCTAATGATAATACGAAAACCATTACAACGATGGAACAGAGTAGCACTGCTACTGTCGATGGCTTCTGTATGGCCCGTGGTGTGGTGAGCGGACGTGTGTCGTTCGGTTCAGGTACTGCTGTGAAGGATGTACAGGTGACGATGCGTCCCAGCAACAGCAAGGGTGCCAGCGTCAATAACTTCCGCTCTCTGCGATTCAACGGACAGGGCGGTCAGGGCATCAAGCTCAGCCTGAGCCAGAAGGAGCAGAAGAAACTCTTCGGTGATGACTTCACCATGCAGATGTGGGTGAAGCCCGACGGCAATGTGATGGATACCGAAAATACTGAGTACACGCTTCTTGAGATTCCTCAAGTAATTGGTCTCTCACTGAAAAAGACTGATAACGGATACACATTGATGTCTTCTACGAATGTCCTTGGAGCTGTCGATGCCAACACCTGGAGTCAGATTACGCTTTCTTATTCTAAGGGAAAGATCAAGGCTTACGTGACGAAGAGCGATGCTGTGGCTGATCCAACGGAAGTTGATCAACTTGTGAAGGTTACTGATGCAGACAACTTCCTGACATTGGCCAATGTCACTGACTTGGATGACGAAAATCCTTATGCAGGTAATCTTGATGAGGTGCGTGTGTTCAACTATGCTTTGAGCAAAGAGGAAATTCAGCAGAACTGGAACCACACCTTGGCTGGTTCGGAAGAGGGCCTGCTGCTCTATTGGTCGCTCGATGAAGGTATTGCAAAGCAGACCATCGCATACGACTTCAGTAAGCAGAACGGCGTGACGAATGGCCACCACGGCTTTATGTCGGCAGGTGTTCCTACGTCAAATGATGTGCCCAGCGAAGATCAGCTGAGCCTGATGGCCTATACCGATGCCGATGGTAACTATATGATTGGTGGTGTTCCCTTCTCTGGCGACGGAACCAACTATGTGCTTACCCCGACACTGGGCATCCACCAGTTCTCGCCTGCTAACCAGAGCCGCTACTTCAGCATCAACTCACTGATCCACAGCGGTAGCGACTTCGAGGATGTTTCTTCATTCCCTGTAAGCGGTAAGGTGTATTATAAGAATACCACGATTCCTGTGGCAGATGTTTATGTGAAGGTTGATGGTCTTACCGCTTCAAAAGACGGTCAGCCTATTACGACCAACTCAAAGGGTGAGTTCTCAGTTGACGTGCCCATTGGCGATCACTTCGTATCGTTGAGCCTGAATGGTCATACCTTCGAAAATGGAGGCCGTTATCCTGAAGATCCCAACGATGTGGGTACACGCGTTGATTTTAATGGCGCTGTGACTGGTCTGACCTTCTATGACAATACCTTGGTGACCGTAGCCGGTCGTGTGGCTGGTGGTGACCTTGAGGAGGAGAAGCCTCTTGGTTTGGGACAAGGTAATGCCAACATTGGTAAGGCTGTACTGACACTGCAGATGGAGAATGAGGATGCCGGTTATTTGAATGCCAAGAAGACGGTGAGCGGTACTTCCGTCAGCTATGATATCAATGATCAGGATCGTGTATTCGACACCTCATATGGTACGGCTATCGTTCCTGCTTCGAAGAATTATATCACTGTGGAGACCGATCCGACTACGGGTGAATGGGTGGCCCAGTTGCCTCCATTGCGCTATAAGGTGACTGCTGTGACAATTCCTAAACAGACTGACATCACCTTCAGCAACTTGCCTGTTGTGGATGCCACGAACCCCAATCTGGTTTATACCGATTCTGTTGAGACGGAGACAGGTTTAGATAAGTTTGAATATGTGGCAGGTGTCAAGATTAAGCATAAATCTGAAGCTACCTTCATTGTAACGGAGAACGAGGACGGCTCGTTTGGTATCAAGAACTACACGGTAAAGGATGTCAGTGGCACTGAGCATACTGTCGATATCTATACCGTTAATAGTAACACTATTGACTACAAGTTTGGCTATCCCGTTTATGAGGAGTTGGCAACCTATACCTATCATATTTCTGCCAGCGAGCGTTATATCAACAAGGATGTAACACCGAATGTTGTCGATGAGGTACCTCTCGTAGGTAAACAGGTAACTGTACAGAATCCATTCGCTTCTACAGCAAAGATTCTTTGTGAAAATGCAACGATAAATGGTAGCCCATATAAGCGCGGTGATGTGTATGAGGTAGAAGATAACACCTTCGAACTCGACTCTCTGGGTATGGCTACTTATCAGTTTACGGCTGGCTATCCTAATATTCAGGAGCCTTACACTCGTGGTATCACCATCTCTTATGAGAACAATGGTGCTGTTCAGAACTGGTCGGGTAATTCCAATGCGTTTGCCATCGTTTTGGGTGCCCTGCCTACAGGTAACAACTTTGTGACTCAGGGACCTGACGAGATTACGATGGTACTGCGTGACCCCCCAGGCACCAACTCTTCTGCTACATGGACGAAGGGCTCAACGCATATTACGTCGAAGAGCTGGTCGGTATCGCCTCATTCAGAGACTTCTGCTACCGCTAAAATCTATGCTGGTGTAAAACAGGAAACTGGTGAGGGTATTGGCTTTATGGTTATTCAGGATTTGGATAGTAAGGCAACAATATCTGCCGGTGCAGAACTGAATGTCTCTTACGAGAAAGCATTTAACAATACCACCACAACTACAGCTACCCGTGACATCTCAACCAGCGATGGCTTCGACTTCAACGGCGCAGGTGGCGACCTGTTCATTGGCTCGGCAAAGAACCTCCTGTTCGGTGCCTGCCATTATGTGGACATCAAGTGGGATGACAGCCAAAGTCAGCCAGTACTGATGATGGAAGATGGTATTGCTACAGGTGAGGAATTCACCACCGGCTTTGCATATACACAGAACTATGTGAAGAACGTTCTGATTCCTAACTTCATGACGTTGCGTAACAAACTGTTGCAGAAGGTGGCTCCTGGTCAGGCAGCCAATGTGGCTCGTCCTGATAAGAAAGACGGTCCTATCTATGTGACGGAGCTGACGGAGGATGATCCAAACTTCGGTACCAGCAACAATGATGAGGAAGTTTGGGGAAAGGATGGTGCCAAGCACTTCAATTTATTAGACAAAGTGACTGGTAGATATGAAGGTCCTTCATATACGATGATTCTGCCTACAGAGTCAGCTGATTCCAGCTATCAGGATATGGTGAACTTCTATAACATCCAGATTAAGCGATGGGAGAATGAGCTGATGCGTAACGAACAAGCCAAGGTAACTGCTATTGAGAATAGTAAGGAATGGCTCATCGAGAACCACTCATTCGATGCAGGTGCTTCTATCACGAATGAGAAATCTAAGGAGAAGACAAGTTCTACCAACCACACTGAGGTGGAAGAAGCGAACGTTATTATCGGTGTAGAGACTGGTTTCCGTTTCTCTGGTCTGGGACTTGGCTTGGAGGTTGAGGAGAAGGTGGGTCTTACCTTCACTGAAGAGCAGCACTTTGAGAAGACGACTACCAATACCGTTTCCTATACGCTTGCTGAGGATGGCGATGACGACTATCTGACAGTCGATGTGTTTGAGGCTCCTGACGGCTTTGGTCCTATCTTCTATACACGTGGTGGTGCTACCTCTTGCCCCTATGAGGATGAGGTGGTGACTGAATACTACAAGCCTGGTACGGTCATCATGCAGAAGACTGTTCAGATTGAGAAGCCTGAGATTGAGGCTCAGAGCCAGACCATCACTGGTATTCCTGCCGGTGGTAAGGGCACCTTCAAGGTGAACATCCGCAACAATTCAGATACTGGTGAGGACGGTTGGTATGACATCAGCGTTGTTGCTACTACTAATCCTAACGGTCTGGTTGTGAAGATGGACGGTCTGAACATCACTACAGGTCGCAGTATTCTGGTTCCTGCCGGTGAGACGATGGAGAAGACGCTGACTGTGGAGCAGTCGAAGTCTGACGTGCTTTCTTATGAGGATATACAGCTGCGCCTTGGTTCACAGTGTCAGAGAGACAATACTGGTGTATTCCCAGAGATTGCCAGCTACACTTCGTTCTCTGCTTACTTCCAGCCTTCTTGCTCTGAGGTGAATCTGGCTGCTAACCACACTCTGATTAATACTGAAACAAAGGACAATCTGGTTCTGAGCATCAGTGGTTATGACTACTCGATGACGTCACTGCAAGGTATTCGCCTGCAGTACAAGGGTAAGAACGATGCAGACTTTACTACTCTGCACGAATATATCAAGGGCTATACTGGCAATGAGGCTAACAAGTCGGCGCTGGTAGCACTGAAAGGCAATGATAAGCTGACATACTCTATTGACTTGCGCAAGGATGACTTTAGGGATCAGACCTATGTGTTCCGTGCTATCACGGTATGCGATCTTGTAGGCGAGGTGAACAATGAGAGCGAGGAAGTTGAAGTGCTTCGCGACATGACCAAACCTATGCTGATTGCTACACCAAGTCCTGCCAGCGGTGTGCTGGGTATCGGCGATGACCTGGTAATTACCTTCAACGAGGATATCCAGGCTTCAGCCCTGACCAGTCCGAACAACTTCAATGTGGTTGGTGTGCTGAACGAGACCGCTGTGACTCATGAGGTGGCTCTGAACCTGACGGGTGAGAACACTGTCAAGACACAGAGCACCATTGATCTGAGCGGCAAGTCGTTTGCTGCAAACCTGTGGCTGAACTACACCAGCGACGGTCAACTGCTGATGCACGGTATGAAGGACAATAACTTCACCGTATCTATTGAGAACGGTAAGTTGGCTGTCAGTGTGGATGGCGACAAGAAGGTTTCTACCGCATTGCTGCCCCAGAATAAGTGGATCTATCTGAACGTTAGCTATGATGCCGATGATGATAAGGGTATTCTCCTTGCAGGCTATGCTTCCGATGCAGACAAGGTGACTTTGATCAACACTACTACGAAGGCTTACACTGGTAACGGTCCTGTTAGCGTGGGTGGTAACAACCTCCAGGCAAAAGTGCAGGAACTGTCACTCTGGGACGGTGCCCGTTCTATGACAGAGGCTCAGAAGGGCATGTACGAGTCGAAGAGTCAGTTCACCAGCGGTCTGCTGGGCTACTGGCAGCTGAATGAGGGTCACGGCGATGTGGCTGTTGATAAGGCTCGCTCACGTAATATGACGCTGCCTTCAGAGAATGCTTGGTGGATTAATGGCGACAACTACGCCCTCATCCTTGATGGTACGACGGCTGCTGCAGTCAACATCTCTTCACTGAATACCACAGCTTCTGAGGACTACCTCGTTGAGGCTTGGTTCAAGGCCAGTGAGGATAACAATGTGGCTTCAGTGCTGAGCACAGAGGCTATGGACCTGCGCCTGAACGCACAGGGTAAGATGGAACTCGTGATTAACGACGAGATTAGCAATGTAACCAGCGAGAGTCTGCGTGACGGACAGTGGCACCATGTGGGCGTGAACGTGCTGAAGAGCACCAACGGTAGTGGTATCGTCTATGTGGATGGTGTACAGCGCAAGCAGGTAAGTGCAAGTGCAATGCCTGCCCTCTATGGTGCGAAACTGTTGCTGGGTAGCCATAAGTCAGGTTATGCTTACGACCAGATGCTGAAGGGTGCCATCGATGAGGTGCGTATCTGGAAGGCTCGTCGTACTGCTGACGTCATCAAGAACAATATGTTCAACCGCGTGAAGAACGATGTTGACGGTCTGGTAGCTTACTATCCGATGGAACAGTTAGGACTTGACGCCTACAATCAGGTAGTGACTACTCAGGACTACAACAACGTGGTTCCTGTGGCTGCTGGTCAGACTGCTGATGCTTTGACATTCTATAATGCTGCTCAGACGGAAGTTGCCAATGCTGCTATGTCGAAAGACAATACGGCAGCCCTGAAGACTGCTCCAAGCCAGACCAATGTTGAGTTCGACTTTGTGGCCAGCGAGCGTCAGATCAAGGTGAACCTGACAGAGCAGGCCTATAAGATGGAGGGATGTAACATCTACATCACTGCGAAGAATATCAAAGATATCCACGGCAACACTGCACTGCCTATCACCTGGAGCGTCTACGTACAGCAGAACAGCCTGGCATGGGCTGACAAGAGCCTGAGCGTGAACAAGACGGGCAATGATGCCAAGACCTTCACTGCTACCATCGAGAACCGTGGTTCGCAGAGCGAGTCATGGAGCCTGAGCGGTATGCCTGAGTGGTTGAGTGCTAATGTGGAGGGTGGTATCCTCACGCCGTTGTCGAATGCTTCTGTAACATTCACAGTGGCTGGCAGCCTGCCTATCGGTACCTATGAGACTGCTGTCTATCTGACAGGTTCACAGAACATCAACGCTCCGATGAACATTACGGTATCTTCTGAGGGCAATGCTCCTGACTGGGTAGCAGTAACCGACGAGAACACCATGACGGTGATTGGTCAGCTGAAGATTGACGACAAGCTGAGCAATGATTCAAGGGATATGGTAGCCGCCTTCCGTGGTACACAGTGCGTAGGTGTTGCCCGTCCGAAGTACTTCAGCCGCTACGATGCTTATCTGGTGATGATGAATGTCTACGGACTGAATGAGGCTGATCTGACCTATAAGGCATACGATGCCAGCACTGGTATGATTTATCCTTCTATTGAGGTATCAGACGCCAATGCATACTCGTTCGCTGCCGACAAGGCTGTAGGCTCGTTTGCACAGCCTGTCATCTTCACCCCGAAGAGTGAGGTAGAGCAGGATTTGTCGATGAGTCACGATGGCTGGAAGTGGTTCTCTATCTATGCTAATCCCGTCAACAATGCGGCTTCAGAGATCTTCAAGAACTCGCTGGCTGCCATTGAGATGGTTACCGACGGTGAGAACTCTGTCTTGAACTGGACTGGCGAGTTGAACATCGACAGCTATGCAAAGATGTATAAGCTGAAGGCTAAGACCGCTTATGAGGAGAATATTGTGGGTGCACCCGCTGATCCTACAAAGGTTGACATCACACTGAAGGCCAATGGTTGGTCATGGATTGGCTATCCTGCACAGGCAAGCAACTCGCTGGCTGCAGCCTTCGCTGATGCTAATCCTCAGGAGGGTGACATGGTGAAGAACCAGTCGGGCTTCTCTGTCTACACTGGAGGCGAGTGGGTTGGTACATTGACCGCTGTAATCCCTGGTGACGGCTATCTGTACAGCTCTACTGCCAATACATCAAAGACCTTCCACTATCCTGTTCCTCAGGTAACAGGTCTTACAAATCATGCAGCAAGTCTTGCATTTGCTTCTCACGCCGAGAGCAATATGACCATGATTGCAGTTGTGATGGACGGCAACGACATCGTTGAGAACGCACAGGTGAGCGTATATGCAGGTACAAGCCTTCGTGGAACCTCAGAGAACGCTGTCAAGGGTAATTGCCACTTCATCACCATCGGTGGTGAGAAGGGCATAGCCGATGTCCTCACCTATGTAGTACGTACTGAGGACGGTCAGGAGTACATGTTGCAGGTGGAAGAGGCAAACGTCTTCGAAGCTGATGCCAAGAAGGGTAGCCTACATGCTCCATGTGTACTGCAGCTCAGCAACGCTACAGGACTGTCTCTGGCTGGTGTCGATCGTCCCATCAAGAGCATCGAACTCATTGATGCCGGTGGACGCGTCGTCCGCACAAGACAGAACACAAGCGCTGCCTTTGCCAAGGAAGACCTGAAGTCACTGCCCAATGGTGTCTACTATCAGAAGATAATCTTCATGGATGGTCAGTCACTCCTGCAGAAGATTTTGCGATAAGTAATTAAGACTTTCTAAAAAGAGGACACTCACTTCGTTGTGGGTGTCCTCTTTTAGCCTAAGTGTAAAGTTGTTAAAAAATGCACTGTAAACGAAGAAACTTTTGGCTTATTGAATAGGATTATGTAAATTCGCACTGCAAAAACAGTCGAATATGCGACAGTATTTTCAGTGACAATTATAATAATCAAGAAATGGTTATTCAGAGTCCCCAATATCTAAAGAGATGTATGGCCGCAAGGCCATGCATCTCTTTTCTGCTTATCGCTCGCAGGTCGCTTGCTTATCGCTCATGCCTCGGATGGAGGTCGGGTTCCTTCTTGGTCCCTCTCCTATTCCTCTCGGTTCGCTCTCGGTTCCCTCTCGGCTCCCAGGAATTAGAGATGAATAGGAGTTCGTATAGACCGCGTATAGAGAGCGGCATGAGAGCGGCATGAGCAAGGGTTGAGCAAGGCATGATCAAAATATGAGCATCAGAATCATTAAGACGTTATCAAAGGCGCTAAAAAAGAAACATCCACCTATCCTAAATCCTTCCCTATATGGAAGGACTAAAAGAAAAAGTTGCCGCAGCCGCGACTTTTTCTATGTTTTGGTAAGGCGGGACGACGCCTTTTATTTTTTTCTCGAAATATTTGGAAGTATCAAAAATAGTTCGTACTTTTGCAGCGAAAATAAACAATTATTGATTATGGCAACTGCAATAAGAGCAATCCCGACGCTTTATGGTGAGACTGCAAAGTCTTTCGAAAGCGAGGCAGCGCGCACGGAACAGAATCCGGGTACGCAGGATTATCGTCATGAGGCAAAAATTGTGTCTGACTATCTAAAAACTTGTACTGCACTATGACCATAGAAGAACTGTTGACGCGGTGTGAACTAGTCCGCGCCTCAGATGAGAAATTGGCCGAGTGTAAATCCTTTAGTTGTGGCGAAGATGATCTTGACGAGTTCTTTGCCAATGATTGTCTTATAAACCAACGTCGTTTACTAGGCAAAACCTATTTGTTTTGTTTGAAGGAACAACCAGACACCATCGTCACAGCCTTTTCCCTCTCCAACGATAGTATACGTATAACCAATCGCATCACTGATGAATATAAGGAACAGTTCCTTGATGATACCGATTTGCACGATAAAACCCTCAAACGATTTCCTGCTGTACTGATTGGTCGTCTTGGAACCAACATTGAATTTGCAGGCCAAGGTTATGGCACGGCTATCATGGACTTTATCAAAGTTCTCTTCCGTACTAATAACCGCACAGGTTGTCGTTTCCTTATTGTTGATGCATTGAATCGTCCAAAGACTCTTCATTATTATGAAAAGAATGGCTTCCGTTATCTTATTGACGATGAACGCCTAGAGGCTAAATACATGGGTATTGGAGTAGGGCGCTTGCCACTTAACACTCGCCTGATGTATTTTGATTTGCTCAAACTGGATGTGAGCGAAGAGAATAAGTAGAATTCAGGGTCCCCAATATCTTTAGAGATGCATGGCCGCAAGGTTGTGCATCTCTTTTTTTGCTACCCTTAATACTTACAATTGCTACTATTAATACTTGCAGTTGTTACCCTTAATAGTTGCAATTGCTACTATTAATACTTGCTAATCAGAAGGTGTACGAGCAGCCGACGATGAGACAACGGGAATTGGGCTTGGTCAGGGTGGTCGTGCTGTAGTCC
>Ga0265301_10005065_pt1 | contig 13060 bp, 15 predicted proteins | sample AusTroGonzalo_MG_2_FD_193488 | JGI IMG/M metagenome (GOLD analysis project Ga0265301, IMG submission 193488) | Bovine rumen microbial communities from tropical cattle in Woodstock, Queensland, Australia - Gonzalo_04 | ecosystem: Host-associated > Mammals > Digestive system > Stomach > Rumen ...
AGTAACAGTAGAGCCAATAGAAAAACAATACATAGTAAAGCTATATAATGCTAACATGCAATTTGTAAAGGTTTTACCTGCTGGTTTAATTACTAACGATATAAGCTTTACAGAGAGCATAGATGCTGGACAGGGAGAAATGAGCCTAAATGTAAACCTGCCAATAGACACAAATTACTTTAATGGTATAAGGTACTGTAAAGTGTATGTGAGCGACAATACAGGGGTAGATAATTTGCTAATATACAGTGGTTGGCTAAGTAAAGTTAGTAGGGTTTATAGCAACCAAAAAGAAAATATACAAGTAGTGTTTTTAAGCCTGTTTAGTTTATTGCAGGAGGTAATAATTAGAAAAGACGGCCTCCAAAATGGGGATAGTGTTTTTACTAAAACATGAGATCCAGCAGACATACTAAAATTTATTATAGATTATTTTGTTAGCATATACCCAAATACATTGAGTTATACAGCCAGCAGTATAGATACATACGGTACAAGTATAACACTGGAATTTAACACAAATAATTGTGTGGATGCTATACAAAATTTGGTAAATGGGTTAAGCTATTACTTGTTTGTTTGAGCAGACGGAGTTGTACATTTTCACCCTACACCAGTAAGTGCTACACACTTGCTAACATACGAAAAAGATATAACAGCCCTAACAGTACCTGAGGACAAAGAAAAAGTGGCCAATACAGTACAGGTAACATACAACGATAATGGTGTAAGTACACCAACCAGTATTGCCACGGATCCTACAAGTATAAGCTTATATGGAGTAAAAGAGGTGGTACTGTCAAGGGAGGATCTAACAAACCAAACAAGTGCAGAGCTATACAGGGACGAGTACCTAAACGAGCACAAAAACGAGGTACAAAATATACAGCTAACGGTTAGCTGCTTATACCCAATAGAAAATGTGCACCCATGAGACACAGTAAAAATTAGAAATAACGATCTAAATATAGATAATGCACAAATATACAAAGTTACATACAAGTACGAGCAGGTACAGGTAACACTAAACTATTATACAAATATTGCTGAGCAAATTTTTAACTAATAAAATATGTAAAAATGAGCAGGTATACAAACTATGCTATAAAAAACAATGTATTTGGTACTCTAAGTGCTCCTGTTAGTAGCCTTGCAACCACAATACAATTAGACACAGGGCAAGGTGCAAGGTTTACAGCAGACATGCTGGCTACATTGGAACATATAGAGGGCAATAAAGTAACTAAAAGGGAAATAGTACTAATAACAAATGTAAGTAGCGACACTTTAACAGTAGTTAGAAAATATGCAGCATGTCCAAGTAGCGACGATGCAAACACACAAAGCCAAACAAGTTTTAGTTTTGATACAAGCGACACTATAAATGTATACATACCAAAGGAAATATTAGACCTAATAAACAATGGTATAAAGTTTTTGGAGACACAGGGTACTGATCGTATGAGAGTTTTGGAGGCAGCAAGTGGTACACCTTTGGCTATTGATATTATGCCAGGTAATTTTAGGTGTGCAGACGACAATATAGTATATGCAGGTGCTACTGATCAATTACTAACAGATAACGCTACTAACTATATAATGATAGACGGTACTGGTACACTACAAATAACTACAACAGACCGAGATACAAGATATACAAGGTTAGCAAAAGTAACCTGTGCAAGCTGAGAGATAACAGAGATACAAGACCGAAGGCTGGACACAATTTGAGGTAATTTGTGAGGTTTACAAATACATAGTTTAACAGAAAAATTAGTACCATTGCCTGCTGACGAGTTAGTAATAGCTGATAGCACAGATAGTTTTAATAATAAAAGGATAACTTATGCAAATTTAGCACCAAGTAGTATAGTAATACTTGCTACACTATGAGAAAGTTTGACGGCTTGAAACTGACAAGGTGCCGTGTATTTTGGTGCTGATGGTAAGGTCTATGGTAGCGATGTTGCTTGACATAATTACTGCGACTGAATTATTTTAGATAGTGGTAATACTGGTGATAGTGTCCGTATGGTTATAGGTTGATTTGTACCAGATACAAGCCTAACTGGTACAAGTGATACTGTACATTTAGCATATACAAGTTGAACAACTGATACTTGATATTGAGATTATATACAATATGTTTTTAAAAATTCTTGAATCACAGATTACAGTGGAGCATTAGTATCTATAAACTGAGAATATACTATGATGTATCCAACAACCAGATTAAGCGGTTATGAAAGACCATACATAACAAAACTATATTGAAAAAGTATAAGTAGTATATCCGAAACATATTCTTGAAGTTGAGCTGTATTTTCAAAAACTATTTATTATACAACTGGCTTAAAATGACAATATTGAGATAATATAAATTACTCTATAAGTGGTTGTGAGCTGGGTAAAAAAGTGCCTTGATGATTTATTTTTAACCCAAAACCAAAAGAAATTCTTATTTGACTTTGATTTTATTTCGTATCTTCACAATCATGAATACAATATTCAAATACAGTTCAAGCAAAATATGACTGACATAAAAAATATGCTATGTTGACTACAAACCCACAAGAGGTATTTGGTTGATTAAGTGTAATACAAGAGAGTATAGACAACACTAATTGGGGTATAGTATCTATGCCAAGTTATAAAACAGATACATCTGGAACATCTGTAATTGTGTTTGATTTTGATGTAAAAGCTGGTAGATATTATAGGACACAAATTTACCACTATTGACAAACCTCTTGGGGAGGAATATTTAATAATTAAAACTTTACAAACCAACCACAAAAATAGTATGAGAAAAACCAAAAACAAGAGCGTATATAAACTTATAAACCTATTATTTTGAGCGATCCTGGCAATAAGCCTTAGCTTAAACCTGCTACTGTGGAGTAATAACGAGGTAAGCTGTGAAAACATAGACAGCAGGCGAAAAGCCAACCTCCTCTACTCCATGGGACACAGACACTTAGACTGAGACAAAGACGGTATACCTTGCGAAAATTTACCCTATAACCAAAAGTAAGCATGCAATGTTTAAGGTGTGGTAAAGAGAGCAAATGGGAATATTGCAGGGAGTGTAAAGCTGTAAGGCATAGGGCCTGTACCATGATAAGCCAAAATAAAACAAAACTAATAAAACTGCTGGACGGTGAGTGGTTGACACCCGAGGGCTTTGGTAGGTTTATAAATTATACAAATAACATACTCAAATACGGTAAAATTTACATGGAGTACAAAAACCAAAAAAGGGATAAAATTTTTAAGGGCATAGCCAATACTGTGTTTATTGCAAGTGGTGGTATATCGCTGTGGTGCATAATATCCCTGGTAATAATTAGGTTATAAAAATTGGTGTATAGCTGTTAACTATACACCTTTTTTGTTTAGTTTAAAATTGTTTTTATAATTTAATTAAATTACCATGGAACTAACAAAAGAGATGTTTTTTAACGGGGACGAGCTGGACAGCCAAAAGGTTGTAACAATGATAAACCAGCACCCAAACAGTGGCGTAGAAATTTTGGACTTTATTGGTGAGGTTATGAGGGACGAGTTAGAATTTAAGTACGAGGAAAAACGGCTAAAAGAAAAATACCACCATGATCTAAGGGAGCTGCACGAAAAATACGGCCATGATTTAGACGACTAACCAAAGCAAAAATGAATATTTTAAAGGTAATGAGTGGGCTTGGTTTAACGAGTGGTATAAAGGCAAAGCTCCTAAAAATGGGAGTAAGTGAGCAGGACATGGCAGGGGTAGATTTTAGCAACATGCAAAGCCTCAATGAGTTTGCCGAAAGGATCGTACCAAAGCTAATAAAAAGCCACCCTCAAATGGCACAGCAAATAAAAGAGAGTGGCTGGCTGGACAGCCAAAAGCAACAGGAGGTAAACACAGTAATAGATGCAATATAAAATACTATGGTGCCTTGCAAGGGTAAAAAAACCAACACCGAGTATTTTATATGCTTAAATAACTGCAATGGACACAAACACTACTACTTTTGGAGGTATGGGGACTTGGTTAATAATTTTGCTACTATTTTTGTTTATGTTTAACGGTAATGGGTTTGGTGGTTTTGGTGGTAATAATGCTATGGGTTGGTTACTTGGAAACCAAAACAGCAACAATAACCACGACAACACCGTAGATCTAATGAATAATAACACAATGTGGCAAAACCAGTTAATGGCCCAACAAAATTTAGCAAACCAAACTAATTTAATTAGTACTGGGTTTTGCTGAGTAAATCAAAACATAGAAAGGGCTATACAACAGGGACAGCAAAATACATGTGCTATTATGCAAAACTGTACAGCCAATACTCAAAAAATCTTAGACATGATGTGTAATAATACAATTACACAACTAAGGACAGATTTAGCAGAGGCAAAAGTTATAGCTCAAAACAATGCACAAACTACTGAGCTATTGACAAAATTACAACCTGTGGCTATACCAAGCTACATTGTAAGTAGCCCATACACATCAATTTACCCACCTGCAACAACAGGTACTACCACAGCAAATGGGTAGTTAATTAAAGCCTACTGCTAACCATGCAGGGGCTTTTTTATTCTTTTAATTTTGTAAAAATGAGTTTGTGAGTATATTATAGTAAAGCAATTTATACCTTAATATGCAATATGGAATTACAGCAACGGCTATTACAACCACAAACACTTATAAGTATAGTGAGCTTTATATTTGGTTTAGGTGTGGTTTGGGCTACTCTAAACAGCAAAATAAATAACTTGGAAAAAAAAATACAGGAGGTGGACAACTTAGACCTAAACACAAAATTGGCACAAATACAAACAGACATTGAGTGGATCAAAGCCAAGCTTAACGAAAAATAATTTATATTTTTATAAATATTAAAAAATGAAATTAACAAGCACAACTACAAGTACAAGTTTGTATGATCTAATAGAGACACAGTACCCAACAGCTTTACCACTTATTGAGGAAAAGAGAATAAAAAATGAGTTAATGGGTGGTTATGGTGTAGAGATAGCTTATGCTGGTGATACAATAAATGTGGAAACAGTTTTAGACGAGGCAGATACAGACAGTAGGCCTGTAAGTTCTGATTTACCTATTTTTGCTTTTAACTGCAAGGAAATAAAAGACATATATATTTATGGATCATGAGACTTTTACCTATCAATAGTTTAATTTATTAAATAAGCAAAAATGGCTTGAATAAATAATAAAATTTGATCTATAAGCTCAAAGGTGCACTACCCTTATGAGTGAATTTTTGGTACAGCAACAGCTCCTACATATATCATTAAAGAAATAACTTGAAATTGATATATTGACTTAACAAATGCAGTAGCAGGTCAATTATTAGAGTTGAAAGCGTATTGATGAACTGTACAAAGAGATGTACCAAATTGATATACACAATTAGATTATATAACTTTGAATAAATGTTTTTTTGATACCTGAATAACACCAACAACAGATACTGATTACGAAATAAAATTTACAATAGCCCAAAACAATACGACACAGTGAATTATGTGAATGTTAAATAATAGCACTCCTACGAATAATTTTTATTTTATGGTCTCTTCTTGAAATAAATTTTTGTCAGCATTATGAACTTCTGCTATAACGTTACAATGATTGTCTGACGCAGTTGTTGATACAGACTATATAGCAAAAGTTAATTGAGAAACATTGACAGTAAATGGTATTGCAGCGTCTAATTTTACAAGATGAACGTTAGAGGCAACTCAAACTATTGATTTATGATGTCGTAAAAATAGTGAAAACAACTGATTGACCTGAAAAATGTATTATTTTAAAATTTGGAAATGATGAGTATTAGTAGCACATTATATACCTTGTAAGAGAAATTCTGACGATGTATTATGATTTTATGATATAGTAAATGATACATTTTGAGTATTGTTAACTTCATATTGAACACCAGTTGCTTGAAGTGATACAGTTGTTCCTACTCCTGATATACCAATTTGATTAACTTGTAATAATTGAGTAATAAAAGCTAAACACCAAAGTGGTTTGCCTTTGGGGTATACAAAGATTGAATATATAGAAGGTGACGGTAATCAGTATATTGATACAGGTTATTTCTTTAATAATATAGCAACCGAAACATTAACACTTGATTTCATGCGTACTGCTTCAAGTACAGGCTCAATGCTTTACGGTACAAGAACTGCCTATAAAAACAATGGTTATGCTGTGCAGTTCACAAACGCAGGTGCGACATATATTCAATGGGGAGATAAAGATACAGGGCTTGGTAGTACAGCCGCTGGCGCATTAAATACTAGATATACAGCAATCCGTATGGGTGCATATTATAGTTTTAATGGCGCTGACTATACAGTAACAGACGCTGTAACTCCAACACAAAACTACCCATTATATTTATTCTGTGTGAATAATGGTGGTATTGCTGGAACTGTTAGTGCTATGAGAATATATAGCGTAGTTATTACAGACAGCAATAATGCGGTTAAATTCAATGCTATACCTTGCAAAAATAGTTCTAATGTAATTGGCTTGTATGATACTGTAAGCGGCACATTTATGGAAAATAAAGGTACAGGTTCGTTTACGGCAGGTAGCGAAGTACAGGATGATATTGTAATCTATACTGACGGTACAGTTGAAACGGTAAATGTACACACAAAGAACTTGTTTAGTAGTATACCTTATAAAACTGGGTATTATATTGATGTAAGTGGTAATGAGGTTGAATCAACTCAGTATCAAGAAGAATATATAATACGTCAAGCAATAGTCCAGCCGTCAACGACTTATACAGTATCGGTTGTTGGTGCTGTATCAGGTTATACACAATGTATACACGCTTATGATAAAGACGGTAACCGAATATCGCAGATAACAATGCTTTGACCTTCTGTATGAGAGACAGCAAAGTATACATTTACTTCACCAGCAAATTGTAGATACATAAGGCAAGGTGGTAGAAGCCAATCTAATTATCAACTTGAACTTGGTAGTACTGCTACTACTTATGTTCCATACTTTGACGGTGGTACGGCAACAGCTGAAATGCTATTAGGTATTTGAGATTATAAAGATGAACAAGAAGTTATATCTGGTGCTGTCACAAGAAATGTGGGTATTAAGGTGTTGGACGGAACTGAAGAGTGGCATACCGCTTCGGGTACACCTTTAAGGTTTTATTTAACATTACCGAATGGTTCTTACAAAAATACAGTAGCATTTACACCGTACTGCACTCATTGTCAAGGGCAACTTAGTGCAACAGGTTCAGCGGCAACTGTAGGTTCTGTAACTGATGGTGTAGGTTTTTGGTATAAAAATGGTGCTTCATCAGATTTTGAAATGTACTTACGTTTAGGCAGTGTTACAAGTATAACAGATGCAACAACTTTAAAATCATACCTTTCACAGCAATATGCAAACGGTACACCAGTCATAATCGTATATCCTTTAGGAACACCTACAACAGAAACAGTAACTTGACAATCATTAAGTGTACAAAGCTGAACAAATAGTGTAGAGATAACACAAGCAAGTATAGATGATTTACCATTAGAGGTAACATATAAAGCAACAGAATAATTTTAGATCTAAATAAATAAAAATGGCAATTATTTTGATCGGTGCAGTAAGTAGTTTTTTAACCTGGTTAGCAGGTAAAACAAAAATTAGCAAAACTTATTTAAGTATGGGGCTTTGCATATTATTAGGTGCAGGTTACTATTTTGCTACTACATACTACAATGTACAGTGGCAACAATTAGTAGAGGTAATTGGTGGAGTTTATGCAAGTAGCCAAGTAATATACAATTTGGCAGTAAAATTTGGGTTATTAGAAAAAGGGCAATAATAATTTTGTCCTTTATTTTTTTAAATACCCAAAATGAGTAACAAAAAAAAGTATAGCATACACCATGAAATACCAACCAGCAGGAGTGGTACCAACCACCCTGATAATAAAATAAGCCTGCCTGATAATGAGCATGTAAATTTACACAGGTGGCTGGGTAATAAAACACCTGTGGAGCAGTTATTTAAGGTACTAACTACCAATAAAAAAGTATGGAGCGATAAATTTGTACATGAAATTATAAAGGTTTTGGATGCCAATTTTGACAACTATTACAAGGAGCATGTGCATGGCGAAATACAAGGCGAGCGAGGCAGCCTAATGGAGTTAGAGAGGCTATTTAGTTTTTAAAAATGTTATGTGGTTAAAATTAAAGCTTTTATGGGAGAAAAATAAAAGGATCCGTAAAAGGCAAATAGTAAAAGCTGTTATTGAGGTAATAGCATATTTAATAGCCCTTGCACTTTTTGTGGGCTGGGCTGTAACTTTGTTTTTAAATTATAAAATATAAAAAAATGAGCGAGGACGAAATTTTAAACGGTTGTTTGTGAGTGGCAGAGAGTGCCACAGATTTTATTTTAAACGAGGGTAACGAGGACGGCCTACCTACTTTATACCAACAGGACGAGGTGTACTATGAGTATAACCAAAGTGCCAATAGTTGGTCTAAGTTAAGCTGTACATTGTTTAATGCTATTACAGCAGCAAGCGACTTGTTTAATTATGAGTTTACACTGGATCAAATAAAGGAGATAAACGACCTAAGCTATGAGCATGGGAGAAAAAAGGGCGACGGTTGGTATACAAACTATGCAGTAGACTTGGTTAGAAATTGGCGAAATAGCCAAAAAGATTTAGTGGCACAGTATGGTAAAGTGGCAAAATATAGGCTGGATATGAGAAACGACGAGCTCGTAAACAGGGTACTGGCTAAACTTTACACGATCTGTTGGAGTTTTGAGGGTAACACAGACTACATATTGGACTACTCCACAGACTGAGTACTGGACAATTACGAGTTTGGTAAAAAAATATATGGGCATAGTGTAGGGCTTAGACAAATTAACGGTAAAAAGTGTATTAAAGATAATTACAAAGGTAGAAAATACAACGGACTACCTACAAACATATACGAGGTAAAGCCTACATGCAAACAACTTGTAGATGGTAAAACATACAGGGTTTGGGGTTACTTATATACCAAAGTTAGAGAGGATAATTACGAGGAGTTAATGAGGCTGGAAAAGGTACAAACAGCATGTAATAATGTTTTGACGGCAAACAGTGCATTGTGGAATAATACAAACGATAAAAAGCTACAAAATAAATTACATGATGTTAGCGAGTATATTAGACAAAATAATTTAGCATATATAGAAAAACACAAGCAATTACTCAGTTAGTACCGTTGGGTAAAGTTTGATTTTGATAAAAAATATTGCAAGGTGGTAAAGTTGTAAGGGTAAAACAAAAAAGCCGTTAAATTTTCATAACGGCCTTTTTGATATTTGATTATATGAGCACCTAAAACATACTATTAAAACTTGTTATAAAGTCTGCATGGCATTGGGTAACCTCAGCAAAGGCACCAGCCATATCTACTGTATAATCTGTTTTAACTCCTCCTATACAATTTGTGTAGGTTGTATAGTACTGATCCATTTTTTTAATACCAAGTAACTCTGCACCAGTACAATTGCTATAATCTTTTACTGTATTGTCGTAGTAATCGTTTATAAAAGTAGTAGCACACTGTGTAAAGGCATGTATAAGCATGCTGTCCTCTGTAATTTTTGAGGCTGTCTGTGCACACTCTGTATAATCGTAAATATAACTAATTTTGCTGGCCATAATTTCTGTGCAGGCTCACTCCTGTACTGTCTGTGTAGGTGTAGTTGTCTGCTCAGTAGTAGGTGCTGGCTCATTGGCTTTTTGCTGTGCCTCCTGGTCGTTTAGGTTACCACCTATAACACCAAGTATAATAATTGCTACAAATATAATAGCTCACCAAATTAAACATCCCTTGGTTTTTTTCTTTTGCTCTGTTTTTTCTGTCATTGTACTATATTAGGTTGTAAATAAATTTGATATAAAGTTTTACTCCTCAAAATCAAATGTATTTGCCTCTATTTCTATTACTAAGTTGTCTATGCAGGTGTTGTACTCCTCAGGGTTGGGTAGCATAACACATGCTAAAAAATGTGCTATAAATCGGTCTATAAACATGTTTTTATAAATTATATTTTAAATGCCTTGGGGGTGGGGCTCGCACCTAATACTATAACCTTTGAGCGACTTTATAGTAAAACCCTACTTATACAATGCTCAATGTGGGCATACAAGCAATATGTATGGCCAACTTGTACTTTTAGGCACCACCTCATGCAACACAAGGTCGCATGTGTTCTAACTACCTAAACTACCCAAGGTTGTTTTTTTACTCTATCTCAATTAGTTTAAAATTTTGCGATATAAAATTTAAACCAACATCGCAAGCCTCGTCGTATGTGTCATAGTCTCATGCCTCCATAATCTCCCTGGCATGTTTACTACCTTTAATATAGGCTAAAACACTTGTAATAAATTTACTGCTTGGATCGTCAATATCGTCCTTATATATCTTTAATAATAGCCTCATATTAAAGGTGTAATACTCAAATGTAGCACCAGCAATTTTTTTAATGCTTTTTACATTTTTTGTCTCCTCTGTTTTTTGCATTTTATCTTGTTTAAGTAATAAAAGGTTTAAACTGGTATAACTCAAAAAAAGTTAATTTTCATTAGTGCATAAACAATACATAGCCTCTGTAAAGGTTACAACTCAAATAATTACACTAACCCAGGCAAGCTCTGTATCGTTGTGCCTTATCCAGTATATGATCTGTGCAAAATATAGTAACAGCACACCATACATTACTGCTGCTAATATAAAGCACAAAATAAGTGCTTTTAGTTTATCTTTTGTACTCATACTAAAATATATAGCCAAGTAAAAGTTTTACCAAAGCTATAAGCCCACATAGTACGGCCAGTATAAATAGTACTAAAAATATTAAAATTACCCACCTCCAACAGCCTGTACTTTTTTGCTCTGCCCATTGTTTAGTGAGCTCCTGCTTTTGTTTTTCTGTTTGGGCTTTTTCTAACCCTGCTTTTAGCTCTTTTAAATTCATGTTTATTTGTTAATAACTAAATCAAATGTAACACTCTCTGCATATATTGTATATCCTCTTTTATTGGCCGTAATTAACCAAAACTCTCCTCAATGCCCTATGCTATCTAATATAGCATTTATTTTGTTTATAAAGTTTTCTATATTCATGTTTATTTATTATTGATCTAAAACTATTTTTTGCCACCATTTCCAAACTTGGCATTTTTGTAAAAGTGTATAACCATTGGTACTGGTTTGTCCTTTTTATCCTGTACTGATCTTAAAAACTCTACCTCTTTTTTTAGGAGCTCGTTTTCTGCTTGGAGCTCGCAATTTTCCTTAAAAATTTGCTTAAAAATAAGGTACAAAGTTTTGTTTTTAGTGGCTTTAATAATATCCTCCTCCATTTCCATAGACTGGGTTTTGTCTTTTGAGGTTTTAAACTCGTCCCTTGGTACTGGTCATACCCTGCTATATCTCCTTGTAAAAATCATTTTAGTGTTAATCAATAAGTAAATGTCAATCATTATACAAACTTACAAAAATATATGCAACAAGTACAATAATTATAAATAAAAAGCATACTCTATCTTTTGTGGTCATATATTCTCTATTTATAAATCGTATCAATAATGTCATATACAGTACTCACAAAACTGCCTCCAACAATAATATTCGTTTCATTAAATTATTATATTATCTAAAATAAAACTCTCTAACTTATCTTCATCACATAAGGCACTTTCTAACAAATAATATTCATAACAAGATTTGTCCCATAAATACTGATAACAACATTCATTATATTCATTCTTGAAATGGTCTTGTATAAAGTTCTTATTTTCTCAAATTTTATAAATGTATAAATGATTCTCACATACAAATTGCCATAGTCAGCTTGACTTTGAGCAAATATCTCTAATTGAATAGTGCTTATTAACTTGTCATCTTCATCTTTTTGCTACGATATTCAGTATCTTTCAAGTTACATATATTATTTCAAAACTATGAATTTTATCATTTTCAAATGGTTTCCACCCTTTCTCTATAAGTTTATTTAGTAGTTCTTCCATTACCTTAGTATAGTAGCTAAAAATGTTATAGGATCCTCCTGTAAAGACAATAGCATTAGTATAAGGTCCTCGCTCAATATTCATTGTACAGTAGGTTTTTTAAGGTACTCAGGTAGCTGGTTGTCCAGTTTTCCTCCATTATCAAAATCTATTTTTGTGGCATCTTTGCATAGCCATTTTATAAACCCAAAATGCTTACTGCATATATATTGCCTATATAGCCTACTCATACCCAGCCAGTCTTTTTCTGATCGTGGCCTGTATAGTGCTTTATCGCCCTCTGCCTGTAAATAGTTGTACTCGTTAAATAAATTAAAAAGTTTTTTTGTGTTTTCTGTCATGGTTGGTTGGTGTTAATTATTTAAAATGTGTCAGTATCTCTCTCATGTAGGGCAAGTGCTCCAATGATCCAGGGCCTTGTCGCCTATACCACATCGCATATCTAACCTGTTGCCGTTTATTGCTCCTCCTCTATCGTTACATGTAACCACTCCTATACCCTCCAAATATATTTTGGTACCAAGTGGGTACTCCTTAGGGCATGCAACACTTTTACCTCTGTCGGCATCGGTTAAAACATGGCCATTGGCTGTAATATTACAGTCGCCAGCACAATTTATTTTAAAGTCCTCCTCGTAGCTCCTACCGTTGTAATACCTTTTTTGGTTTGGTGTTACTGTGTAGTACCTACTTAGGCTAAATTTTATCCTATTACCTTTACTTATTTTGTCCCAGTCAAAGTTTACACCTGGGCAGTTTTTGGCCTGAAAATCACCATGGCCCTTTATTTCTAAATCGGGGTGTTTTTCCAGGATCCAGCCAATAAGTTGGTTTACCATATTGTATTGCTCCTGTGTGGGCTCTCATGTGTTAAAGTCGCCCACTATTTCTATGTGTATACCGTTTATGTTTGCCTCAGGGTTTAGGGTGGCTCCCACTATTGTGTCCAGCTCGTT
>Ga0265301_10005066_pt1 | contig 13059 bp, 16 predicted proteins | sample AusTroGonzalo_MG_2_FD_193488 | JGI IMG/M metagenome (GOLD analysis project Ga0265301, IMG submission 193488) | Bovine rumen microbial communities from tropical cattle in Woodstock, Queensland, Australia - Gonzalo_04 | ecosystem: Host-associated > Mammals > Digestive system > Stomach > Rumen ...
CGATGAGTAAGGAGACGCCACGATGAAACTGTCCGCAGAAGAAAAGCTGATGTATCAGGTCATGAAGGCGATTTACGAAAGTGGCATTCCTGTGAGTTTTAAGGGATCTATGGTCCTGAAAGCTTGCCTGATGGAAGCGGGTTTCACGGAAGATGTCCGCCATACGGTCGATATTGACGCAAACTGGAACACAGACAATTCACCGTCTGCGGATCATATGGTCGAATCAATTCAGCATGCTCTTACGAAATCCGGTATTGACCTGAAATTACATCTCTACAGAATGTACGGAGAAGGGCGGTCAGCCGGATTTGAGCTGACAGACCCGGTAACCGGGGATGTTCTTTTTACGATGGATGTAGATGTGAATCGGCCTGTCCCCCAGATTCAAATGTATGAAATTGCCGATGTCCGTTTTCTGGGTGCATCACCGGTTCAGATGATAGCCGATAAGCTGTCTGCAATATCCACAGACAAAGTATTCCGCAGAATCAAGGACGTTGTTGATCTGTATTACATTTCAAAGGCATTTGTCTTTGATCGTGACGCTGTTATCCAGACATTGGAAAATAGCAGGAAAACCCTCGGAACATTTGACGGGTTTCTTCACAGATCCAAAGAGTTGAAACATGCTTACGAGAAGTTCCGCTTTTCCGGAGATGTTGACAAAGTGCCGTTTGATGAAATCTATCAGGCTGTTACCGACTTTATCCGGGATGTTCTTCCTGAAACGTAACTGCAGACACCGAATAGTATGCAACAATTATGTCGTGTTCAGTACTTCTGGTTTCAAGTTGAAGCAGCAAGAGATTTCAACATCCTTCTGGTGGTTACCGTTTCGCCGAAGATATACTAACGCACAAGCCGATACTGTAACTCTCAAAAAGTATACTTTGTGTAAAAGTCCTTGGACTTTTGGGAGTTCAATGATCAGCAGGATTTTTCATCCTGAATTCGTACAGCCGGCGATAGAAAGTCGAAGAGCCCATGTTGCAACGTTCGAGCGCCTCTGTTAATGTAATTTCACCGGATTCCCATGCATTGACAACTTCAGCGAAGAATGGTGGGACTTCCTTCGGAGGCCTTCCAAAGCGTACCCCGCGTCGCTTGGCGGCTGAAATCCCTTCAGACTGGCGCTTTTTTATGTTTTCTCGTTCTTTCTCGGCAACAAAACTAAGGATTTGTAGAACCAGATCCGCAATGAAGGTACCCATGAGGTCCTTGCCATATCGAGTGTCTAGCAGAGGCATGTCCAAAACGCAAAGATCAGCTTTTATATCCTTGGTAAGAATCTGCCACTGTGACTGAATTTCTTCATAGTTCCTGCCAAGACGGTCAATACTGTGAATATAGATAAGATCCCCTGGCCTTAATTTCTTCACCAATGCTTGGTATTGTGGACGATTGAAGTCTTTCCCAGATTGCTTATCAACAAAGATGTTTCTCGCTGGGACCTTCTTCTCTCGCATGGCAATCATCTGACGTTCTTCGTTTTGATCACTACTTGAAACTCGAACATAAGCATAGACAGTAGGCATGAAATCCCTCCGTAAAAAAAGGCTGATCCATGATAGAATCAGCTTTTTCAGAAATGCAAGGATGTCAATTATAAAGCCGGGGAGAAATCCCCAGCTTAGATCAAATAGTATTTTGTTTCAAGCTATATCTAACAAATTCAAGAAAAAATCTCTTTCTTCTTTGGGCAGCTTTTCAGCTTCCTCGAATGCTTTTTGAATTTGGGCATCGCTGCCCTTTCTCTTATTAAACAAATCTTCACAGGAACATTCTAACGCATTGGCATACGCGAAGAGAGTTTCCATCTTCATTGCTTTGCCTTTTTCGTGGCCGCGAACAACTCTCTCGTTTGAATTCATCATGGCAGCCAAGTCGACTTGCGTCAGTTTTCTCCTGGTTCTTTCAAATTTCAAATTTCTTCCAATAATTATATATCGTTCTTCAAGCGGGGTTGCCAACCGAAGCACCCCCCTGCTGACGAATAAAAAAACCATAATTCATAACATATTCATCAGCAGGAACGATGGTCGGCGGAACCGGCATCGTAATCAAATTAAAATCACTCATATTTCCGATTGCGCGGCTTGCGAACCGGATTCTTTCCATCCAAAATCTTTTAAATGCAATTTCTACAATTCTAAAACAATTTTTTGCTTTCCGATAAGCATCATGATAAATAGTTTCTCTCTTTTCCGCGGCACTGTATTCTTCCATGAGAAGACGAGTGTCCGGATCATAAAAAAGCAATTCAGGACTAACATCAAGACCAAAGACCAGATCGCCCGCAGATGTAAGTTGCAAAAGAACATCGGCTCTTTTTTCTCTTTCATTGCGAGCTTTTTTGAAGTTCTTCCGGCACATGGCAATATATGCCTTATCGATAACTTCCGGTCTTAATGCTTTAATTTCAAAAGACAGCGTCATTTTCAGAGGCGCTCACTCCTTTCCTCGAGGGGTTCTTTGTTTCCTTCGCCTTTAGATTTGTTCTTGTGCTCCCTCGTAGCACATATGACATAGGCGAACCTCCTGGAAGAATTATACTGCTGTGTCTAAAAGCAGGTCAATTAACTTTCTGTTACAAATCAACCGATTCATGGATTTATGCAACCAGAAAATCATCCTTCGTACCTTTTAGGAAAATCGTAATCTGATAGTTCCGGTCTACTTCGATACGATCAATCAACTGACAAAGAATCGTCTTCTTCTCGCTGACGGTTGCATTGTCAAAGATATCCCGCCAGTTCAAGACCTGTTGGTACTCCAGTTCATATGAGGAAGAAACGTTTGTGTTGCTATCATCCAGAGCTTTCAGGCGATCCACTTCGTGCTTTGCTTCACCAAGTGCAACCTTGTTGTCATTAATCAGCTTCGTCAAGACTTCAAAATCGTATCGACTGTTTCCCATAATGGATTCCACTGTCTCGTGCTCAAGAGCTTTACGTTGGGACTCCAGTCTCGAGAGATTCTTTTCGGCTATGTCAAGTTTGCCTTCGGAGAATGTTCTGATCTGTCTATGATCTTTGGAAGTCCAGACAGCATGTATTTCACTTTGAATCTGTGAGAAGAAACCGGATATAGCTTCTTCAACAGCGTTCTCGATTCGTTTTGCAGAGTATACCGTCAATCCATCGCATCCCTTGGCAGCAACGGCACCGTTATAGCAGCGGTATATTGGCCGTATATAAGGTCCCTTATTCCTGCTCTGTGAACAAAACGTGCCGACAAGCCGGCAACCACAATGCTTGCAATACAAGAGACCGGAAAGCAGCGAAGCACCGTACATGGCAGTTTTTGTTGTGCCGTCAGATGAAATATCCCTCCGATTCTGAGTATTATACTGTCTTGGTATGCGTGCCTTAATCGCTTCCTGAACAGCATCAAAGTCCGAATCCGATACCAGGCGCAGCTCCTCTATTGGTTTGGAACGGATATCATTCATATGCATGCGTCCCGTATATATGGGATTCCTCAGGATCGTCATGATCGTTGGTCTTGTCCAAACCTTATTCGGGTTCGGATATTTGTCATTCAGATGATTGCAGATCCGAAGTGCGCCATATCCAGCCTTGACATAAAGCTCGAAGATTTCCCGCACTATCGCTCCGGCAGTTTCATCGATCTCAAGGTCATATAGCGGACGATTCTTTTTGCCAATTCTGCCCTTATGAACCAGTTTATAGCCAAAAGGGCAAACCCCTCCACGCCACTTACCATCAGCGGTCATCTGAGAATGAGCCGCAGAAACCCGCAGAGAGATCTTTTCGCTTTCACCGCCGGCTTGCCAGAAACGAATATAATTGATCAGCTTGTCAGCACGATTGTCCAGTCGCTGCTGTCCCTCCCGGGTGCTCCAGACTTCGATTCCATGCTCAATAAACCACTGAACCAGGAACGGTGTTTCGTCTTCGCGTCTCCCGAGACGGTCAAACATGAAGACCAGAAGCACATCAAATTCTTTTCGTTCTGCCATAGTGCGCATCTGAACAATGGCATCGCGCTTGCTGGCTGATACCTTGTAGCCGGAAACTCCTTTTTCCATCAATTCACCGACATATTTCCAGTCTTTGTGCTGAAGAATAAAGTCCATGCATTCCCGTCGTTGCATCGGGATATCATCTTCCGGAGCAACTTGCCCCTTCGTGGAAACCCTGTACAGACACATAACCCTTTTCATACTGTATCTCTCACTCCAATCTGCCTTTCAAAGGCAGTTACAATCAGTTCCGCAACATTTTTTCGAAGCGTCTGGTTCTTTTGATTGCTAAAAACCATAGTAACGTTACAGTCATTGCAGATCAGATCAGCTCGGGGCCTCGCTCCCTCTTTCTGAACAACAGCCTCTTCTGTAATCTGATGATCAACACTATTGTGCAACATCAGCAACCTCCAGGATCGGAGAATCTTTCAGTATCCGTGTGAGTTTTGTCATGGCATAATGATGGCTGTTCATGACCGTCTTATAAGTGATATTCATTTCCTGGGCAACATCATTCCATGTTTTAAACCCAACATAATGCTTGATTAGCATGGTTTCAGTTCTTAGATCCTGGAGCTTGCTGATAATCTGAAGCGCCTCATTTCCGACCACAGCAAGCATGGCAACAGATTTATCAATGTCTTCTTTCAGTTCGATCACCTGGACAACCCCGTTTTCAATACAGGATGCCGTGGGTGTCTTCATGACCTTTACGCCGTCCAGATTTACGCTGAGATTGGTCATGGATTCTGAAATATTCTCTAATTGCTGCCGCTTAAGCATAATCTCTCTCTTCAGTTCATAGCCGCGATTCAGGTATTCACGTACCGTCATAATCATGATCCTTTCTCTGGCCGGGGTGCTGACAACCAGTACCCCGGTTTTCTCTTCTTATATTGCTTGCCATCAGGCATATATTGCATCTTCTCTGCGCAAGGCCCGGTGCTGGATCTCGGCCTCACTTAATCCCGCGTTTTGCAGGATTTTTTCTATAACTGAATCAGTGTCACCGCTCCAGTAATAGAAGGACTCGTCAGTCTGCATAAAGTTGATCATTTCCATGGCTTCTGCACAGAGACAATCGCCTTCGTACCCGTAAGATCCCTGAATCTCGCGGACTTTGTACTTCAAGGCCGAAATCGTATCCCGAACAACGTCATATTCCTGCGGATCGTAGTTCTTAGGTGTAGCCATGGTTTCTTCCCCCTGCCCGCGGATTAATGCCCAGTGCTTTCAGGAGACGAAAGATGAACAATTGACCTTCCTGTGTCCACTTCAGCCGATAGCCTTCGTGATAAGCACCTTCCTGATCTCCGTATCCGTGGGATTCCTTCACGACATATCCTGCAGTATCGTGGATGGGGCGAAGCCGCCATGTACCATATACGCGGTATTGAATGTCCAAGCTCTCCAGAATCCGGTTCAGCCGTACAGCAGACAATCCATAATCGCGTGCGATTTCAGTAATCGTCCGCGGCTCGTCATTCTGGCGAATCCAGTCTTCGTAACTGATAGAATCACCCTTTGCTGACATCGCCGGGCACAGGCTAAGCAGAAGCGATCTAAAGGTCTCATCACCATTTGCAACACTTTCGGAGATAATTTCCGCTGCACGTTCCGTTACCTGATAGTCATTCATCCACTGACTTGCCATGTTGAGAACATCCATTCTGATTGCATGGCTAACTTCATCGCTAGCCATCAGGATAGGTTCCATGGCCATATTGAGGCGGATCAGATGATCGACAACGGTCTTCGTAGTCCCGTTCGCCAAAGGTACCGAGACGAACCGCTGAATATAGTCTTTACCTTCTTTGTAGCTACCCTGGAAAACCTGATTGAACCATACGAGATAATCTACAGTGCTTCTGCAAAGCCGGTGGAGTTCTCTGCCTGATATACAGGCATTTTCAGGGTGCTTTTCAAACATTTCTTTAGCCATTGAAATACCTTCTTTCTTTTTGATTTACCAGTCCTGTGTCCGATCACGGAACCGGTTGTAGAAGGCTCAATGAGTTCGGATCATCCGGAGCTACCGGATGCCTCATAGTTGCCCGTTGCTGGAGTGCTTTCTCCAGCTCATGGGCATATCATAATGGTTATTTCGAAGCTGCGGAAGGACTGTGGGAGTCCGGTCGATAAAGCAAGAAAAATCAACGCTTGTGGCCGTTTTTAGCGTTTTCGAAAGCAAATAAACGTAGTATTATCATGGACCGACCGGACTCCCGGAGTCCGGTTCGAGAAAAATTTTGTCAAAAAAAATGGCGCTGCATTTCGCAACGCCTTGAAAACGAGGATAATAATCAATCATCAGAGCAACCAAGCGCCAATTCTTTATACTTATGCTCCTTGAGGAACAGCTGAATATCCGAGATTTTATGAGTGTACTTGCAGGAAAGAATAAACTGATAAACGATGCTCTGTGGCATCATGCGAAGATCATAGCCAGCCCGGGCCAGGAATGCAGCTGATACGGGTGGTTCCAGATGCATACCAACGCAAAGAGCAACAACCCAATCCAGGGGATAACTGAAGCGAAGATCGTTCCTCAACCGCTGAATAGTCTTCATTGACAGAGTCGTTGCATCGGCAAGCGAAATAACGCTGCTGTTATATTCTTCCATCAGATATGTAAGGGCGTCCGAGAAGCTCGCGGGCATTTCTTCAATTCTCTTACGGATCAGATTCAGACGCTTTTCCTGTTCTTCCTCGCTTGCATCGTCAATGAAGCCCAGATAATAGCGTTCATAGGAATCATCAGAATTCAGCGTACCAACAGTATAGTCCTCTTCGTTTGCTTCATAGATATGCGTAAAGCGGAGACAGCAACGATCAACATGTGCATTTGCCCACTTTGTCAGTTTGCCGCCACCATAGATAGTTCCCACATAGGCGGGAAGATTCCGGCAAATATGACCGTCAACATAGACGAATGCCTGTTCATAAAGCTGCTTCTGAAGCCGCTTGTTCTTCTGATAAATCTCGAACAGTTCCTTACTGTCCAGTACGAAGGTGTAGTTTCCACCGCCGTTTTCCGGATCGAAAGCAAAAGGTTCAATGTAACGACGGTCAACATAATTCAGTGCCCCCTTGGCTTCAATATAACCAAGTTGAATGGCACGACCGCGCATATGTCCTTTCGCCATATCAAAATCATCTGCAATCGTGCGCAGTGTGACATCCAGCTTCTTGCCCATATGCCAGTCTTTCCCGGAGTGCTTGCCAAGTTCCTCATGGATCTTCTGTGACATAATGCTCCGGGGAACCAAAAGCCCGAATGCACCCCTTCTGGCCTGCCACTCTGCCCACTGAAGCGGGGATCTCCTCCTTTTACCCCGAATATCCTGCGAATTCACAAGAAGATGCCTTTGGGGAAGCTGTCTGATATCCCGTTGATGCAGCTCACGCAATTTGTTAAAGCAGAAATGCCATTCATAGTGGAAGCACTCATGAAAAAGGTCAAGTCTGCCGTTATCAACGAGTTTGCCATTTGTATTCATTACAACGGTATTTGCAGGAATTTTGACGCGCTGAACACGGATTGTACCATCTTCCTGAACACAGTCAACTTGTATCGTTCCATCCTTAAAGAATAGAGTGCTGTGTTTTTCGCTATTATGAACAGGATAGCGAACAACATCCAGGCCCAATGTTGAAGCAAGCTTCTTGGCGCTGTTTTTAGTCAGATCGCCATACGCTTCTTTTGCCAGTGTTTGCAGCATATTCTCAGACTGTTCCTCAATCGCGTTGGCGCTGAAAATGGGGACAAGATATTCCGAAAGAATAACATCGCTGCTGTCATGTTCATACCGATGAGTCATGTCATGAAACGCATCCAGAAAAGTAACCTGCTCCTGATCCATATCAATTGATACACAGGAAACGTATGTTTCTTTCCGGCATCTGTTATCGGGAGAACGAAAGACATCGATATCAACGGTTAGTTCACCAATAACCGTCACGTAGTCTTCTCTCCAGTAAGACGCCGAAACAATATTGCAGGTATCCGCAACACCCTCTACTGATTCACAATTGATCTGTTCACAGATCCGATTGCCGAGCGTTCTGGAAAAATGGATATTCAAATAATCCGTCATTTTCTGGTATCTCGGAACATAATAACGTGCTTCTGCTTCGATGAAGGGAAAAGCGGTATGGGGCACTGCCGGATCAAAGGAAACGGTGTCGTTATTTACCTCCAGACTCATTCCATTTCTTGTGATTTCGTCTTCAATGATGCCCGCGTCATCCAATTCAATGTCCTGATTCTTTTTCATATTGAAGCTCCTTTTCTGCCATCTTGCAGCTATCTGGTTATCTTTATGCAATTACAGCATAAAGACTGGTACTTACTGATACATCGGGCTTGGCATGGGAACCGTTTCGCATTTATCCTTTGCCAAACCAAGTTCGTCCTTAAGGGAAGCGTTGAAAATGGCTCGCGGTCCATATCTGTTTCGGATTCCGTCAATTGCGTCATCCAACGCTTTCCGTTTCTGATGAGGTACATAATCGTTGAACATGTCCAACTGGATTGGCGCAGATGCGCTCCTGGGATTGATTCCACGGATGGTCAATGCGCGAATCGGCTTTTCCCAGTCGTAACTTGTCCGAAACAGTTCATATCCTGCGCAGGCAATCTCATAAGGGCTCTGCGAAGGATAAGACAATGGTGCCTGCCATTGCTGCCAGCCCAGTTCATTATCGCGAACAGAGATTTGAACAGCGCAGGCCTGAATCTCATGAACCCGAAGCCGATGACCGACATCCTGTGCCAACTCCAGGAGAACCAGCCATACCTCATAATTGCTTTCAAGGTCACGAATACAGGTAGAACCATGCCCGACGCTTTTCACCGGAGGTTCATAATGTGCCGGCATAACCCGTGCCCCGTCTGTACCATTCGCGAACTGATGCAGCATCAGGCCGTTTTTACCCAGCTTGCTATGAATAATCCAGGGATCAGTATTGGCGAGGTCGCCAATGGTCATGATTCCTAGCATTGCCAGCTTTCTGGTTGTAGCCGGACCCACATAGAGCAGATCGGAAACAGGCAATGGCCATACCTTTTCCCGATAATCAGCTTTTGAAATCGCCGTGACCGCGTTGGGTTTCTTCATATCACTGCCGAGCTTGGCAAAGATCTTTGAGAAGGAAACTCCAACTGAAACCGTTAAGCCTGTCTCTTTCTGTACTGTCTTCCGGATCTCATCCGCAATCTTGTATCCTTCGCCGGAAACATCGTTGGTAAAAGGGAGATCAATCCAATTCTCGTCCATTCCGAAAGGCTCAATCGTTTCGGAATAGCGCCTGTAAATTCTCCGGACAATTCTGGAATACTTCAAATACATATCATAATGTGGGGGAACCATGATCAGACCGGGACATGCCTGTTTCGCCTGCCAATTCGCCATTCCTGTCTTCACACCATGACGTTTTGCCGGGTAGCTGGCGGTCAAAACAATCCCGTGGCGATTTTCAGTGGAACCGCAAACAGCAACCATCTGGTCTTTAAGATGAGGGGCTTCATTCATCTCGACGGAAGCGTAAAAACAATTCAGATCACTGTGCAGGATGACGCTCATGAGGGTAACTCCTTTCCTGAAAGCCTTCGATTTCCCTAAGGGGGAAATGCGAGTGAGTGGAGCATAAGGCAAAATATTTGCTCTTTCAATACCAAAATGCGAACATATGTTCTATTTTTGGAAATTTAACAATTTCAAACGTTTGCAGTTATAATTGGTTTTGTCATGATACAAAATTTTTATATTTTTGTATTTACATCGTCAGAGAACTATGATAAGATGACCTCGATGAACGTGAAGGAGGTTTGGACGTGAAAAATACCGAAAGCGGCAATCTGTTCTCTCTGGCTGATGCCCGGAGTGAGAAGACGGCTGATTTTAACAAAGCACGCTACGGTGAATTAATCCGTTCCTGCCGAAAGAAAGAGGACCTCACCCAGGCAGATCTGGCAAATAAGCTTGGAATACCGAAAACATACGTAGGTCACTGGGAAGCAGGTCGTTCCCGCCCTGACCTGAATCTGATTCCTGGTTTGTGCAACGCTCTTGGTATCAGCCTTTCCTATTTCTTTGACGCGCCTGAAAGTGAAGACGCACTGACAGATAAAGAGCGGCATTTTATGGAAGGATACCGCAAGGTGGATACCAGAGACAGAATGATCCTTGACTCCACGCTGGAAACCATGATTACCCTGAAAGAAGAAGCCCTGTGGGATTATTGCCGGAAAAACTTCTTCGTCATCGACCACAATTATCAGACTGCTGCAGCTGGTTCAGGTACAATTCTGGAAGAAGGCACAGAAACATATCAGATGTTTATTCGTGTCAACCCGAATGCCCGACACGCTGATGAGATTGTCGCTGTCAGCGGTTCTTCCATGGAACCGATGTTCCATCACGGCCAGGACGTGTATGTGGAACACACACCAGATCTGGAAATCGGAGAAATCGGTTTGTTCATTGTCAATGGCAATGGTTATATCAAGCAGCTTCAGGATGGCTATCTGCATTCGTTGAATCCTGAATACGATGATATTCAGCTTGATGAATCCGATACAACACGTATCGTAGGTCGTGTGCTTGGCGCTGTTAATAAGAATGACTATCCGAATGATGATGAACTGAAGATCCTTCAGGAGCTTGACCGTGAAAATGCTTTTGACGAAACGGACGGCTGAGTAATCCTTAAGTGAAACGGATCACCGGACACAGACCTGTTCGGCTTGTTTCTTGTACCATTTTTTCGGAGGCAACTATGAGCACTGTTCCACGGTATACCCGAGAGTACGTCGACGTAAACGTAGATTTCGACAAAGATGGACGTATGCTTCCCAAGACGCTGATTTGGGAAGACGGCCATCGGTACGAGATCGATAGGATCAAAGCCATTCAGCCTGCTCCGGCACTAAAGGCTGGCGGACAGGGAGACCGGTATACGATTGTGATAGAAGGGCATGAACGGTATCTGTTCTTTGAACACAATGCCGATTATGGTGACGAAAAAATTGGGAAATGGTTTGTGGAAAGGAAGATTGCCCCATGAAACCCTCAAAGAAAGGCAGGATAATTGCATTTATCGCCGAGTTTACAGATCAGCACGGCTTTTCTCCGACATACCGGGAGATTGCCGAAGGTCTGGGCTATGCGTCTGTCAGCACTGTACATAAACACATTACAGAGCTGAAAGAGAAAGGGCTGATCAGCGAAACCGATGGCAAATCCAGATCACTTGTGTTGGTGAACGGCATCGATGGTGTCGACAGAAACAATCCGGAGGAGCAGCATGTTTGCCTGAAGACATCTGATGGAGGAAGCCTGTTTCTCACTTATGTAATGCACGAAGGTGGTTTGGAGTTTTGCAACGCATTTTGTGCCAGCGCACCGCATGATTCCGGGGATATTGTTGCCTGCTGTCCTATGACAGAAGAGGCCTATGATTCTGCCCTGGCAAAATACGCAGGCTGATCTGACGCGAAGATAACAGAAATCAAGAGAGCCGGGAGGAATAACAAAATGAATTACGAGCGGAAAACCAAAGAATCACTGCCGGTACTGGCAATTTGCTATGATTTTGATAAAACTCTGACTCCAGACAATATGCAGGCTCAGGGTTATATCCAAAGCGTTGGTTATGATGTAGAACAGTTCTGGGAAGAAACCGATAAACTGGCTCATGAGCACGGCATGGATGGTAATCTCGCCTATATGTACAAGATGGTCATCGAAGCTGAAGGCAACCTGGTTTTAAACCGGAAGGCGCTTATGGAATATGGAGCAAAGGTTAAAGTGTTCCCCGGCGTCGAACAGTGGTTTGACCGCATACGCGAGTACGGGAAAGAAAATGGCGTTATCGTGGAACATTATATCATCTCTTCCGGCCTGCAGGAGATGATCGAGGGAACGGAGATGGCAAAGAACGGCGCTTTTGATCGAATCTACGCCAGCTCTTTCTACTTCAATGATCGCGGATTGGTCAAATGGCCAGCGCAGGTGGTCAACTACACAAACAAGACCCAGTTCCTTTTCCGGATTGAAAAAGGAACATTGGATGTGAACGACCCGGGAGTAAACGACTATTTCCCGCCGGATCAGATTCGTGTTCCCTTCAGAAACATGGTCTATATCGGGGATAGCGATACCGATATTCCCTGCATGAAGCTCGTGAATGTAAATGGCGGGCACTCCATCGGTGTGTACAATCCTGAAACTGGCCGAAAGGAAAAAGTTCAGAAGATGTTCCGGGACCAGCGAATCAGATATTATGCGCCTGCGGATTATACTGAGGGATCTGAACTGGACACCCTTGTTAAGAAGATCATTCTCCGGACATCTGCCAATGAAGCCCTGGAAGCAGCACATTTCCATTGCATGATGGAAGCAGGTTCACGGGCATAAAACATAACAAAATCAAGCAAAATGAAAGCCGGCTCAAAACGAGTCGGCCATCTTTTTTGGAGAGGCTAACTTCCGGTTTTCCGGAGTATCACTTGGCCTCATCCGATAATTCTGAAACAATGTAATCCAGATTATTTTCAACCGGTAAAGTCCCATCAATCCGGATCACAGGGCAATTAACTGTCTCAAGCCAATCTGAGACATAAGTGTCCGGTCTGCTGTCTGTAAGTGAAAACCACTTGCTCTCTGTATCATACAGATCGCCGCCCGGAAGAATCCTGTCCCCGAATTTCTGATATGAGCGATCCCGCACACGCTTGCTGCGGATTTGCTTCGGAACCTCGATCAGGACAATATGATCCAGTGAGGCGATCAGTCTGCCGCCATAATTACCCTTTACAGCCGCAAAGACGAACCGGTTGTTCCTGCTTATCTTTTCTTCCAGAAGCTGGATCGCCTCTTCTTTGCTTCTCGGGTTGGAAAACGTGTACGAAGGATCTGCTTTCGGGAAAAAGAGATCTTCATTATCTATGAACTCGTATTCCATCCGGTCAGCAAGCAATCTGCCCAGAGTGCTTTTTCCGGTTCCGTTGAGCCCGCATATTAAAATTCCCATATCAGGTCCTCTTGATTAAGAAAATTCAAAGT
>Ga0265301_10005072_pt1 | contig 13056 bp, 16 predicted proteins | sample AusTroGonzalo_MG_2_FD_193488 | JGI IMG/M metagenome (GOLD analysis project Ga0265301, IMG submission 193488) | Bovine rumen microbial communities from tropical cattle in Woodstock, Queensland, Australia - Gonzalo_04 | ecosystem: Host-associated > Mammals > Digestive system > Stomach > Rumen ...
AGTTCGTGGCCTTCCCCACAGGAGCCGTGCCCACAAATACACGAAAGTTCTCACCTTTTAAAGTTGCCATAGTCTCAAGATTTTAAACGTTAGTATCACAGTTGTAGCTCAGGATCTGCCAGTAACAGGGGTTGTCACTGTCATAGTTGACAGCCTGAGCCGTGAGCGTGTAGTCCAGTGGCACAAGCTCGTAGTCATCGTCAGTTGGTTGCGCATCCTCGAAAAACTCCTTGATGGTCTCCCGGACGGCTGTTGCGAGGTCGCACAGCTGTGGACGTGTCTTTGCCACCACCTCGACGCTGATCTGGACGCGATCTGTCTCACCTTCGTAGCTGCCGTCCTTGGTCGCGTCCTCGTTCTGCATTCCGTCGAAGCTCACGACGATGTAAGGGATTGGCGCATTGTCAAGATCATAGTCAGGCACCGCTATCGACGTGTTGTAAACGTCTTTAGCCGGCAGCGAAGCCATGAGATCGGTGTTGCTCTCAAGGGCCTTCACAAAGATGATGTCAGTCTTCAGGCTCATACTGTGACATGTTTTAAGATTGAACTCTTCGGAAAGCTCCGACAGGATGGGCATTCATCTCCACCCGTCGGAGCCTGGAACTATGAAGTCCAAGAAGAGCGTGAGAGAGTTTAGGCGGTGGTGGGCTCAGCCTCTACGATCTTGTACAAGGCGAATGCCTGAGTGGTGTTGTTAGCACCATTGATGTACTTCGAGAGGTCGGTCATAGAGATGGCCGAGTTCAGGGTGATGGCTGTGATGTTCTTCTTAGCCACGGCCTGAGATGTAGCGTCGATGGTGAGGCGAACCTCTCCATGCTGCTGAAGAGCAAACCACTCCCAGTAACCGATCTCGATGTAGCGGTCGGCAGTATTCACCAACTGGTTGGCAGAGTTGAGCGTAGTGTTCACGAAGTGAGACACGGTGTAGGGATAGCCTGCGCAGAGGCCGTTCTCGATCACGAAGCCACCAGCAGCACCAGCAATCTTCGGGGTGGCCTTGAGTGCGGCCTCGGTCACACGGTCCATAGAGATGCAGACGTTGCCCTCATAGAAGCCCTTGTCGCTGAACTCAGCAACAGCTTGCAGGATGTTGGCATAAGCGTCAGCTCCGAGCACGATTTCCTTGGGAGTAGCACCACCGAACGGACCCTTGTTCTTGAGCCAAGATGCCTGAGAGTAGATCTTCTTGGCCAAGTAGATGCGCATAGCGATGCCAAACTTGGTCTGAACGAAGGCCATGAGGTCGAAAGCAGCGTTGTCGATGGCCATGTTGCTGACGGGAACAGTCAGGCCTACACGGTAAGCGGTGGGAGTGATGCTGGCGAAGTCAAGCACCTGATCAGTCAGGGCCTCCACCTCACCGGGCTCTTCCATCTCGACATCGTTGATAGATACAGGCCACACCTCGTTGCCGGTCACACCGGTCACCATGCGGAGACCTTCGGGAAGTCCCAGACCTTCATGCAAGGTGGGGATCATCTCGTGGATGGAGAGGTTGATGGCACCAGAAGCAGTGATGTTTGCAGTCACATTGCCGTCACCATCGGGACGAAGCAGGATCTCACGGTCTGCCTTGCCGTTGCGAACGGCTTTCAGCATCTCACGGAACTGCTCACCCTTCTGAGCGAGTGCACGGTGGGCGGTAGCCTGTTGGTTAGAAACTTCGAGGTTGATGCCCTTCATCTCACGCTCACACATCTCGATCTCGCGTGTGAGGTTGGTGACTTCCATCTGCTCCTCGCTTGTCAGTTCACGGTTGGCGGCTTTCACATAGATGTCGCCGAGCTTCTCGTTGGCAGCCAGACGCTGCTCACGGAGCTGTTCAAAAGTTTTCTTTGACATTCTCGAAAAAGTTAAAGAAGTTATTAAAAATCGTTTTCCAAAGTTTCATCGAATCTGTGGAGCTGTTGCAGGTGTGCAGCACGGCGTTTCATCTCGCGCTCAATGCTTTCCTTCGCCTCACGTTCTGCCTTTTCCTGGGCAGCACGTTCTGCTTCCTTGTCGGCCTTCCCGGATGGTGTGTTGTCGTACAGCTCGCGTGCGTTGACGCTGGTGGTGCTATAGGCAGGGTCCATTCCGATTGTCAGGGCGGTGATGGCTTGGAACTTTCTGTGCGTGATGGTCACGCTGCGGTCTGCATGTTCTTCCACGTCGTAGTCCTGAGGGTAGAACTCAAATGAACAACCAGAGTACACGCCTGAGCGAACGAGTGCCAGGGCGCGATCGCCGATGTCACAGCGTGGTGCCTCAAACTCGAAGTTTACTCCCTGGCTGTCAACCGACAGTCGGAGGGATGAGTTGGCAGCACCCTTGTTGCATCGGGCAAGAGTCATGTCGCGGTCGTGCAGGAGGTTCATTTTGATGTCCTGCGTCTGCAACCATTCTTCTGTGCAGGCTTCGGGAAGGATGACCTCTCTGAATCGCATTCCCCAGTCATCCAATACCTCTGACTCGGTATTGAAGACGATGGCGCGTCCGACGATGGTTCTGCTTTCGACGCCCTGCGCATCCGTGCCAGCCTCTCTAACGGCAAGCTGGCATTCAATGCTTCTGATCTCTCTTTTTTCATCCATTGTTGTACTGAAATTTGTGCTATATATCGTGTGCAAGTGAATAGGGGGTTTACTGCTCACCGGCGGCAGGTTCTTGCGTCTCTGCCGGTCTGCCACCGCCATTGCTTCTGAGCTTGTCGCTTCCGACCTCTGCAAGGTTGGTGGATACATAGTGAGCGTCGCCATCGGGAATGCTGGGCAGGTCGTAGGCAGCGCGGATCTCGTTCGGGCTCCAGCCGCATTCGAGGTGCAGCTTGTCGATCTCTGCCTGTCCCTTCGCGTCGAGTCGGCGCAAAGGAAGTTCACAGACGTGGATGCGTCGTTTGCCGAAGTCCTCAGGACGCAACAGCTTCGAGTTGAGCTCATCCTCATGCTTGCGGATGCGCGGCTGGATGGTGCGAAGCAGGAACTCCTGTGTGGCATGCTCAGGCATCTTGTAGTTGCTGCCCTGTTCCTCCATCATCATGATGCGAGGGATGCCCAGTATCCTGGCAATTTCACCCACCTCAAAGCCACGGCTCTCAAGCAGCTGGAGTTGCTGGCTCGTCTGGCTCACAACTTGCACTTTGTCGAGCCCTCTGATGCCCACCACGTCGTTGCCGTAGAGCTTTTCCTGGATCTCCTTTGCGTAGTTGTCGATTTGCGTCTTGTTGAGCAATCCGAAGGAGGACACCGTGCCAGGAGCACCGCTGGGTTTCTCTTCACCGATGATGAGTTTCATCTTTCCACCTTTGGCCATGTCCTGCAATGCCTGTTCAGAACCTGTGGCTGCTATCGACAATGTGTTCATGGCCACCCAGATCATGGGCACGCCCATGTACATGTCATCTGTCAGGAACACGTTCTTGAAGTGAAGCACGTCACTCGCCGGCACCTCCATCAGCACCCTCGGACCATACTGTCCGTTGTAGGTAAGGCTGTATGTGTCAGCCATCGGATCATAACCACCACCCGTGCACAGCCATAGAGCAGCCGGATCGCCCAGCTCGTTGCGCTCGATGTACACATAGGCGTTGCCCCAGTAGATCTTCCTGAACTCTATCTGCTCCTGCATCTCACTGGCTGTCATCAGCGGATTCGGACGCACCTGAAGCAGGTAGTTGATTTTCCCGGCAATGCCATACCTGTCTTCCACGAAGTTGCCGCCTTCGCCGTTCATCTTCTGCCACTGGACAACCATCTGGCCCATCGTCTGCATGATGAGAGACACGCCTCGACACCATGCAGGCACCAGCAGCGAAGAGCGACCGACCGGCTTGATGACATTCGCCTCCCAGTTGCCTCCCGTCTGTGGCGGTTGATTCTCCGGCGCGTTGGGATCGGTGGTGGATGGAACGCCGTTCGTCACCCGGCCTCCGACCTCACGCCGCTGGAACATTTTCACGAAAAAATTATCCATGCTTTTTCACTTTTTTACTCTTTGTTTTTCGGGGGGAACTTGGTGCAGGGTTTACCTCGATTTTCTCATGGGTGTACACCATCGGAACCTTCACGGCGTTGGGGAACTTCCAATCGACAAATGCCGAGTTGATGCGCTCTGCCATCTGACCACCAACACGTCGCTCATGGATGAGTCCGAACTGTGCAAGATGGTAGGCTTCAGGATTCTCCTTCACTCGTTTCTCGATGTCACCACCGATGCGTTTCAGCAGTTCGTCTGCCACATCCCACATGATGGCGGTCATCTCCTGCCAGTCTTCGAGCTTCATGATGGACAGACTGCCAACGTGAAGCAGGCGACTGTTCAGAGACCGATTCCAGGCACGGGCGAAGTCAGGGTATTTCTCGTTGATGATCTGCGTGGCGATGTCAAGGTCTTCCACGTTGCCCCATGTGCCATACTGCTGCCTCATGGTCATGCCCAAGTCCTCAGGCTTTGTGGTGATGGCTCCATACTGCTCAATCAGCTTTCCGATGGCAGGCACATCGTCCATGAAACCGAAGTAGCGGCGATAGTGGCAGAAGCCGATGTACTTTGGCAGCTTCTTCCGTTTGCCCACGCGGTGCATGTGCAAGAGCTCAGACCAGTAGCCACCAGGAACTCCGTTCAGACTGTCACCACCCTTGCGTGCATCAACGATCTCATACACCTCGTTGCACACAACCGGCTTGAAGTCTGTGTGTGTGCAGATGTAGATCTTCGCGTCTGAGTTGTCGATGGGCTCCCACAGGTCACGATGCTGCTCAATCCACGCCTTCTGGTTCTCCACATCGTTCTGCCTCCATGAGCCACCATCGTAGTGGGCCCAGTAGCGATCGAGGTTGGGATAGAGCCTGGCAACGAGTGCAGGCTTCGTCTTGATGATGTCCTCGAAGACGGTGGAGCCGGTGTCGTAGTAGTTGTTGGGGTTCTTCTCGCCACCTGGGGACAATGCCCAGCAGCGCGTCGGGTCGAAATAGCGAGCTCCGTTCTTCACCAGCTTGGGAACGTTCAGGTAGCAGAGATATGGCAGAATCCTGTCCTTCTCCGGCCTGCGTCCTTTGAACCACTGGGCCTTGCCACATGCTGCATATCGTTCGTCCCACAGGAAGGAGATGTCATGCCTGATGAGCAGGTCACTCTCCATCAGGATAAAGCCATCGGGAAGGATCTCCCACAGCTTCTGAACACTCATGATGTGCTTTGCGCTGCCATAGTCGGACAGGTGCGCCAGCTCCCAACATTTGTCTGGGTATTTGGCCAGTTCTTTCTCGAAGTCGATGATCTGGCCCTTTGTGTTGTCCAGCACCTTCACGCCTTTCATCTTCTTGGTGAATGGCCGCCTGGTGGAGTTGTCCATCACCGTCACTTCGTACTTGTCACCACCATGCTTCCAGAGGCTCATGATGCCGGCCTCTGTCAGTTCAGGCGTGTTGTAGTGGATGATGGCCACTTGCAGTTTCTTCTTCATAGTCCTTATTTGTCGTTGATGATGATCTGAGCATTGAACTGGATGGTGTTCTCCTGTGGCTCTGCATGGAACGTCTCACCCAGGATCTGGTACATCTTGCCGTCGTACTGGATGCGGCTGCGAAGTGTGATGACTGGGTTCCAGCGCATGCGCACCATCACCACGCCGTACACGTCCAAAGCACCTTCACGCATGGCACGGACACCGCGAACATAGTCCACAGCTGCCCACACGCAGCCGACCTCTTCCCACTCGATGCCGCTGCCGTCTTTGCCCCACTGGGAGGTCTGAGCCTCCTTTCGGTTGAAGACCTGGATGCGATGTTTCAAAAGTCCTGTGCTGTATGCCATGTCAGAGTTTCATGTAAGGTTTCACCAGAATGTCAAATGTGTAGGGGACGATGCTCATGTTGGTGGGCGAAACGGGCGATCGGTGCTGGTAGGATGTGTCAACCATCAGCAACGAGCCCTGGATGACCGGTGTTGGGACTTCGCCGTAGGTCTCAACCAGGTCCTCAAACGTCCGGTTGAGATGGTTCAACACCGTCGACTCTGCCGCTTCCCCGTACAACGTCAGCAGAGCGTCTTCGCACCCGTTGATCGGATCAATGCGAAGATGAGCCTTAATGAGGTCAAGAGACAACCACTTCAGCATGGTGCGCCTCCTTTCTTTCCTGTCGTTTGTTCATTTTCAAAAACCATTGTTCTTTGTTTTTCATCGAAACATCTGCAATGGTTTACTGACCATCAGAAACAACAAAGCCCAACCTCTCGGCTGGGCTTGATGTCTAACAAATACGTCGCTACGTTTTAGATCCAAACAAAAACAATTTGAACTCGTAAAATCAGATTTTTAACCACTAAAACTAAACAAAACCGATATTATCATTTGAATTGAACACGATGCACGTCTTTGCCTTCTCTGTCGGTGCAGAATACTTCTTGTACAGGCTGCTGAATATCCAGGAACATACAATGGCGAACACCACAATGAAGGTCCACATCGCTGCCAGTACCAGGCAGCCACCCTCAGGTGTCAGGTTGAATTTCTCAAACTCTTTTTCTGTCATAGGCTTTCCTCTATTTTATCTTGCATTCAGGGCCTTCAGAGCCCGTTGTGTGTACTTCCATCGAGATTCGAGGCCGTTGTAACCGCCATTTATACGTTTGGTGATTTGCTTGCATATCTCGTAAGAGTTGCGCCCATCGTCACCATCAGCCACATGGTTTAGGTTTACGCCAAGTCCCTGCTGCCAGATCCACGCTGCACTTCGAGTGGCACCCTTCGGCTGTTCCAGCAACTCCGGTTTCTTCACAACATCAAATCCACAAAACATCATGTAGCGTCTATAGTTATAAAAGCCGGTCAGCTGGAGCAGGCCACGCCCTTTGTACTTCACGCCATATCCTGGCACAGTGTTTCCCAAGTCCTTGCGACCTTCGTATGCCTTGCCACTCGCGAGTTCCTTCACATAGCGCAGCTCGCCACTCTCATGAGCAACCTGGGCGAGGAAGTGAGCCATCCGCACAGGATCGAGCGAAATGGCAAACTCCATCATTGCTGCGTTCAGATAACTGAGATATTTGTCAGCCCTGAGCTTCGCGTTTGGCATGATCGCCAAGAGTTGCTGTTTGGTCAGGTTCATGACTCCCACACGTTATAATAATCAAGAACACCCATCCATATCTGCCTATCGGCTCTCAAAATCAGGTCACTATGCAACGTATTTCCATAGCCTTGATTCATTTCGAGTAGGCACCCATTAATATTCTGCTGACCAATCCAAGTGTCGCCACGTCCAGCCGCTCCAGAACCATAAGAGCTGTAATTAAGATTGTAAGTTGCCAACATCATCATCTTCGTTTTGGATGAAATCAACGTGGCCAAAGTACCCTCATAATGCCATTTGTTATAATTGTTGGTATTAGGCCCAAGACAATGCTCGTCAATAGCTATGTCAGCATTATGTCGCATTATGCAGTTGATATTGTATTGAGTTTCAACCTCACTGCCACCATAGGAACCAGCTTCGCCGTTTGATAGCGTTGCCCAGTTTGTGGTTGGATAGTTTCTATTGATGTTCACACCATTTGCATTCACACGCCCCATCAAATCCCCCAGTATCGACACATCGCCTTCTTCGTCATAAGCATAAGGATTTGACACTGGGATGATGACTATCTTTGCATATTGCTTCAACCATGAAAGTTGTGGGTTGTCAATAGTATCACCGCACAATGCTTTCAGCAAATAATACATCACCACGGATGGCTCTCTTGGGTCTCCATTTGAGCCTGGGCCATGCTCGTTGCAGATGCTTACGATGGTCTTTTTACAGATGGACGATTTGTCATAATCGGGATAACGGTTGTATGTTTTTCCGCTTTGTGTGATAGTTGCGGATGTTCCCGTGCTACTAAACACCACGTCTGCTGATATGTTCCCATCACTATAACGACTATAAACAACACCATTGACGGTTATAGTTCCATTATTGCAATTCGATGCCGTAACCGTGTAGCCAGTTGATGTTTTCAGTTGGTCGGTATATGTCGCATCGCCGACTCTTGGAGAGATTGACTCGGTATATATCACAGTCGTCCCATTCTTCCAAGCGTAGCAACGTTCTTTGTAAAGATAGGCGAAGTTGTCTCTCAGTGTGGCCACATATTCCCGAATCTCATGGGTGCCCGAAGAGTCATAACCAAGAACCTTTTTTGAGATATAATTTGGGAACTCGGAAACCAAAGCGTCATAATATTCATAGATTTTTTCCGTTGTCAACGACTCGATGTTGATTTCCTCTCCCATCATATTCCAATAAGCTATAGGTGGAATGGAAACATAACAGTTATTTGCGGTTTCGGCTGTCGCTCCAGAAACAAAGCAAACCACCTTGTATGAGTCATAAACAAATGGAACATTTATCTTATAAGTGTAGTTCCCAGCACTTAAACTGGTTAATGCCGGATCCACTCTACCAGCATATTCTCCATTTTTGTATAGTATTATATTAAGAGTTGAAGCAGACATCACAAGTTTTACACGCATAATGCCGTCTCCTTTTGGGATGAACACTTTGCTTCTAATGCGGTTTCCGGTTGTATTTTCAACCAATTTCCCATTTGAGCTATCTATTGAACCCAACTCAAATTGATAGTTTGCGCCGTTTGACATGAAGGCATAAATATCCTCAACATCTTGTTCGCTGGCAACTGGCACTAATCCAAAATTGTTCAATGCAAACGATGGATTTGCTTGTGAGTAGTCGAAGGTGCTTCCACCAGCTGGATATGCAATCACGATTCTAATGTAGACACCTCCATAAATCACATAATCTCCGCTGCCAGTGTACCACTCATCTTTTCTGACAAATTCCTTGTTCAGATTATACACAGCAACACCCAACCGATATGAGTTATCAAGACTATACGTCAATGATGCAGCGTTTCTCACGTCTATATAGTCGGTTGTATGTCTAACCTTTTGATTAGTATCTATAGAGCCATCTGTCCCACTTATATTTCCAACGGAATAGTCAGCCTCCGTGAGTGGAAGCTCAACGGTGTGCGAACCAGTCTGCGGAAGCACACTCTCTATGGCGTGGAACTCGTTGTAAATACCACCGCTTTTCACAGCCCTTGTGCTGCCTTGAGTCGGAACGTCATCAAACTCCATTGCGTCAATTTGCTCCAGTTTCTCATTGATTGCAGCCTGACGTTCCGCTTCATGTTCATTGAAAGTCTCTGCACGGCCTTCCTCTGCCAAGACGAATGTCCGCTGACGCGCTGCTTCTGCTTCATTGAACGATTCTGTGTAGGCATCATTGTCCACCAAGCACACCCACTTTGATGAGTCAGTCAATGCGTTGCCGACATTATTGTCAACTAACGACTGATAGATGTTGTTGCCGATGTTCACGATTTCAAGCTGACGGAAAGAAACCGTCAGATAGCTTGTTGTTGTGTAGGTGGTGATGTCCCTGGTAGGAAGCGCACCAATTTTGTATCTTTGTTCTGCCATAGCTTTATATTTTTTACGTTGTCACATCGTTTCCATAGGTAAATGCACCAACACTATTTGCGTTACCAAATAATCTCTCGCTAACACTGTCGTAAAGATAACCCACTCCGTTTTTCCTTACCGGTTTATAATCACGAAGAAGGGTTGTGTTGTCATACACTTTCCAGCTGTATGATATAATCTTTGCAATTTGTGCTTGGTTGGCTGCTGTGTCAGCATTTCTTCCAAACAGCCAAATAGGAAGACTTCCACCAACAACACCGCTAACCGTGCTTTTTCTGCTTCCGTCAAAATATACGGCACCAAACTTATAAGATAGTGTGTGGCGTGAACCATAACTGGAAAATGCGGCATTCACGTTTGTAAAACCTGAACTTGATGGTATTCTAATTTTAGATAATGATGGCACGGCAACCGAATAACGGCACAAGCCATCAACAAATGTTCCAAAGAGAAACGTCGTATTTCCCAAAGTGAAACCAGTGTCCAGTGCCAACTCGACATCAACCTTTGTATTTGCCGTTGGAACAATTTCTGTGTCGATATAGGCGTAGCCATCACTTTCAAGCCACTCTACTTCCGCATCGTATGGCAACACGGGACTTGTATCATGCACCAACGTGCTGCCAAGATACGCCTTTGTCACCTCGGTGCTACCCAAGTAGATTTTTGATATGTCAGCGGTGCCTAATTTCATGACGTGATGAGATAAAGTGTATTACTGTCTGGTGTAGTCAATACGTCATAAGCACTTTGGCTTATGCTCACAATTTGATACACAGCCGTAGATATAGGAACCGGCAAGTTCACGTTCTTGCCAGTAATCGTCTGCGCCGTTCCGTTGATGGATATGCTTTCAATCACGTTTGCATCTCCACCGACTGAAATATTTCCATCACCTAAAATGCTGGTGTTGTTGATGGTCTTGATATTTGTACCACTAACCAACTGCTCCTGGATAGTATATGACACATATTCAGATTCCTCAACAAAATTATTTTCTCCTTGTGTCAACGAGATCGTCACATGTTGGTGGCTTGTCAGGTCACCAAATATCATCACAGCCCTTCCTATTCGTCCAATCAAGTCATAATAGGTGTAGATGTTTCCATCGGCACCGTCTTCGATTTCACGCAAACGTACAATATTTCCGCTAAAGACGGCAGACAAAAGGTCGCTCCATGAAAAATCGTAGATGCGGTCACCATCTTCTATTCTCACATCGAGCAACACCAACGGATCGCTCTGCTGGCTCAGATAGTCAAGGTAGTCCTGAAGGGTCTTATCCTCGTTGCCTGGAATCATTTTCCAATAGTCGAACGAGTTCAGTCCGCGTGTGACTACTTGTGGCTGAATCTGCAACTTGATGTCGATGTCACAGCTATTCTCACCGTCAACGATGTCAAACACCACATTGCTCTCGCCATTGCTTTTTACAATACCGAACGCCATCGTCTCAAACGACCTTACTGCAACATCGCCCTTGATTCCCGTGAACTCCAGCGCGTAATCTCCACACGACAACGTAGCTGGCACCGTCATGATGATGCTGCCAGTAGATGCCCCAGCTGATGCCGGCATGGTGATGGCCTGGCAGCCGTTCTTCACGCGCACTTTCCATTCGTCGTAAGAATCGAGATCGACAGTCTGCCACACGAGCACGCCCTGATCATATACCGGATGCCCTTGTGCGTCAACCTCCGGCTCATACAGCCAGACGGTCATCACAACGTCATTTCCTTGCACCCATTTTAGAATATTTGCCATATTTTCAATGTTCAATGTTCAATGTTCAATCGTCACTCCCAATCACGAGCTCCACGCTGCCTGTTCCAATCTCAATGTGTGCAGTGGTCCACGGTCCCACCAGCGCAAGGTCGGTCTCCATTTGATCTGTCAGCTGGTCGGCCTCCTGAATGAGATCTTGCATTTGCTCGATGAGTGTGCGGTCACTCAGCAACGCCGTTGTCACCACCTGGTACTCCATGTAGATCTCGGCGCGCTCTGCACCATCATGGCGCATGAAGGTCACGTTGGCATCGTTCGACAGGTCAACCAAATCGAAGGCCCTACGCTCAGCCACGCGCATGTGTCGCCCGTCGGCTGTCTCCATCGTCACCTCGATGTGGCACTCCCTGGAAGCCACGTTGTCATAGCTGACACTCACGATCAATCCGTTCAGGTTCTCTGCGTCATGTTCCCAGCTGCTCTCCAACGGCCTGTCAATATAGTCGCTGATGGTCACGTTGAGCTTCGCCATCTGCGTGAGGTCGAGTGCCACGTTGCCCTCAGGTGTGGTCTGCCACAGAAGCATGCGGAACGAAAAGTCATTACCGCGTGTTATTTTCTCTTTGTTCATCTTTTCACTCTTTTAATTTTGCCAGAAGCCATGTGGTGGGTTTACTGAATGTCGCTTTGCTCCAGCGGCTCGATGTCCTTCTTGCGTTTTCCTCGTTTGCTACCATCCACGATGTCCGATATGACTACGAGCTGTCGGAGCTTGCACTCCAGGTTGCCGCACATAAAAGGGGTCATCTTGTCTACGCGCACCTCCAGCTGGCTGATCTGCCGTTTCAACGCAAGTCGTTCCTCTTCACCGGCCTGTCGCCACTTCGAGATGTCCTCTTGCAGTTTTTCCACTTGGTCGCGCAGCTCGTTGCGGTCGTTCTTGTAGCGATCGCGTTCCTTGCGCAACTCCTCGTTCTGTGCCAACCGGTCTTCACGATCAGTCTTCGCATCGGCAAGCATCTGCTGGTACAGGTCTTGCAGTTCCTTTGCAGCGGTGGTCTCAGCCTCTGCTGCCTCTGCCTTTGCCTTCTTCTTCTGGTATCTCCATGTGAAGAAGGTTCCGATGCCAGTACCACCCAGAAGAAGCCCGATAATCGAGACAATTACTTCTGCCGTGTTCTCCATCTCACTCTGTCATCTTTTTCACATATTCGACAACCTTCGGCCATGCCAGCCATCCTGTGCCAGCGACACCCACTGCGATCACATAGCCACCTGAATAAAGCGACCAACCAATGCCACCTATCACGCCCAGCGCGAACAGGCAGACCATGAAGAAATAATAGAATCTTTTCATTTTCGCCAACTTTTAATCAAAAAACACAACTATTTCAAAGTTTCCGCGAAAATGTGTAATAGGTTTACCAACAAAAAAAAAAAAGGCTGCAAGACTTACCATCTTGCAGCCACTGTCATAGTTCCTGGATGCACCACTGTCTGGCCTTCATCCGTTCGAGCCTGGCACCACGGCTCTGTTTCCAATCTGTTCCCACCATCGCAATGTAGTCGCACCGGCGCAACAGTCGTAGATCATACCAGAGCGTCAGCCGGTAGCCCACCAACCTGTACAACCAGGGATGGCGTGCGATGACGGTCTCACTGGGGTTCACCACCTCGTAGCCCAACGTCTTGTACTTCATGGCGCACAGCGCAAACCGCTGTCGCCACAATCGTTCTGGCACACCACTCATGCTGCCGCTGATATAAACTCTTCGCGCACACATACGATCACCCTTTCAACTTGAAGTGCCCACTTGTCGGGTAGATCTCTTTTGGGTAGTCCCCATCGTATGCAT
>Ga0265301_10005074_pt1 | contig 13053 bp, 10 predicted proteins | sample AusTroGonzalo_MG_2_FD_193488 | JGI IMG/M metagenome (GOLD analysis project Ga0265301, IMG submission 193488) | Bovine rumen microbial communities from tropical cattle in Woodstock, Queensland, Australia - Gonzalo_04 | ecosystem: Host-associated > Mammals > Digestive system > Stomach > Rumen ...
CGGACTGCTCGCCAACCGCTCATTCGGTGGAGCACAGGTGTCACGTACGTTTTATGCCAAGGGCCAGACTGGTCAGCAGCTGCTGCTTGGTGCCTACGGCGCTTTGAGCAAAGAAATTGAAAAAGGGACAGTGCAAATGTACGCCCGTCGTGAGATGATGGATGTGGTAATCGTCGATGGCCGCGCACGTGGTATCATCGTAAGAAACCTCGTCACTGGCGAGCTGGAGCGTTACTCGGCTCATGCCGTCGTCATCGCCACGGGAGGCTACGGACGCGTGTTCTTCCTCTCCACAAACGCGATGTCGTCGAACGGCTCGGCAGCCTGGCAGTGTTATAAAAAAGGTGCCTTCATGGCAAACCCTTGCTTCACGCAGATTCACCCGACATGTATCCCGGTGCACGGCGACTACCAGTCGAAACTCACGCTGATGAGCGAGTCGCTGCGTAACGACGGACGTATCTGGGTGCCGAAAGACGCCGAGAAGGCACGTCTGCTCCGTGAAGGTAAGATCAAAGCCACTGACATCCCTGAAGAAGAGCGCGACTACTACCTCGAACGTCGCTACCCAGCTTTCGGAAACCTCGTGCCTCGTGACGTGGCATCACGCGCGGCAAAAGAACGTTGCGACACAGGCTATGGAGTCAACAACACCGGCCGCGCCGTCTATCTCGACTTCAGCAATGCTATCCAACGTCTTGGAAAACAAGCAGTTGAGGAGAAATATGGTAACCTCTTCGAGATGTACGAGCGCATCGTCGATGAGAATCCTTACGTCACTCCAATGATGATTTATCCTGCTGTTCATTACACCATGGGCGGCCTCTGGGTCGATTATGAGTTACAGACGACGGTGAAAGGTCTGTTTGCGGCAGGCGAGGCGAATTTCTCCGACCACGGCGCCAACCGTCTCGGTGCCTCAGCCCTCATGCAGGGTCTCTCAGATGGATATTTCGTGCTTCCATATACCATGCAGAACTATCTCGCCGACCAAATCAACGAAAAACCGTTAGCGACAAACCTCCCACAATTTGAGGAAGCGGAACTCGCTGTGCGTCAGAAGATTACACGGATTTTGTCCATAAATGGCGATGTCACAACTGACAATATCCATCGCCGTCTGGGACACATAATGTGGGAAAAAGTCGGTATGTCGCGCACAGAACAAGGTCTTAAGGAAGCCATCGAAGAAATCAAGGCTCTGCGCAATGAGTTTTGGACAAGAGTGAAGGTGCCGAATGTCGAGGGCATGAACACCGAGCTTGAGAAAGCCCTGCGTGTCGCCGATTTCCTAGAGATGGGCGAGCTTATCGCACGCGACGCCCTCATGCGTAACGAGTCGTGCGGCGGTCACTTCCGTGCCGAATATCAGACCAAGGACGGTGAAGCTCTCCGTGATGACGAACACTACGCCTTCGTAGCAGCTTACGAATTCCAAGGTGTTGATAATGAGCCACTTCTCCATAAAGAAGAGCTGAAATTCGAAAATGTAGAATTAAAACAGAGGAATTATAAGTAAACGTCATTTCGAGCGAATTTATTATTTTTACCGTCATTTCGAGCGAAGTCGAGAAATCTCATTAAAAAAGAAAATAAATTATCATGAATATAAAACTAAAAATCTGGCGTCAAGCCAATGCTCAAGCAAAGGGACAATTCGTTGAGTATCAACTCGATGACGTTCCTGCTGAAGCCTCGTTCCTGGAAATGTTGGACATCTTGAACGAGCAGCTCGTCTTGCGTGGCGACGACCCTGTCACCTTCGACCACGACTGTCGCGAGGGCATCTGTGGCGCCTGCGGATTGTATATCAACGGACATCCTCATGGCAGGTTCAAAAACACCACCACATGCCAGCTGCACATGCGCAAGTTCAAGGACGGCGACACCATCACTGTAGAGCCATGGCGCTCGGAGGCGTTTCCTATCATTAAAGACCTGATGGTTGACCGCTCGGCTCTCGACAAGCTCATCCAGGCTGGCGGCTACATCTCGGTGCATACCGGCGGCGTGCCTGATGCCAACGCCATACCTATTAATAAGCATAAGGCCGACCTTGCCATGGACGCTGCATCATGTATAGGCTGCGGTGCCTGCGTGGCAGCATGCAAAAACGGCAGCGCTATGCTCTTCGTGGGCGCTAAAGTGTCGCAGTTCGCACTTCTGCCTCAAGGCGAGATAGAATCCGACGACCGTGTCCAGAAAATGGTGGCACGCATGGATGAACTCGGCTTCGGCTCATGCTCCAACACATACGCCTGCCAGGCCGAATGCCCTAAAAACATCTCTGTGTCGAATATCGCCCGCATGAATCGTAATTTCTTTGCAGCGATAATAAAAAAATAGTATCTTTGCAAAAATTAACAAGATGAAAATAGCGGTAAATACTCGTTTGCTGTTGAAAGACAAGCTCGAAGGCATCGGCTGGGTGGCCTATGAATGCCTCAGCCGCATCGTCAAGGCCCATCCCGACGACGAGTTTTACTTCTTATTTGACAGACAACCTGATCCGAAATTCATCTTCGCCGAAAACGTCAAGCCTGTCGTGCTTTTCCCGCAGGCGAGACATCCATTTTTGTATATCATCTACTTCGAGATTTCAGTGCGCCGCGCTTTACGCAAAATAAAACCTGACGTATTCGTCTCGACTGACGCTTATCTCAGCCTCGGCTCAAAAACACCGCAAATCGCTGTGTTTCATGATATTAACTTCGAGCATTTTCCGCAGGATTTCCCGAGAATCGCATTGTGGCATTATAAGAGATATTTCCCGAAATATGCGCGTAAAGCTACGAAAATCATAACGGTTTCGGAGTTTTCCAAACAGGATATCATCGAAAAATATCAGGTAGAGCCAGATAAGATTCATGTGGCTTATAACGGCGCAAACGAAGGCTTTAAACCAATTTCTGAAGAAGAGAAAACAGAAGTAAGAGATAAATATACCTCTGGCTATCAATACTTTATGTTTGTCGGATCGTTGCATCCGCGAAAAAATCTGGCACGACTGTTTCCTGCCTACGATTTGTTCAAAGAACGCACTGGCTCCGACGTTAAGTTGCTGATAGTAGGGGAGAAACGCTGGTGGACCGAGCCTATTCAGAAGGCTTACGAGGCAATGCGCCATAAAGATGACGTGGTGTTTGTCGGACATCTGCAAATGTCTGAGCTTCAACGTGTTACTGCTGCCGCTTTGGCTTCGGTATATGTCTCATATTTCGAAGGCTTCGGCATCCCGATAGTGGAGGCTTACAAATGCGACGTGCCTGTCATCACCTCCAACGTCACCTCAATGCCCGAAGTTGCTGGCGACGCCGCACTTCTGGTTGATCCGTTTAACATCGAGTCGATATCGAGCGCCTTGGAGCTTGTAATGGATGAAAACGTCCGTAACTCATTGATAGAGAAAGGACGCGTTCGTCGCAACGACTTCTCGTGGGATAAAGCCGCCGAACAATGGTACGACGTCATTTCGACCGAAGTGGAGAAATCTCATAATCTTGTAAACCATTAAAAACTAAATACTATGGAAAAAATTATCATGTATCCTGGTGAAAACAAAAAAGAAGCCGTGGATTGGAAAGACATTCAAGCTCAATACATTACAACTGTTGAACGTAATGTCTTGGTGCTTGGCTCAGGTGGTCGCGAGCACGCTCTCGCATGGAAAATCGCTCAAAGCGACAGAGTGTCAAGGGTTTACATTGCCCCCGGCAACGCTGGTACAGCTGAGATAGGAACAAATATTGCAATAAACATCGCTGATTTTCAACAAGTTAAAGACGTCGTACTTCAAAATCGTATAGACCTCGTAGTCGTTGGCCCAGAACAGCCCCTCGTCGATGGCATCGTCGATTTCTTCAAGAACGACAAGGATTTGAAAGATATAAAAATTATCGGACCGGATAAGAAAGGCGCCCAACTCGAAGGCTCCAAGGCATTCGCTAAGCAGTTTATGGAGAAATATGGTATCCCGACAGCGAAATGCTTCACCGTGACAGCCGAAAACCTCAACGACGGACTGAAATATCTCGAAACACTCGAGGCTCCTTATGTGCTTAAAGCCGACGGTCTTGCAGCAGGTAAAGGCGTGTTGATACTCAATGAGTTGGATAATGCAAAAGCAGAATTGAGAGAGATGCTTTCGGGCAAATTCGGCTCAGCTTCCGCCAAGGTGGTCATCGAACAGTTCCTCAAAGGCATCGAAGTGTCGATGTTTGTGCTCACCGATGGCAAAAACCACGTCATCCTGCCTGAAGCCAAGGATTACAAACGTATAGGCGACGGCGACACAGGTCTCAACACCGGCGGAATGGGCGCAGTATCACCAGTGCCGTTTGTTACACCTGATTTTGTTAAGAAAGTCGAAAATCGCATCATAAAACCAACTATTGAGGGCCTCAAAAACGAAAAAATCGACTATAAAGGCTTCATTTTCTTGGGCTTGATGAACTGCGGCGGCGACCCTTACGTTATTGAGTACAACGTGCGCATGGGCGACCCCGAGACAGAAGGCGTGATGACACGCATTGACTCCGACTTCGCCGAACTGCTCGACAAATGTGCCCAAGGCAAGCTCAACGAGGCTCATTATCAAGCAAGTAACGAGACTTCAGTCACTGTGATGCTTGTATCAGGCGGCTATCCGGAGGCATATAAAAAAGGAATGAAGATCACAGGTCTCGAAAATGTGTGCCCATGCTGCATAGTGGCTCACGCTGGCACCAAACTCGATGGTAATGATATAGTTACATCGGGCGGTCGCGTCATCGCGGTGACAGCACACGGCAAAAATATCGAAGAGGCGAGGGAGAAAGCCTATCATAACGCCAAAATGATTGTCTTCGAAGGCAAAAACTACCGCCATGACATTGGCCTCGATTTGATGAATTACCATGCTTAAGTTCTTCAAGCACAGTTATATAGCGCAACTTATCGTGATAGTGCTGCTTTTGGCAGCGCTGTGGATACCTGTGTTTGTAAAGCATGTCTCAGATGTCGCAGTAGGCACTCCTACAACGCCATTTTATAATCTCATTGCTGACATTTTCGGATTTTCAAGCCTCGCACTGACGGTGTTTACATTCATCGTTTTCAGCTTAAGCGTCCTGTTTTTTAACTCGATGCTATCTGTAAATCAATTGGTTACGCGTAACAGTAGCATCGGCGCTTTCGTCTTCATCCTGTGTATGAGCGGCGTACAAATACAAGACGAGTTCTACCCGTTCTTGCTCGCCACTCCATTCATCATGATGGTGATACATACCATTTATCTGATTTATCAGGTTGAGAAACCTGAGCCGTATCTCATGAACGCTGGAGTGTTCGTAGCAATAGCCTCAATGTTTTATTTCCCGTCTATCATATTGATTGTCTGGGTGTTAATAGCAATGATAATTATGGATATCAGAGGGTTTAAACGCTCTTTGGTGCCTGTTATGGGCTTCCTGATACCTTATTTTATCCTCTTCGTGTGTTTCTACTATGATCATACTTTAATCGATAATGTCCAAAATTATTCATTGACATTCAATGTGTTAAGCTTGGAAAGACTCGGTATGACGACATTGGAGCTGGTTGCATTGATGCTCGTTTTCGTGTTCATGGGTCTTTCTCTGATGGTTATAAGGTCAGAAGATGCTGATAACTCAGTGAGTACACGCAAAAAAGTGAGTGTCACCGTGTTGTTGCTCATCTTCAGCTTCCTGATGCTTTTTATGCAAAAGCCTGTGATGTGCAATGGCTTGATATTCATGGTGTTAGCTATATTTGTTTCGATGGCTCTCTGTTATATAAAAAAATCGAAAGTCATTGATATTGTGTTAGTTATACTGATGGTCGCTATTGTTGCGAACCAATATTTGCCTTTGTTTGGGATAAAGTTATGAATCTGAAGCCGTTTTTTACCGAAAATCTCATTGAGGCAGGCTGTGACGAGGCAGGCCGTGGATGTATCGCAGGTCCGGTGGTGGCAGCGGCAGTGATCTTGCCTCGTGGCACTGATTTTCCCGAATTCGATGACTCGAAAAAACTTTCAGAAAAACAACGTGAGAAGCTGAGAATCAAAGTGTTGGAAAGTGCAACGGCATATGGAGTGGGCATTGTTTCCGCCGGGGAAATAGATGAGATTAATATCCTCAATGCATCATTTTTGGCTATGCATCGCGCCATCGACCAGCTGAAAATACGTCCGGAACTGCTTCTCATCGACGGCAACCGTTTCAATCCTTATAAAGACATAAAACATCAGTGCATTGTGGGTGGCGATGCAAAATATCAGGCTATTGCAGCGGCTTCGATTTTGGCAAAGACAACTCGTGACCATATCATGGAAGAACTTGATAGTCAATATCCTAACTATAATTGGAAGAAAAATAAAGGTTATCCAACGATTGAACATAAGAACGCAGTTGCAGAATACGGAATGAGTCCTTACCATCGCAAGACGTTCAATATGTCGATTCAGCTGAAATTATTTTGAAATTTGTAAAACAAAAACTGACCTTTCACGTTCTATTAAAAAATAATAATTATGGCAAACACAAAAATTCTTTGGGCTGACGATGAAATTGAGCTTCTCAGGCCGCATATTATGTTTTTGGAACAGAAAGGTTATGACGTTGAGACCGCCAACAATGGCAGCGATGCCGTGGAAATGGTGCGCGACGGACATTTTGATATAGTTTTTCTTGACGAACAAATGCCTGGAATTTCAGGAGTGGAGGCGTTGGAAAAGATAAAAGCGGAGTTCCCGAACCTCCCTGTCGTGATGATAACCAAGAGCGAGGAGGAGCGTATCATGGAAGACGCCATCGGCAGCAATATCGCGGATTATCTGATAAAACCGGTCAACCCGAACCAGATTTTGCTTTCGCTGAAGCGTAATCTTGAAAACAAAAAACTCGTCGATGAGAAATCGACATCGAAATACCAGCAGGAGTTCCGCAAAATCGGAATGGACCTGAATAATAACCTCGATTATAACGAATGGGTAGGGGTGTATAAAAACCTCACCCGTTGGGAGCTGGAGCTGCAGAAATCGACCGACGAAGGCATCAAAGAGGTGCTTTTCATGCAGAAAAACGAGGCTAACAACCAGTTTTCGCGTTATGTGGAGAAAAACTACTGCGACTGGGTCTCGGGCAAAGGCGTCAACAAGCCCACAATGTCGCATACCGTGATGCGCGACAAGGTGTTCAACCGTCTCGATAGTAGCGATAAACCGTTGTTTTTCATATTGATAGACAACCTGCGTTACGACCAGTGGAAGGCTATACAGCCGCTTATCGAGAGCTATTTCCGTGTGGCCGACGACGATATCTACTACAGCATCCTTCCGACCACAACGCAATATGCAAGAAACTCTATTTTCGCAGGCCTGATGCCGCTTGAGATACGCCGTCATTACCCGAAATACTGGACCGACGAGGAAGACGAAGGCACTAAGAACCAGTTCGAGGGCGAGCTTCTGGGCGAACAACTGCGTCGTTATGGCAAAAACATCAAGTATTCTTACAATAAGGTGCTGAATCTGGCTGCGGGTAAGAAACTGTTCGAACAGATGAACAACTTGATGCAGAATAAGTTAAACGTCATCGTGTATAATTTTGTGGATATGCTTTCGCACGCTCGTACCGAGATGGAAATCATCCGCGAGCTTGCCGACGACGAGGTGGCTTACCGTTCCTTGATGCTGTCATGGTTCGAACATTCGTCGCTCTTCGACATGATGAAATTCATAGCAAACAAAGGCTGCGACGCCATCGTGACCACCGACCACGGCTCCGTCTGGGTGAAAAACCCTGTGAAGATTCTTGGCGATAAGGCTGTAAATACAAATTTGAGATATAAGTATGGTAAGTCGTTGAATTACAATGCAAAAGAGGTGTTTGAGGTGAGGGATCCTGAAAAGATTTTCCTTCCAAGAATCAATGTCTCGACATCGTATGTCTTTGCGCGTGCCAACGACTTCTTCGCATATCCGAATAACTACAATTATTACGTCAATTATTACAGGAACACCTTCCAGCATGGCGGCATCTCCATGAATGAAATGATGATTCCTGTCATACATCTGAAGGCAAAATGATAGAAAAAGTATTTAATATTGGTAGTGTAGCCGAGCTATCTCAGGTGTCCGACCTTTTGATTTCCTGGCGAGAGAAGTCGAATATCATCGCGTTTTATGGTCCGATGGGGGCGGGGAAGACCACTTTGATTAAAAATCTGTGCCACAAACTTGGCGTCACCGATGAGGTCAACAGCCCGACATTTGCCCTTGTGAATGAATATCCTACGCCTATAGAAGGCTCCATTTTCCACTTCGATTTTTACAGAATAAAGAAACTGGAGGAAGTTTACGACATCGGCTACGAGGACTACTTCTACAGCGGCAGGCTCTGCCTCCTGGAATGGCCCGAGCTTATCGACCCTCTGATGCCCGACCACTTCATCAAGGTGGAAATCGCCCTTGGAGATACGGACAACTCACGAATTATAAAATGTACTGAGGTATAAACGCCCTGAAGGGCGTATGACCACAACAACGGGTTGCACACGTTGATAAGAATGATGATACTCTATAGAAACGACATAGAAAAACTATCAGCAATCATTGCCTCTCATACCAAAGTGTTCCTGCTTCTGGATGAGAACTCAAACTGCTTTTGCCTGCCATTTTTAAATACTATTGATTTATTTAAATCAAATACTATAAGCATTGTAATCCCAGCAGGAGAGCAACATAAAAACATTGAAACGGTTCAATGTATATGGTCTCAACTTGTTGAAAACCAAGCTGATAGAAAATCTTTGCTAATCAATATCGGAGGTGGCATGGTGACCGACATCGGCGGATTCGCAGCCTCATGTTATCAGCGCGGAATCGACTTTGTCAATATCCCTACCACTTTGCTCGGAATGATTGATGCCTCGATAGGAGGTAAGACTGGTATTGATTTCCAGGGACTTAAGAATCAAATCGGGGTATTTTCGCAACCATTGACTGTCGTCATTTTGTTTGAGTTTCTTGATACTCTACCCAAGCGTGAGCTTCTATCCGGCCTCGCCGAAATCATCAAATACGGCTTCATTGTCAACAAAGAATTCCTTGAAGCTAAACTTACAGTATCTCCTATTAATCCTACCAATCCTACCCATCCTATAAATTCCACTTGGATTCTCAAATCCATAAAATCCAAGGATGATATAACCTCCAAGGACCCCACCGAAACCGGCCTCCGCAAAATTCTCAACTTTGGTCACACAGTTGGTCATGCTATCGAGACATACCTAATTGATAATCAAAAGAGTATAACTCACGGTGAAGGTGTTGCTCTCGGAATGATTTCAGCTTTGTATTTATCAGAGAAATATTTAAATTTAGACCACAAAATAACATTATATTATAAAGAAATATATAGACAAAATTTCAATAGATTTGATTTAAACGATATTCCTGTCGCAAATCTGCTTGAAATAATGCGTCACGATAAGAAAAACCAAGGCGGCGACATCCGTTTTGTGCTTATTGAGGATTATGAAAAACCTGTGTGTGATGTGGTGGTTAAACCTGAAGATATTAAGGATTCAATAAAATATCTTGTTGATTATCTGAACGATGCGAATTACTGGTGCAAATAAGAAATTCGATGTAACCGTCAACCTTGTGGGTAGCAAGAGCATCTCAAACCGTGCCCTCATGATTGCCTATTATGGCGGCTTCAACCCCCGCATCACCAATCTATCAGAATCCGACGACACCAAATTGTTAAACGAAATCCTGCAATCCATAAACAACCCAAGCGTCCCAAACCACCTTATTGCCCCTACACTCCCAGCCACAATCAACTGCCACAATTCCGGCACCGTGTTTAGGTTTTTATTAACGGCATTGTCTTTTAAAAATGGTGAATATATTCTCACTGGCTCCGACCGCATGCTTCATCGCCCTATCGGCGACCTCGTCGATGCCCTGCGCTCTATTGATGCCAACATCGAATATATGGGGCAGGAGGGATACCCGCCGTTGATTGTTAATGGTCGGGATTTAAAAATTGATAACGTATCTGTAAACATCACAAAATCTTCGCAATTTGCATCATCGATACTATTGGCGATGCCAAAATCATTGCATCTTGACGGCGACCTGTCATCGCTTCCTTATATCGATCTTACTATCGACATTATGCAACATTTTGGTGCGAAAATCCATCGTGAATGTCGTGATATCTTTATAAAACGTTCTGAATATCAAGATGTTAAATGTTGCGTGGAATCCGACTGGACCTGCGCCTCATATTGGTATGAAGCCGTCGCATTGTCCGAAAATGGCCGCGCACGCCTGAAAAACCTCCACCTCTATTCAAAACAAGGTGACGCCATCGTCGCAAAATGGTTCGAAAAATTCGGCGTTAAATCCATCCAAGACGGTGATGACGTCGTCATCTCCCATGTAGAGACGGATGAAAATCCGTCTCATTTCGATTTCATCAACAACCCTGACCTGTATCCCACCATCGCCGCCACCTGTGCGGGACTTGGTGTCAAGGCACAGTTCACAGGGTTGCGCAATCTCATCCACAAGGAATCAGACAGGGTGGCGGCGATGACAACGGAGTTATCAAAGATTATGTCTGTGCCGATTTTCGATTCCCACAATGACCACCGCATCGCAATGGCACTCGCGCCGCTGGCATTAAAAATCGGCGCCATTGAAATCAATAACGCCGACGTTGTCTCTAAATCGTATCCAAACTTCTGGGAAGAATTTATTCCCATCCTGAAGTAAGCACATCCACAATATGTATCACCTCAATCGGTAAGCCCTGTTTCTTGGCGTACGATGCAAGGTGCATGTGGCATCCTATATCATTGGTAATCAGATATTCAGCGCCTGCTTCCATCGCATCTTTGAGCTTCTGGTCGGCCATGGAGGAGGAGATGGCCTCGTGTTGCACCGCAAACAGCCCCTTTCCCATGCCGCAGCATATCTCAGGATGCTTAAGCTCCACAAGCTCCAGCCCATTGACTTTCGAAAGCAGCTGACGCCCCTCGTTCTTCAAGTCCAACTCGCGCAAAGCGGAACATGAATCAAGATATGCCACCTTGTGCGGGAAAACAGCCTCGAAATAATCCTTATGTAACTGATTTACAAGGAAATCAGTGATCTCGAAAGTGTTTGCGACAAGGCGTTTGCATTCGAGATGATGGCTCGAATTGTGGAAAATCTCTTTGTATCTCGTCTTGATAAACCCCACACATGATGCGCTCAAGCCAACAATTGTGCGTTTGTTTGAGAAATCACGCAGAAACTTTTCTCCGAGAGTCCTCGACTCGTCGATGTAACCGCTGTAGAATGCGAATTTGCCACAGCACGTCTGCTCAGGGTTGTATTCCACCTCGACACCAGCAGCCTTCAACAGCTTGATGGCATTCATCGCTGTCTCAGGGTAAAACTGGTCGATAAGACAAGGTACAAAGAGGTCTATTGTCATGATTGTCAGTGTTTTACGTTATTTTAAACCATGTCTCTTCAAGAATGGGTCCAGACTTGGCTCCTGACCGCGGAATTTCTTGTACTGGACCATTCCTTCGTCGTTACCACATTCCTGCAAGCAGTTGAGTCTGAATGATTTAGCCAAAGCCGGATTGAATAAGTCGCCTGATTCTTTGAAGTAGTTGAAAGCATCGCTGTCCAAAACAGCAGCCCAGTAATAAACGTAGTAACCTGCTGCATAGCCGCCACCGAAGATATGGCCGTAATACGTTGAGCGATAACGTGGTATGATCTCATCAATGAGACCGATGCGGTTCATAACGTCTTTCTCGAACTGGTTCACGTCGATGTCTTCAACCTTCTGAATCTTGTGGTATTCCATATCGAGGATGGCTGCTGCGAGGAATTCCACCGTCTCGAAACCCTGGTTGAACAAACCGCTGTTTTCGAGCTTATTAATTAAGGAGTCAGGCATCACCTCGCCAGTCTTGTAATGCTTGGCATACATCTTTATGACTTCAGGCTCGCCAGCCCAGTTTTCCATTACCTGTGAAGGCAACTCGACATAGTCTTGAGGCACATTGCCGCATGTTCTCGAGTATTTTCCTTCCGAGAAGAAGGCGTGCAAGCTATGTCCGAACTCATGCCACATGGTCTCGGTCTCGTCCCAGTTGAGCAAGGAAGGAGTATCGCCCGATGCTGGCGTGAAGTTCATAACCAATTGAACCAGAGCGGTATGGCGCTCTCCGTTGATGTCATAGCCGCCTTCACGGAATGAGGTGCACCATGCGCCAGTGCTCTTCGATGGACGCGGATAATAATCCAGGTAAAGCAGACCCAATGTCGAGCCGTCGTTGTCTTTCACCTCAAAAGTCTCGACACCTTCGTAATATACTGGGATGTCGGTTCTCTTTTCGAATGTGACACCATATAACTTATTGGCAGCCATGAACATACCGTTGCGGACGTTATCCAACGAGAGGTATGGTCTCAAGGCATTCTCATCGAAATCGTATTTCTCCTTGCGGAGTTTCTCGGCGTAGTACCACCAATCCCATGACTCGAGCTTGATGCCTGCGCCTTCTTTATCAGCAATTGCTTGCATTTCCTTGAGTTCCTGCTTAGCCACTTTGAGTGCTGGCTTGAACAATCCCATCAAGAATTCATCCACCGTCGGTACGTCTTTTGCCATGTTTTCTGCAAGAATATACGAAGCGTAATCAGGATAGCCAAGGAGCTGCGCTTTTTGTAATCTTAAATTAACTAATTCATTGACAATCTGTTTGTTGTCGTTCTCATTGTCGTTGTTGCCGCGCATGAAATAACCACGGTACAGTTTCTCGCGTAAAGCGCGGTTGTCGGCAAACTGAAGGAACGGGATGAGACTCGGTTTTGCTGTGGTGAACACATATTTTCCAGGCATTCCGTCTTCCTCAGCCTGTTCGGCTGCCGCCTTAATGTTGGCTTCCGGCAGTCCGCTAAGTTCTTCCACGTTATCTACCACCATCTTGAAAGCTGCGTTCTCTGCCAGCATATTCTGGTTAAACTGGAGGTTC
>Ga0265301_10005075_pt1 | contig 13053 bp, 7 predicted proteins | sample AusTroGonzalo_MG_2_FD_193488 | JGI IMG/M metagenome (GOLD analysis project Ga0265301, IMG submission 193488) | Bovine rumen microbial communities from tropical cattle in Woodstock, Queensland, Australia - Gonzalo_04 | ecosystem: Host-associated > Mammals > Digestive system > Stomach > Rumen ...
TCTGTGTTCGCTAACGACTTTATCGGGTGGGGCACTAAACTGCTATCAGCATAGAATACATCCCCAAGCGTGTTGATGATTAACAGGCTGTCCTGCCCCAATTGTGTCAAAAATGAAATGCGGTTATCTAAGATGTCACTTGCCGGATCACGCAGTAGGATATGCGGTAAAATGTCCCTGGGACGACTCAAACACGTAATGCCGAACTCTTCATTCGCTACATACACATTGTCCTCCTCATCCATCAGCATGTCCACCAAAAAATTCGTCGCTATATAACCCGTCTCGTGCGTGATCGTGTATGTTTTACCACTTGTGTGACTATACAACGTCAGACCGCAACCGTTCGTGCTCACCCATGTCAACGAACCATCACTTGTTGTCGCTACAACGTACTTCCGTCGATCTGTGCGTTGACTCATACGTTCATCATACACCTTGATTCGAATACGTTTTCCACTCTCTTTTTCTATCCACCATATTGTTCCGTCTTTCAATACTACGCACGGATTACCTCGATTGTCCAAAATGATATTATCGGCTTGCAAATTGTTCTTCAACTGCTGCGCAACCATATAACCCGTACTCTGTGTTCCGCTAACCGGCACATTTGCGCTGTTCGCAATTCTATATTGCATTTGGCGCTCACTATCCCATGAATAACAAACAGCTGCTCCTCCTTCGTTCCATAACCATAAACTGTCCCCAAGCGCTTTGAACCGACCGAATAGCGGTTGCTGGCCATTGATGGAGATGTCCACAAACGATTCATGCTCCGTGTCATACAATGAATACAATGCCTCCTGCTGCCGAATAAGCAACATCCCGTTATCCATCATCAATAGCGCATTGATATGATTGTTAACCAACCCTGCTACCTCATTCCCTTCATGTCGGAATGTAGTGTAGAAATAACCGTCAAAGCGGTATAAACCGTTCGGCGTACCTAACCATAGAAAACCTTTCTTGTCCATCGCCATACAACGCACGTTGTTATCCGGCAATCCGTTATTCGCATTGATGGTATAGGATTGGATCTGCAGAGAGGAAACAGCCCCAAGAGTGGAAATGATAATAAATAGACAAATGAGTAAAATCGTACGTCTTTTCATGGCAATGCTCGAATTTTGGGTACAAAGGTACACATTTTTTTTGATATAACCAAATATTTGTGTACGATTTTCTCACTTTTTGTACAAGTATGTGCATTTTACATCAAAAAAATGGAGTACTTTTGTCACAAATTTAATCGAAACATGAGAAATCGCACACTAATCTTGCTCCTTTGGACCACGATTGCTGCACAAGCAGCAACATGGCACGTACATATCGACGAGGCTTCTCAGACCACCATGATCAATGATGAATTAACCTTGCAAATCGACAGTAAGGGTAGAGTAAGGAGCTGTACATTCGAGGGTGTTGAATTGGTAGCTCCCAAATGTACGTGGTACTTCTCTTACAATGCAAACGGTTATCATGAACTGGGTGCTACTAGGGCATTCATCAAGACGCAAACAGACTCGCTGATAGAAATGGTGTATGCGCAAGAGCATTCGGAGGGTATTCGCTGGACGCAAGGTTATATCATGCGGCGTGGTGTGAATGGTGTCTATACCTATGTCGTTGCCGAAGGTACAGAAAAAGAAGAAGGATTGGGCGAAGCGCGTATGGTCTATCGCTTGGATGATGACCGTTTTAATTACTATTTTATAGCGGATGATCGACAGGATACGATGCCTCGTCACGCGCTGATGGCTTCAATTGAGAAACGTGTAGTGCAGGATGCTACATTCTATATGCCGGATAGTACGATCTATACCAAATATAACTATTGTGACTATTTGGATAATGACCATTTTCATGGTATTATGTCCGATTCGATCGGCGTTTGGGCGATGGGTGTAAGTCGCGAGTATGTAAGCGGAGGGCCACTCAAACAAGACATCTTGTTGCATAGTACATCCAAATCAACATTGTTGCTCCAGATGTTACATAGCGGTCATTTCGGTACCGCTGCACCGTTCTACAAACAGGGACTGCAAAAGATATACGGTCCTTTCTTCCTCTATGTAAACAAAGGCTCACGTGCTGACATGATTGCAGACGCACAACGAGAGGCGAATATCCAGGAATCAGCATGGCCGTTCACTTGGTTTAAAAATGACCTCTATCCGATTGACCGTGCTCAGGTGACCGGCACCATCCGCATCACCAATAATATGCCTATGTCGCCTATGCAAGTCATCATCGCCGATACGGGGAATGTGTATAACCAGGGTACCGGTTATATCTATTGGGCGCAGACCGACAAAAAAGGACGGTTTACGATCAAGAACGTACGTCAAGGAAACTATGCGCTCCATGTATACGCCTTGGGTGGGGAAAATACCGATAATCTTGAAGTACCCAATATAGTCGTTTCTGAAAAAAATGTGAATATAGGCACGGTCGAATGGGCACCCGAGAAACATGGGAAGTTGTTATGGCAGATAGGTGAAGCCGATCGAAAGACCGATGGATTCGGAGGTTCGGACCTACCGCGAGATTACTCGAATGCTAAGCATTCACCGCTTAACCTCACCTACACCATCGGCAAGAGTAGCCTATCTGATTGGTATTATGTGCAAGGACCCAAAAGTAGTTGGGACATTCATTTTACACTCAAGCAGCTCAAAGGAGACAGTGTCTATCTGACCGCTCCTCTGGCAGCGATGTCCTATCTGCCGGTCATTAAGATTGTGGTGAATGGAACCGAAGTAGGAGAGTGGGTAAAGTGGGAATGCCATACCGACCCATCCGTTTATCGCAGTGCCAATCGTAGCGGGTATTACCAGCGTATGCAATGTGTGTTCCCGGCTTCGCTGCTGCATAAAGGGGAGAACATCCTTTCACTGCAGATGCCTAAACTGCGCCGACGCGGATACGGCGGCATCATGTGGGATTGCATTAAACTCGAAATAGAATAACTATCAATATGAAGAAATTAAAATTTTTAGTTTTTATCGTGCTTTCGTTGCTGTTCGTGGCTTGCGAGAATAACGGTATGATAGCCGGTGATCCGAATTACTGGACGACGAGTCGCGGTCAGTTTACAGTCGAGGTACCGCAAGGTGATCATACCGTGACGATGTTCTTTCTTAACAATGGTGACGGTACGGCAACAGTCACCTTCGACGGTTCAAACCCGCTTCATTGGGCTGGAAGTTCGAATGCAACCGTCAGCGTACTCACATACAAGGATACCATCGTTATCCCCGAATCTGTATCGTACGACAAGAAGACCTTGCGTGTTACGGCGATTGGTAAAGAAGCGTTCATGGGATGCAGAGAACTGAAAAAGGTTGAAATTCCTGCTTCGGTAACGTCGTTCGGAGAAGGTGCTTTTGCTATCTGTACGACCCTCAAATCCGTAAACATCCCCTCTGGAATAGCCTCTATCCCATCTGCTTGTTTTGGACAATGTCAAAGCCTTGATTCCATTACGATTCCTTCTTCGGTTCGGTCTATCGGGAAGAAGGCCTTCTACGGATGTAAGCGTCTGCAGTTGATTAGCATAGCAGAGGGCATAGAGACGATAGACGACATGGCTTTCTACGCGTGCTCTTCGGAAAAACTGATGGACATCACCCTTCCGGCTTCGATAAAACGGATTGGCTCGGACGTGTTCGGTGGTTTTGAAGCAACCTATTGCCATATCGTATCTTATACCATGGTCAGTGCAGTTCCTCCTGTTTTGTCGGGCGAACTCTACTATCGTCCGGATGGGTTGACGGAAGACCCTATCGTCTATGTGCCGACCGGAGCCAAGGCTGCTTATGAAGCCGCTGAGAACTGGAATAAACTGATTATACGTGAACAATTTTAATCCGCAGAACGATGAAAAGAATAATAATCCTTAGTACGTTATGGTTGGTCATCGGGCAGTTTGCCTTTGCCCAACAAACCGTTCGCGGAACGGTATTAGATACCAATGGAGAACCGTTAATCGGTGCTTCAGTTCGTGTGCCGGACACTTCTATCGGTACCATCACGGATATGGATGGTCGATATGAATTGACGGGCGAAGCCATCAAACAGGTAGAGATCAGTTATATGGGTTATAAAACCCAAGTGGTGAACGTGAAAAACGGCAATGCCGATGCCCGTTTGGCAGAAGACATCAATGTGCTCAATGAAGTGGTAGCGATTGGTTATGGATCGGTCAAACGAGGTGATGTGACAAATGCGGTAGCGCAGGTGAAAGGCGATGAACTGAGCGAACGTCCTTTAGCCAATATCGGAGAAGCGCTTCAAGGTGAGTTGGCGGGTGTCGAAGTGTCTTCCACCAGCGGAGCTCCGGGGTCGGATGTGGTAATCAAAGTGCGTGGTGCTACTTCTATCAACGAAGACGCGAATAGTAATCCGCTGTTTGTAGTGGATGGTGTACCGATGGATGAAGGTTTTAATATGACGCATCTTAATCCCCAGGATATCGAGTCTATTGAAGTGCTCAAAGATGCCAGTTCGTCAGCTATATACGGTTCGCGTGGTGCGAACGGAGTCGTTCTTATCACGAGTAAGAAAGGAAAAGAGGATAGCAAACTGAATGTGAAGTTCAGCACCAACCTTTCGCTCTCAACGCCGGAACGCTATATCCCTGTGATGAGTGCAGAGCAATGGATGTCATGGCGATCGGCTATCAATACGGAAAACTATCTCTCTTCATACGGAAACAAGGGTGCACAATCGGGTGACAGTTATGCAGAACAAGTAGTGGTGACCGGAGGTAGTGCCGGCACAAGTGCTGTCAGTGATCCGCGTTGGAGTATGGCGGGTTATGGAGGACTTAACCTCATCGATTGGCAGGAAGCGATGTTCCGTACTGCATTTGCGCATAACTATAATCTCTCGCTTTCACAAGGTGGAAAGAATAGTAATTTCCGTGCTTCAGTGGGATATATTCATCAAGACGGCATCGTTATCAACACCGGCTATCAGCGTCTTACAGGTAAAGTGTCCGGTTCGGTACTGTTGGCAGATAAAGTACGTATATCCGCAGATGTGTCCCCGCAATTCAGCCTTACCAAAGGAGGTAATGTAGATGGCAAAGATAACACGGCTATGCAAGCGTTGACCTTAGTGCCGATTACCGAGAATGAAGCCGGACTCTATACCGCGGCAGAACCCTATGGACGGTATATCTACGCCGGTTCTACCGTCTCGCCGGTGGCTGTGATGGAACAGCGGACGTACAGCGATGAGCAGATTCGTATTGCATCCAATCTGAAAATCGAATATGAGATCATCAAAGGTCTTAAAGCCGAATTGTTAGGTTCGTGGATATTCAGCAATCGTGACCGTAAGATATTCACCCCTTCTTCTGCCAACCGTTCCTGGGCATCCGGTGAAGGCTATGAGACCACTTCTACATGGCAGGGAAGCAGAAGTCATAAATGGTTGGCGCAGGCCTTGCTCACCTATGACCATACATGGGATACACATCATCTCAATGTAGTGGGCGGATGGTCTTTGGAGGCCACCAACTTGGGTTCCTCCTATCGAATGGATGCCAAACAATTCCCGAATAACAGCATCCAGGGATGGACCATCAATGATGTAACGCCTACTGCTTTTACGGCAACCTATACGACCAAGGACCGTTTGATGAGTGCGTTCGCTCGCGTAGAATATAGTTATGATAATCGTTATTTGATCAACGCATCCGTGCGTGGGGATGGTTCTTCTCGCTTCGGTGCGAACAATAAATGGGGTATTTTCCCGGCGGTTAGTGCTGCTTGGCGTATCTCGGAAGAGCATTTCTGGGGAGAGAGTTGGCTTGTTAACCAACTCAAACTACGTGCTTCGTATGGTTCCAACGGGTCGAATGCCATTCCTATCGGTGCTGCAGACGGATTGCTTACGGCATCTTATTATTACGGAGAAACAGGATATATACCTGCCAGCACCCAAAATCCGGATCTGTCTTGGCAGAAGACCTATTCCTGGAATGTGGGTGTCGATTTCGGCATGTTCAAAAATCGTATCTCGCTTGCAGCCGACTACTACCAAAAAACAATCCAAGATATGCTCTATCAGGTCACGATGCCTGCTGTGATGGGGTATGCTAAAGGATGGTCAAATATAGGCAATGTTCTCACGCGTGGTGTCGAGATGGAACTCAAAACCGAGAACCTAACCGGCAAAGTGAAATGGACTACCAAATTCACCGCTGCATATAGCCATAATACAGTGATCGACTTAGGCGACAACTCCGCTATCTATACGGGTTATGATAATAAGACCCAAATCATCGAAGTGGGACACCCTGTCGGAGAGTATTACCTCTACATCGCTGACGGTGTTTATCAAACAGCAGAAGACCTGGCTAAATACCCGACCCAAACGACATCGGGTATAGGCGGTGTACGTTATCGGGACGTCAATGGAGACGGTGTGATCACGGAAGCCGACCGTACCTATTGCGGTAAACCACAACCCTCTTGGACGTTTGGATTGAATAATACCATTCGATGGAAAGATCTCGACATCAGCATCCTCTGTACGGCACAAGAAGGAGGACGTATATGGCAAGGTCTGGGACGTGCTATCGATATGATGAATCAGGGTATTAACATTAATCGTCTGGATAGATGGCAGAACATGTGGATGTCGATGACTTCCGTCGGTGATGGTACGGTGCCTGCCGCAACGGGTGCAAATGGTACGGAAGAGTTTTCTACCAGATGGCTCTATTCAACGGATTATTTCAAGATCAAGAATATTACCGTCGGTTATCGTTTTAACTTTGGAAAGACGGCATTCGTCAAATCGCTGCGCTTGTCTCTCTCATGCGAGAACGTATGGATGTGGGATCAGTACCGTAACGGTTATTCACCCGAATCGAATAACTCATCTTCGTCCGTTAAAGTATGGGATTACGGAGCATACCCGTCTGCTCGCACATACGCGTTCGGTTTACAAGTACAACTCTAAGGAAAGGATAACAATATGAAAATGAAAATAGTAAATAGGTCTGTATTCTGTATTCTGTGTTCTGTACTCTTAATGAGTTGCAACGATTTCCTCACAGTTGAACCAGAGAGCCAATTGGCAACGGAAAATTTTTACAAGACTCCGGCCAATATCGACCAAGCGCTGATAGGGGTCTATGGTACGCTCAAACCATTCTCCAAGTATTGGTACGTGATGGCGGAACTGCGCTCGGATAATATGTTCGAGATCAAGGAAGCCAAACAGTACGATGCAGCCGATTGTGCGCAGTTCAATGCTACCGGTTTGCTCAATGATAATATAGTAGCCAACTGCTGGTTTGACCATTATAAACTCATTGCAGCAGCGAATGTACTGTTGGATAAATTACCACAAGTGGAGTTTACAGACACCGTCTCGCAACAGCAATATGAAGCGGAAACACGGTTCTTGCGTGCTTTGTCTTATTTTGACCTTGTGCGCTTCTATGGACGTGTACCTGTTTCGCTGCACGAGTTAACGATTGCAGATGCTTTTGCTTTGGGACAAAGTGAACCTATCGACGTGTACCGCAAAGCAATTGTGCCCGATCTGCAATATGCAGTAAACCATCTGCAGGAAGTGGCTGTCGATTATAAAGGACGTACACATACGGAGCGTGTGTCACAGATAGCAGCCGAAGCATTGTTAGGTAAAGTATATCTGCAGATGGCCGGTTATCCGCTCTATGCCGATACTAAAGATTCGGCTACAACATGCTTCAAGCATGTGCTGGACTACGCGCAATCAACCGGTAAATACTGGGTGGATGATATGGATACATGGGATCGGATGTGGATCCATGAAAATGAAAATTCACATTTCATCTTTGAGATTCAATACGAATGTGCAGCTTCGCAGGGCAATCCGGTAGCACCGCTGGCAAAATTGTCCAATACGGCTGCCGATGAGTACTGCAACGCATACCTTACCAACGGAAACCATTTCTATGTAGAGCGCGAACTGCAACAGCATTTCTTGGAACAAAAAGAAACGCCGATCGCCAATGAGTATGTCTATAAAGACTTGCGCGGACAATGGACAATCGCATTCGGTGGTGCTTCCATAGATGAAGAGACCGGTGAGATGCAAATACCGGATAACGATCGAAATAACTATATGTTCAAGCATTTTGAGCATAAGATCAAACGTGCTGCATTGGGGTACAGCGACATGGATAAGGAAATCATCACCTCCACCTATTGGCCGCTGAACTTCCCTGTCCTTCGTATCGAAGATATAGCGCTGCTCTATGCCGAGTGTGTGGGACTTGCGCAAGGATTACCTTATCTCAATCGCGTACGAACGAAAGCCGGATTGGATGCGTTCAGCGGTGCGGGCGAAACAGCCTTCCAAGATGCGGTCAAACAAGAACGCCGTTATGAATTGCTGGGCGAAGGGCATCGGTGGTTTGATCAGGTACGGCAGAATACCTTTGTCGAGGACAGTAAACAGAAATTTATCACCTATCGCGATAAATACGACGCTGCGCATTCCAATGACTATACGGTGTACGCATCGCGTGTATCCCAAAACTCCGCCTTATATCCGATCCCTCTCTCGCAAATACAAGTGCGTGATGGATTGTATCAACAGAATCCCGGATACTAACCCACTAAATAAATGAGAAAATGGTAAATGAAAAAATGGTAAATAGATCTGTATTCTGTATTCTGTGTTCTGTACTCCTCCTTGCTGGGTGCAACCACGATGACTATCTCGGAGGACATTACACGACGGAAGGGCAAGGTGTGCAAGCTCGCATTCAGGCGGTCTCTGCTACCGAGCATACGAATCCTATCGTGTGGACAGAGGGGAGTCAAATAGCCGTTACGGCCTCCTACCTCGATGCCGGTTCTCTCAATCGTTTTTACGATTGTCAATCGGACGGAAAATCCTTCTCTGTACATGCAGGTCTTCCGATGTATATCAAAGGGCAAGGCTCTTTCGTGGCTTATGCACCCGTGCAAGGTTTGGACGGAGAAGAAACGGTGATTGAACTCAATACCGCCAATCAGCAGGATATCGTAGATTATGTGTATGCGGTCGAACCTGTCTCGCGTGACAATGCAGAAGTGACATTCCGTTTCAAGCACTTCTACAGCAATCTGCATACGACGCTCAAAACAGCCGCTTCGGAGCATATCCGAAAAGTGATTCTGTCCGGTTTCAGCCATGCTGCATCGGTGAACCCCTATACATGGGAGATCAGTGCGATGGACGCTCCGTCTAACTATACGCTTGCCGCTGAATCGGATATAACGGCTTTCGATCTGACGCTCATTCCACAGACGATAGACTCCTCATCCGTGATGCCGGTTCAGTTGACGCTCATTGGCACGAATCGATTCTATGAACTGACCCTCAACACCTTCACGCTCGAATCGGATAAAGAACTGACGATGGCGGTGGATATTTCAAAACCCGAACCCTCCGTTTCCTTCTCGTTAGACGGGGTAACATGGACAAACTATGAGGACAAAATGGAAAATGGCGTGAGCTTTGAATCCGATTCTGTAACTTGGACGGTTACGGATAAAGGCGGAGACGTGACATCGAATTGATAATGGATAATTGAATATGATAATACTGAATAATATGAAAACCCGTTTCTTTTACATGGCATGCGCAGTGATGGTACTGTTCGGATGCCAATCCAACGAACCCGAACAAGCATCGCGCAACATGCTTTCTTTCGAGGTCTTTTCGCAACCCTCTGCGGCACATGGACCCCGTCGTGTGCAAACCGATGGAAAAACCATGACCACCACCTTCACGGTCGGCGATAAGGCCGGTGTCTTTGCGGTACTGAACGGACAGGTATTGACAGATGTGGATAATCTCTGTCTTACGCTGAATACGAACGGCGTATGGGTACCGGCACGCGCCATTCCTTATTCTGACACCTATGCGCAGGCGCAGTTTTATGCCTACTTCCCCTATGCCGATTCCGTATCCATCAATCCGAGTGCTTCCGATCCTTTTGAGACAATGCGCAAAGATTATGTGATTCCTGCGGACCAATCGACTGCGGATAAGTATGCTGCTGCGGACCTCATGACCTCTGCAGCATGCGCGATGAATGAGTTGCGGGCGGTCAAACTGCCGTTAGCGCATAGCATGGCATTGGTTACGGTGGAACTGCCCAACCGTTCCTATGTCTTCACCAACGCCGACATAGATCCGTATGTCATCGTAGCTCCGACGAACATTTCGTTCACCTTGGGTACAGACGTCGTGAAGCCGTATTTAGACGAAGCTACCCAATCGTATAGGCTTATCCTTCGTCCGGAAACAGATAAGACGCTGGCTATCTCGTATGACAACGCCGGGCAAACCCATACGGCCGAAATCACCACGCTTGCCAATATATGGTCCGGAGAATATGCGCACTTCACCATCGACGGCGGAGCAGATGTGCAGACGCACACACTGCAAATCGGTGATTTTGTGCTGGCAGACGGAGGCTTGGTCAGCAAAGATGCAGAGAGCAGTGAGATTGAAGCAGCCAAAGCGAACATCGTCGGTGTGGTATGCCAACTCAAAACGACCGATGCCATCCAAACGGATTATCCGCAATGCAAACATGCCATCGTGCTGTCCGTCAAAGAGGCCAAAGCCAAATGGAGCACAAAAGGTTCTACTTCTTCCGAAGAGAATGCGGCCGGATGGAAGACATGGTGGACTGCCTATGGCTTGGCGGATTTAGGGACCACCAAAGCTGAAGATATTGACCAAACAGCACTCATGCCAACCGGTTATGAATATACCAAAGCATGGATTGCCGTTCCATCGGATCTGACCTTGGGCGGTTATACCGTACCTGTCAAGGATGGTTTTGAAGCGTATTATACGTCTTATACGGAATCGAACGCTACTCCGGATGTGGCTACCGAATGGTTCGTTCCTTCACTCCGTGAATGGCTCACCATCAAGGAATCGGAAACAGACATCGCCGCTTCTTTTGCTCGCATAGAAGCAGCACCCTTTGCTTGGGCAGATGATGCAACGGTGTATTATTGGTCCTCTAACCTCAGGGCAGCCACCTCCATGTGGACCTTCACCGGCAAAGACTCATCCTCGTCTGCTGACCTCTTCCATGCCGACACCAAGGATTCACGTATCTATCGTCTCACGTTCGCATTCTAAAGCCTATGAAACGAATAATAAACATATTGATAATTTTCAATTTTCAATTTTCAATTTTCAATTTGTATGCTACAAACTATTTTGTGGCTACGAACGGAAGTGATGCCAATCAGGGAACAATAGATTCTCCTTTTGCCACACTCAATGCTGCATATACCAAGGTGCAACCAGGGGATACGGTTTATTTCCGTGGAGGAACGTACCTGCTGACCGAAGAACAGATCATGACACCGGCATCCACAACCGGCACGGGTGTCTATACCTACGTCTTTGATCTTGTCAAATCCGGAAACGAAAGCAAAGGACGCATCGTCTATGCCGGTTATCCGGGAGAACGCCCTGTGTTTGACTTTAGCCGGATTCTTCCGCAAACACGTATATCGGGATTCTATCTCCATGGATCCTATATCCATCTCAAGAACTTCGACATCGTAGGCATCACCGCTACCCTCCATGGACACTACCAATGTGAGTGCATCTCTGCGCGAAACGGGTCGTGCTGCATCGTGGAGAATGTGGCTATGCACGATAATATGGCCATCGGTTATTATGCAACCAAAGGACACAATAACCTTGTGATCAACTGCGATGCGTATAATAATTTCGATGATTACTCCGCCTTTAAGAATGATTCGCTCTATAACGTCTATAAGACTACCGGCACGGTACCGTCTAAGAGCACATCCGAAACACTTGGTGGTAACTGCGACGGATTCGGTTACCATGCAACACGCGAGATAGATACGGCGAATGTCTTCATCGGTTGTCGCGCATGGTGGAACTCCGATGACGGATTCGATTGTATCAACTCCAAAACAGCCGTTAGATGGGATAGTTGCTGGGCTTTCTATAATGGTTACAGACCGGGCACGAACACCTCTGCGGGAGATGGAAACGGCTTTAAGGCCGGTGGCTACGGTATGTCCACACCATGCTCCGGAACGCCTGCGGAAGAATATGGTATTCCGCAAAATGAGATCCGCTATTGTATCGCGTTCTACAATAAGTCCAACGGTTTCTATGCCAACCACCACCTCGGAGGAAATCTTTGGGAGAACAATACCGCCATGTGGAATTGGAAAAATTATGACATGGTCAATCGCAAAGAAGCCAACCAAACAGGTACAGCGGTTGATGTCAGTGGATATGAACACATACTGCGCAACAATGTCTCCTACAATCCTATGGACGGAAGTAACAAGGAAGCGCGTCATTATGCCGAGATTGATTCTTCGCAATGTGTGCTTGAAGGAAATGCTATCGCCTCTTCCTCCGATTTTCTCGATTGCACACGACTCTCCTATACCAAGTTGGCGAATATAGCTCTCTGTCGTCCTCGTCAAGCAGATGGTTCTTTACCGTACACACCCTTCCTGCGCGCGGCAGCTACGTCTTCGCTTTTTACGAATCATCAAGGTGCACTATTTGAATACGTGCCGGACACCGTTACGGGCATCACAATCACCAATTACCAATTACCAATTATCCATAAGCAATTGCTCAACGGTCGCATCGTCATTATCAGGGATAACCTGTGTTATGATATTTTAGGAAATAAACTATAATCCACATTATTCACTTAAAAAAATTTAATCATTATGAGAAAAATCTTTTCTATTTTCGCAGCTGTTCTCTTTGCTGCATCCATCAATGCCCAGGAAATCACTTTCGGTGAAGGTTCAACAGGTGATCAGACCTATGGGGAAGGCGATTTCGTAGTAACCGTAGCCGGATGGAATGGTAGTCACAGCGCGACTTCCTCCCGTGCATTTGGTACACTCGATTCGTACACCAAACCCGTCGGAATGATTGCTTCCAAAGGTGCTGTCAATGGTAAAGACAGAAAGTTCTTTGTAGAATCCAAGTTTTCCGGTACATTAGACCTCTTCATCT
>Ga0265301_10005081_pt1 | contig 13044 bp, 4 predicted proteins | sample AusTroGonzalo_MG_2_FD_193488 | JGI IMG/M metagenome (GOLD analysis project Ga0265301, IMG submission 193488) | Bovine rumen microbial communities from tropical cattle in Woodstock, Queensland, Australia - Gonzalo_04 | ecosystem: Host-associated > Mammals > Digestive system > Stomach > Rumen ...
CAACATTGTCTAATGCAGAAACAGTCTCTGTAAAATTATCAATCAAGGCCTGGGTAGCAATCACTTCGTCAAAAGCACCCTCTGCTTCACTCTGAACAGCAGCAGCAACTGCTGTGATATCATCTTCGGTAAGAATAGAGAAGTACTTGTTTACGATATTGAGAACCACGCCATGAGTGGGATAAGGATAAGGATGCTCATCCTCTTCGAGAGTCTGATACCATGTAGGTTCGCGGAACTGATTTCCGTTCAGATTATAACAAAGAGCACCACTGGCGATATCTTCTAATGGAAGAGATTTGGCCTTGCGATTATCTGCCATAGCTCTAACGTGTTGCTGTTTGTTGGAATCAACGTCTGGAATATCTGCCTCGTAGCAGTTGGTAACCTTAGCAGCGCCACGGGTGAAGGAGTCACAATCGTAAATACCGGATTCATTGATTGTAAATGCACCCCAGCAATTGACAACTTCCGAGTCGGAACCTGAGTAACCGCAGATAGCAGCAGACTCACGACCGGCAAGGATTGTACCAGTAAACCAGCAGTTCTTAATATGGAGAGTCATACTACCGCCAACGTCAACACCGAGGATACCACATACATTCTGGGCATTACCCGTAACATTACCTTCGTTACCAACATTAGTGATATAAATGTTACCACTGCCATTGGTACCACCGATAATGCCGACAAACGCATTACCCGAGATTGAACAACTTTCGTCCAAATAGAAGTCGTGGATGTTGGCACCGTCACCGATAAGGCTAATCAGACCAAAATAATCTCCACCACTGATATCCAAACCGCTAAAAGCATGACCTTGACCATCGAACTCACCTGCGAACAACCCTACAGGAACGAAACCGTCGTTGTAGCCAGACATGTCAATATCATCCATCAACCTTGCATTTGCATTCGAATGTAAGTTAGCATATTGGCACCACCATGTGAATTGTGCACCATCGTGAATCTCGAAGAAGCCATCGACAACATCCAAGTAGTCTTCCTGCATCATTCCACACTCAGTACACCATCCATCTACAAACTTATGGTCGGGTATAACGGGATCACCAGTATATGTGTTGCTATATGTTGTCTCACCTAATGGCGTTCCATCGCAACGATATTCTGGTGCATTCGCATAAATCACAGCTCCATCCTTCTTGATAGGCATTGGCATAGGATCTGTACCAATCTGCTGATAGAATCCATCCACACCACTCTTCTTTCCGTTCAGGAAGAAAGCCAGTTCACCGTTGGAAATACCTTCCTCGTTCTCGTAATGAATATATTTGTCGTGATCAGAGACAGCATTACCTTGGATAGGATTTAAAACATATACATTCTCAGTAACCACATTGCCAGGGTTACGCGCAATATTCTGAGAATTCTCTGTATCGTCGTCAAAAGTCTGATCACCAGCACCATAGATGTGACCCAAAAGGGCTACGTTGGTAACATAGGTCTTTGTTGCGGTCCAACCTGCAACACCACCAACACGTGCACAGTGTGCACCACCTTCAGAACCGGGCAAAGTAAAATCACCTGCATAGATACAGTTCTCTACGCGCTTTTCCTTTTCGCCCATCCAACCGAACAAACCACCAGAGGTGTTGTCGCCAACTACAGTAGATGTAATGTTAACATCGGAGTAAACATTACGAACCAAGGCCATACGAGCGTTTCCGGCGATGGAACCGGCTCGAGTTCCGTTAGTTTGAATAGAACCATGTATAATCAGATTCTCAACGTTACCTGCCATCTCGGGGAACAGGGCTGCATTACCACCCATGTCTGCCATCTCTATGGTTATGGCATGACCTTGTCCATTGAAGTTACCGTCAATCCAATCGCTGGGGTTGAAAATATACTGTCCAGGCTCTGTAGGCAACTCTAAGTCATTCATCAACTTCATGTTCAGCCTGAAACCTTGAGCAATACGGTTCCAGCCTTCCACCTTATCTATATCTTCTCTCGTTCTCAACAGGACAGAACGGTCTGCCTGATCAAACTTGGTGGGATCTTCGAACTCGAACATATGGAAGTCAAAGCAACCACAGGCAGTGCAGACACCATACTTATCGAACTGGTGAGCAGTCGCTATAGCATTGCTTGGTGTATTGCTATATGTAAGAGATGCTGCAGAGGTACCCTTACAATCAGTAGCGCCAGAAGCATAAACCTGACCACTGCCAAACGCTGCGGGAACAGGGAAAGGATCAGTGCCAATCTGCTGAACCCAACCAATACGGTGCTGGTCGTTGTTCAACTGGAAGCAAATCTTACCGTCGGCTAAATCTGCGAGGGGAACAACAGTTGTAGCCACGTTGTCGCCCCACTGCTTGGTCACATAGTTGTTGTAGCAAGCACCTTTGGGTCGATTAGCATAAGGATCTTCATTGTAGTTATCAACGTCAATAGCAGCCAGACAACCCTCGTTACGTGCAATGTTGCTACTATGACCATTGGATGCATCAGCATAGTTGAAAGTACAGTCATCACTAACAACCAGACAGTTAACTATATTGGTACGTTTCTCTGCCCAACCGACAACACCACCACAGTTCGTAGTGGTCTGACCTGTGATAGCAATCTTTGCCAGACAGTTCTCGATGGTTGTACCACCATAACCAACAGCCACGATACCGCCATGAGTAGCATCGCCAGCGAAAGAGCTGTTAATGGCAATGTCAGCATAGCAGCCGCGAATGATACCGTAGTTTCGTGCAACAATACCAGCAGCAAACTTCTTGGCCGTGGTAATGGTACCCTCCACCTTCAAGTTCTGGATAACAGCACCGAAACCAGTGTACTGAAAAAGCGCAGCATTCTCGGTTTCCGGGTACATGTTGACTTTAACGGTGTGTCCCTTGCCATCGAAGGTACCTTGATACTTTTTGTCATTAGTACCAATCATCGTACCATCGATGCCTCTGTCAATGTCTGCCGTCAAGACAGCATTGGCATAGACTTCACCACCATTCACAAGTGCAGCGAACTCCTCTAAGTCATCCGCTGTACCAATCTGATACACGCCATCCTTCTTGTCAAGCGCATACGCAGACATGCTGAAGACCATCATGATGGCCATCAAACACATGTTTAGTAGTTTTTTGTTCATAGAATTGTTGTTTAAAGTTATAGTTAGTTAACACTAAAATTGGTTCACAAAGTCTGATTTTTAGGTTATAACGTCTCACAAAGATAAAGATTATTCACATTGCCTCAAACTTTTCCAAGGAAATTTTAGTCTATTAAGCATTTTATGCAAAGAAAAGGGTAAAAAAGGACAAAAGAAAAGGGAAGCGCATGCTCCCCTCTTCTTCTTTATGGTATAAAGAACTTACTTAACATATATTTTTTTGCCATCTATTATGTAAAGACCCTTCTGAGCCTTGCTTACACGCTGGCCAGCCAAGTTGTAAATGGCTCCGTCGGTCTTGGGACGAGTTGGAGTAAGGCTTTCAATAGCATCCTCCTCATCCTTAGTCATGTTATGATAACCGTTAACCTCATCATACAGAACGAGCTTATGCGTCTTGTCCAGAACAGGAGTAGCATCCTCGCCCAGTGTCTGATACCAAACAGCATCTACACCCTGATTGCTACCATTCAACTTATAGCAGATCTCACCGCTTGCCAACTGTTCGTCCGTTGCCTGTGTACCGCGAACACCAGCGCCTGGGATAAGGCTTCGTTCGGCATAGTATACATTGTTCACGGTGCAACCATTACGTGCAAGGACGTCAGAAGGATATGATGTCGGTTCTTGAGCTGTATCGTACTGAGAGAGAATCAAGACGTTCGTGAGTGTAAGGTTGCCGTCACGCCAACCGCATACACCACCAAAAGAATGAGCCTTGTCACCGATGAAAGAACAGTTGACAATACAGTCTTTAACAACAACATTGCCACCGCCTCTGCTACATCCCATGATACCACCAGTAGTAGCATCACCCTCAATTGCATTATGCATGACAACGGCAATCTCACAATTCTCAATCTTAGTAGAACCGGAAGTATAGCGAGTTAGACCACCCATACGCTGCATGTCACCGTAATATTCACCTGTCAACTTCAGGTTCTTGACAGTAGCATTATCGAGTTCATAGAACAGAGCGCAACCACGTCCGCCCAAGAACTTGATATAAACATTCTCCAAAGCATGGCCCTGACCGTCAAGTGTACCATTATAGTTGATACCCTTATCATCATTTCCTTCGGTGTTATTACCGAAAGGCTTCATGCCGATACCAATCATATCAATGTCATTCACAAGTTTTGCCTTAATGGCGTGATCATTGTTAATGAAAAGAGCACGGTATGTTACAAACTGCTGGGGAGTAGAGATGAGGTAGTAGCCCTCCTCGTCCACCTCAGGCAGACAATTGGCATAAGCTTCAGCTTCTGCACCCTTCAATGTGGTGGAAGGATCCAAAGCCTCTTCTATGCTGTATTTACCATCTCGGAATGCATTAAACATTGTTATGCATGCAGCATACAGGGCATCGTCAAATACCATTTCGCCAGTCTCATCCCATTCGCCTTCAGCATTCTTTGCAACCAAAGGAAGATTCTCGCTCACAATATTCTCAACCTTAGAAGCCTGATTGTATAGGCTAATGTAAGCACGCTTACCTTCGTAGACATTCTGGAAGAGATCAGAGAACTGCTTTACAAGATCAGCCTTAGCTTCAATAGTCTCTGCTGCATCTATTGCATCAATTACCTTCTGAAGTTGAGTTCTCATTTCAGCAGGGAAGTTGGGACTTGCAGCTGGATCTTCAATTTCCTCAGCAACAGAATAAGTAATGATGGACTGAGCACGAGCCTTCATATTCTTGAGTACTGTATCGAGGGCTTCGCCAGCCTCAGCACCGCAATAGGTTACCTTGAGGGGGCCCCATCCTGTCCAGTCATCCTTATATCCTGTACCCTGGCTCTTAATACCGATGGTAAGCTCGCCATCCTCACCTACATATGCAATGGTATATGCCTGATAGCGTTCTGCGTTGGCAGCTGCTGCCATTCCATAAGGACCGTGAACAGCAAAACCAATGAGTTCTGCGCCAGCCTTTTCTGCTTGTTCTTCGGTTGTAGAAACAAAGTCGTCATAGATAGCAAGATCCAGAGCGCCCTGTCCGTGCAGGTTGCAATTCACCTGATCCATGGTGTCCTTGACAGCAACGTAATCCTCTACAACAGTGGGGAAGTAGTTGAAATTGCCGTTAGCATAGATACCGGCAGCATAGTTGGTGCTGTAACGGTTGTTGCTGGGACGGAAAGCACCACTTAAGCCAATCAGATAGTAACCGGGCTTCATGCCTTCAACGGTCTGATACATGTCACCTTTTCTGTTCCAAGCCTCAACACCTACAACGTCTTTATTGTTTTTACCCTTAACAGCGCCATATGCATTGCACCACGCACCAGTCCAATAATCTGTATTCTTCTTGGCAAAGTCGCTGTTGGGAATCAGCCAGCTAATATCAGTGCCAGGAACATAGTCCTCAGCAATGGCATGCTTCAGCCACTCGTCAACACGTACAATCTCTGCCTGAATCTCTTCGGCGGTAGCAACATGCTCTTCAATGATATACCCATAAGTACCGAGAGGATTCTCCTCGTCAGGCTCATTTACCTCTGCAAGATAAGCTTCAAGAGCTGTACGAATATTACCAGAGAAGGTCTTATCATTCTCAAGGAATGCCTTTACTTCTTCACACTTTTCAATATAAGCCTGATATACTGTTGCGTTTTCCTGAACAGCAGCCTTTGCAGCATTAAGAACATCATAGGCATCAGTAAAAGCAGGAATAGTAGTTGTTTCACCCAAGGCTTCTGCAACAGTCTTCCAATTGTCAAGCAATGCCTGGGTAACGATATAATCACCCTCTGCCTTATCCTCTTCATAAGATCCAATCTCGGATGCAATGCCAGGAATATCCCCGTCCGCAAGAGCAGAGAAGTACTTTTCTGCACCATAGATAACCAAACCGTGAGAGGGAATTGGCGAAGGATTCTCATCCTCCTCGATATTCTGATACCAAACGGGATTACGGAACTGGGCACCATTTGCTTTCCATGCAAGAGCACCAGATTCTATTTCTTCCTTGGGAATGAAGGTTACATCATCAGGCTTTGTCTCAGCATCATCATTAAATTCTTTAAGGTCGGAACCTTCCAGTCCATAGCAATTCTTGATAACAATGTTTGCACCAGCCGGATGACGTGCCCAGCTGCGGTGTGGGTCAGGATATTCCACTGTTCCCATAGAGAAACAGTTTGTTACCTCTGCATAGTTACCCAACCAACCGGAGAATGAGCCATTCTCTGTCTGAGTATTGTTGAGAACATGTATATCACCAATGAAACCACAATTGTTAATGGTCATGTGGCAATTAGAACCCATAGCACAACCGAAGAGACCTGCACCATTAGTACCACCGTCTACCGTTGCGTCACCCATGTTCAAAACACCGCTGATGGTAATATGACCGGGCCAGTTGGCTGCCATACCCACAACACCTGTGTAGCCCTGACCAAGAATAGAACAAGTCTCGTCCAGCACTACATTCTTAACGAATACACCTTCTGCTGCACGTGCATCATCTGCGCTAAGACCGCCAAAGCCATTCGAAGGCTGGCTGTTCATAACACCGATAAGACCAGCGCCCCTCTTTCCTGGCAAATTGATTTCAAGGTTGCTGATGGTGTGATACTGACCATCAAAGTTGCCATAGAAAGGAGTCGTTTCGTTACCGATTTGTGGATAAGTGCGATCAGGATAAGTAGCGCTGTACTCTTCCATGTCAATATCGGCAGTCAGACGTGCACTGGCACTCAAGTCCTCTTCGGCAGCATAACGAGCCCACCACATGAACTGCGCAGCATTGCCAATCTCATACCACCCATCTACTAGAGGCACGTAGTTCTCTTCCAGATGACCGCAAATGGTACACATACCATCACTATATTGGTGGCTGGGAACAATAGCACTGTATGTATTTGAGTATGTAACATCGCCTATAGGCTTACCGTCACAACCATAGTTTTCAGCAGTGGTGAAAACCAGCGCACCTTCCTTCTTGAAAGGCATGGGAACTGGGTCCTCGCCAATCTTCTGATAGAAGCGGTCAAGACCTTCTTCTCTTCCATTCAGCAAGTAGGCAAGTTCACCGCTCTTAATAGCATCCTCATTCTCCAACAATGTGAATTTACTATTTTCACCCTCATCAACATAGGAATTGAGACTATACACATTTTTATAAGTCTGAGTACTATAGTTACGAATGAGGGTAGTAGAACCATCACCTGCGTTGTTAAGCGTACCTATGAAAGCACAATTGGTGAGGGTTGTTGTTGAGCCATTTGCCCAACCGACAATACCGGCAACACCACCGCCACCTTCCACGCAGTTGACATTGCCTGCATAGATACAATTCTCAAAGACGGTTGTACGATCTGCAACACCTAAAAAACCTGCAGACGTATTATCCCCTTCTGTTGCAACACTTACCTCAACATCAGAGTACACATTACGGTAAATCATCTTATTACTGCCACTTCCGTATTCACGACTGGCAATTGAGCCTACATAACCTTTTTTAGTATAGGCGGATGATACTTTACCATGCATGATTACATTTTCAAAGACGAAATCTCCTTTGTTAGCATAAGGCTTTGGGAAGAAGGCTGCACTTTCCTCATTGATATCCACCATCTCAATGGTAAGCGTATGGCCCTGACCGTTGAAATTACTCTCTATCCAGTCGTTGGTATTGAAAATCACCTGACCAGGTTCGGGCTTACACTCAACATCATTTGTCAGCTTCAAATTAAACTTACAACCGTTCTGGAAGCGGTTCCATGTTTCTGCCAGGAAGAGGTCTGACCCACTGCTAATAAGGAAAGACTTGTCAGAAATATCAAACCTTTCAGGATCGTTGAAGTCAAAGGCGTTCCAATTGAACTGGCCACAAGTGGTGCAGACACCATATTTGTCATATGTGTGCTTTGTTGCAGTGTCACTGCCAGTATTAGAGTAGGTTATCGCACCGTCTGCCATTCCTTGACAGTTGGTGGCTGCAGAAGCATAAACACGGCCAGTACCAAACACTGCAGGTACAGGATAGGGGTCAGTACCAATCCTCTGTACCCATCGAATCTGACTCTGGTCGCTGTTCAGTTGATAGCAAACCTTTCCACTTGCAACGTCTGCAGAAGACACGACTGTTGCAGCCTTACCCAGCTTGCCCCAATCATTAGTAACATAGTTATTGGCACTGGCACCTTTAGGACGATTCTTATAGCTGTCCGCATTGTAAGTTTCCAGATTCAGAACTTCCAAAATGCCGTCACCATCACGTACGAGACCGGCACTCTTGCCGTCCGACCAATTAAAGTTACTTTCTTCATCGTTGATAACCAAACAGTTTGAAATGTTAACACGTTCAGCATCTACCCAAGCTGCAATACCACCGCACTTATGTGTTGTGGAGCCCGTGATTTTGATTTTCGACAGACAGTTCTCAAGGACAGACAGCTTATTCAACTGACCGGCAATACCGCCAATGCTGGCATCGGCATTATCTTCAAAACTGGCTTCAACATGCACGTCAACGTAACAGTCACGGATAATACCCGAACTATAATTGGCAATAGCAGCAGTATGCTTATTCTTACCTGCTCTAAGGGTTCCCTGCACCTTCAGTCTTTTGATAATGGAACACTGATCGATAGAACGGAAGAGCGCCGGACCTTCACCGTCCGTACCTTCCGACAGATCGATTGTAATGGTGTGACCTGCACCATCGAAGATACCAAGATAATTAGAATTGTTGGTGGCGGCAATCTTGGTGTTGTAAGTACCAAGGTCAATGTCAGCCGTCAGGATGGCATTGGCGTTTCTTTCACCACCATTAACAAGCTCAACGAAGGCAATATAGTCTTCTGCAGAGCCAATCTGGTAAACGCCATCCTTTTTGTCAAGCGCATACGCAGATGTGCCGAGGACCATCATAATGGCCATTAAGCACATGTCAAGTAGCTTTTTTCTCATTGATTTAAGATTAAAATTAACAAATATATTATAGTTTCTGTTGTTTTAGCGTACAAAGATAATCACATTTTTCTATGAATCCCCCTTTTTCCTCGAAAACATACAACACTTGATATCTGATGCAAAAACAATGACGGAATTCGGCAAAAAAAACATGCGCGAGATTTTTTATCTCGCGCATGAGTACCTTATAATATTAAATTGGCATTAAACCAAGTGACGAATGATATCCTCACGATCGCCCGGCAGATAATCTATTACGGGAATCTCTATCATTGTGTAAGCACCAGGCTGCTGCTTGAGCGTAGCACGAGCGGCATTTACCAAAACCTGTGCAGTAAGAGCAGGGTTATTGATTTTCATGTTGAACTCAAAGAGTTGGTTGTGTGTCTGTCCACTCACACCCTTGCGTACCAAGTTCACACCATGCCCTACATCATTCAATTCGTCAACACTCTCCACCTGGAAGACATGTGTCTCGTCGCTGGCAAAATAGGGATCGGCCTTAATGGCGGCAGTAACTGCTTCCAAGTTAGCCCCTTCCTCCAGCTCCACGTATACCATACGACGGTGAATACCTTCACCAACAGGAATTGTCATACTGAGAGCATCCTTGACACCTTCTTTGCTACGGACACATACACTGTGGCCCATGCTACGGCCGGGACCGAAGTTGGTATAGGTAATTCCCTTGGGGGCCAGACTCTGCATAAGGGTACGAACGATACTGTCAGAACCTGGATCCCAACCGGCGCTGATGATACTTACAGCACCCGTCTTCTTGGCAGCAGCATCAAGGCTACGGCGCAGGTCGCAGATAAGACCATGAATATCAAAACTGTCTACTGTATTGATACCCAAAGCCAAGCACTTGAGGGCATATTCCTCTACGCTGCGAGTAGGAGTGGCCAAAATGGCAACATCAACCTTACCCAGTTCCTCAATATTCTTAACTACATTATAGTCGGCCAGTTCAGCAGGTTTTCCTTCTGCGCCAGCCCTGCGTACCACACCCGCAATCTCCATATCCGGAGCTGCCTGCAATGCTTGAATGGTGTAGCGTCCAATGTTTCCGTAACCTATTACTGCTACGCGAATCTTTTCCATAATTGCAATGCTTTTTGTTACCTTTGTTGTTATTTTGCGCGACAAAATTACATCTTTTTCACGAAACCACCAACAAAATGTACCAAAAAGTTATCCTACTTGGCTTCCACCCTTCACTTCGTCAAGCGTAGTGGTCACACTGAGGTCACCATTATAGTTGACTGCACTAAGAATCATGCCACAGCTTTCCTCACCCATCATCTGACGGGGAGCCAGGTTGGCAATAAACAGAACTCGCTTACCAACAAGCTGTTCGGGCTCGTACCACTGGGCAATACCAGAAAGGATGGTACGGTCCTTACCCGAGCCGTCATCAAGGGTGAACTTCAGCAACTTCTTGCTCTTCTTTATCTTCTCGCAAGCCTTAACGATACCTACGCGAATGTCCAGCTTCTCGAAGTCCTCAAAGGGAATGATGTCCTTCACAGGAGCAGCCTTGTAGTTAGCAGCCTCGTTGGCCTTGATAGTATCCTCCAGCTTCTGTATCTGGGCAGCTACCACATCGTCTTCAATCTTGGTGAAGAGCAATTCCGGCTTAGGCAATTGCTTACCGGCAGGCAGCAAATCGAGGCTTCCCAACTGTTCCCATGAGAAACTTTCCATAGCTATCATCTTACGCAGACGTTCGCTGCTGAAAGGCAGGAAAGGCTCGAAGGCAATTGCCAAATTGGCCGTCAACTGCAGAGAAATATTTATGATGGTCTTTACACGCTCAGGATCAGTCTTGATTACCTTCCATGGCTCACAGTCGGCAATGTACTTGTTGCCGATACGTGCCAGATTCATGGCCTCCTTCTGTGCCTCACGGAACTTAAAGCCTTCCAGTAAAGCTTCCAGACGTTCTTTTACACCCTGGAACTCTGCCAAAGTCTCGCGATCGTAGTCATTCATCTCGCCACAGGCAGGAACTACACCGTCATAATACTTTTGGGTGAGCTGCAAGGCGCGGTTCACAAAGTTGCCATATACAGCCACCAACTCATTATTGCAGCGAGCCTGGAAATCTGCCCACGTAAAGTCATTGTCCTTCGTCTCGGGCGCATTAGCAGTGAGCACATAACGGAGTTCATCCTGACGGTTAGGCAGTTCCTCCAGATATTCGTTCAGCCAAACAGCATAGTTCTTCGAGGTAGAAATCTTATTACCTTCCAGGTTCAGGAATTCATTACTGGGAACATTGTCTGGCAAAATATAATCACCGTGTGCCTTCAGCATAGCAGGGAACACAATGCAATGGAACACGATATTATCCTTTCCGATAAAATGTACCAAGCGTGTCTCAGGATCCTTCCACCAAGTCTCCCATGAGCCTAATTCGGGATGTGCGTCACACAGTTCCTTCGTATTGCTGATATAACCGATAGGAGCATCGAACCATACATACAGCACCTTGCCTTCAGCACCTTCCACGGGAACGGGGATTCCCCAGTCAAGGTCGCGAGTCACAGCACGGGGACGCAAGCCACCGTCCAGCCAGCTCTTACACTGACCATACACATTAGAACGCCATTCCTTGTGGTCTTCCAGAATCCACTTCTCCAACCATGGCTGATCTTTATCCAACGGGAGATACCAGTGCTTGGTAGCCTTTTTGACAAGAGGATTACCCGTCTCTGCATTATAAGGATTGATGAGTTCTTCAGGCGAAAGTGTAGCACCGCACTTCTCACACTGGTCACCATAAGCCTCGGGCGCATGACAACGGGGACATTCACCCTTAATATTCCGGTCGGTCAGGAAATGGCCGGTCTGTTCGTCATAGAACTGTTCGCTCACCTGTTCGATAAACTTTCCGTCATCATAAAGCTTGCGGAAGAAGTCACTGGCCAGTTTGTGATGTGTCTTGCTGGTGGTACGACTATACACGTCGAACGAGATGCCGAACTTCTCGAAGCTATCCTTAATAAGATAATGATAGCGGTCTACAACCTCCTGAACGGTGATACCTTCTTTACGGGCACGGATGGTAACGGGAACACCATGCTCATCCGAGCCTCCTATGAACAGGACATCGCGACCCTTCAAACGCAGATAGCGAACATAGATATCTGCAGGAACATAAACACCTGCCAGATGACCTATATGAACAGGGCCGTTTGCATAGGGCAATGCGGACGTTACCAAAGTTCTCTTGAATTTCTTTTCCATAATACTATATTTATTTTCTTTTATTTTCCCAATTTCGAATTTTACCCAGTATATCGATGTGGTATGCTACTCCCAACTGCACCTGATGATAAGGATAATCGCGCATGCCATACTGATAAGATGCCAACACTTCCCATTTCTTTATTCTGTACGCACCCCTCGTCTTCAGTACGACAGGACGGTCATGTGCCAATTCCCTATTTGCAGTAGTAGAATGTTCCCACCCGCTATATCCGCGTATGGTCTGCTCGACCGAATATTGTTTATGTGTCCACTTCAGCATTAAGCCATACATAATGGCATCATTCTGGCGGGCATTATTTGTCTGCCAGCAAAGGAATCCTCCACTCAAAGCCACACGCAAATCATGCTCCTTCTTTGCCCCCAAAGCAAAGGACTTAGCCACGGTAGCGTCAAAGAAGTAGCCGGGACTATCATAGTTACGGGCATACTGGAAATCGTTTCCTGAAGCCGTTCTGAGTGCAGCTCGCAACACCACATCCGGAAGATAGCGCTTCTGACGGAACAGTTGTATATCCGTAGTTATGTAGACATCGCCACTGACACATCCTTTTCGAGCCTTAGGGTCGGTCTTTGCTTTTTCGGTAAGCCGGCACACAGCCAGGCTTTCATCAGAGTTCCTATACCATTCGGCCAAGGGCATCCATGCCGTAAGGTTTACCCTGTCGGTGAACAGAGGTATTTGAATTTTCAGTGTCAAATCTGTT
>Ga0265301_10005082_pt1 | contig 13044 bp, 9 predicted proteins | sample AusTroGonzalo_MG_2_FD_193488 | JGI IMG/M metagenome (GOLD analysis project Ga0265301, IMG submission 193488) | Bovine rumen microbial communities from tropical cattle in Woodstock, Queensland, Australia - Gonzalo_04 | ecosystem: Host-associated > Mammals > Digestive system > Stomach > Rumen ...
AAGGATAATGAGAATATAATTGTTATGAAAAGATCAAATACAGTAAATATAATCTGAATTATCCTACTAAGCATCATTCTAATTTTATGCTTAATCTTTTGATTAAAATGAAATAAAAAATCTGACCAAAATTTTGCAATAATCCCCCATTTTATGCTGAATAATGGAAAAGTGGATCAGTTTTATAATTTTCTGAAAAGTGAATATTATAACTGATGAGAACCTGAAAAAATAGTTCTAATCTCTCCAAATCACTTTCACACAGACACGAAAGAAATTCAAACTATATGCGAAGATGCTGATGTAAATTATAAGTCTACGACTGAAAAGTTAAGTTCAGAGCTACATAATCTATGAATTAATTGTGATGAAAATTGAGAGATTTTTTATGCATGGTGAGATATTCAAAAGACGAATGAACATTGAATTTGAGAACATTTCCAGTGGATAAATAAATATTTCCCTGATAGTGAAATTTTGCCGATAATTTCTCCATCTTTCCAATTCTCCGCTGCGGAAGATATCTTACCAAAATTTGCAAATCTGAACTGAGATATTTTAGTTATCGCTTCGGTGGATTTCGCTCATTATCAAAATGAACAACAAACATTGCAACACGACCAAAAATCCATAGAAACATTAAAAAGTATGACATTAAGTCAGTCAGAATTTATTGATTGAATTGATGCCGACTGCCCTGTTTGCTTATATTTGCTACAAAATTTAGCAAACTATAAATGAAAAAAAGCTGAATTACGATACCGTGATAGTTCCTCTACAATTCTGAATCAAGATATGTGAGAAGAAAATACGTCCAGAATTTTTATGTGGTATAAGTAAAAAGCATGCCAAAAAAATCAGACTTCAAAACTTCAAAAGTTCGCTGATTAAAGCCGAGATCTGAGTATTTATACAAAAGAAATAGTCTGATTTTCTGTGCATTTATTTTATTGCTTTGCTCGGTCGTAGTACGATTCATAGATAGTTTCGCAGAATGAATGAGAAGTCTTTTTCTCACTTATGCAAAAATCCAAGAACAAACAAAAACTGAAAAAATAATCTGCGAACCTGACTGAGAAATAGTTTGCATTTGAAATTCTCTGAAAAATATTGAGCTTCCGATTTTACAAAATCCGAGTTATATTGTTGCATGATGAGATGTTATGCTGAGTAGAAATATCGGATTTTATGCTAAAAAACAGTGATACGACCGTATTTTCAAGGAATGAAATTACAATCCATTAAATAAATTTGAAAACTGTAAATCCGATAACTGTCTGCTTTTTTTGAATCTAGAAAGTTTATTCTGCGAACCTGACCATGATATTCAAATGTGAGGATTTGATTTTCGCTCTAATCCAAAAAATATTGAAACATTACTCCAATACCGCAAGGATAAACCTTTATTATTAGCTCTGCCAAATAATCATTTCGCTAACTGATGATATCAATGATTAACTATCACTAAAGATTTATTAAACCAATATGATATCGGCTACGTTTGAGCAGGTTTAACACAGGAAGAAAGTAGAGAGATTTTTACGTGGGATAATAATGATATCAAATTCTGTCTTTGAGCTTATTCCTACGATGGAAAATCTGCAAGAATTCGTGGCGGATTAGTTTATTGGAACTGAATAAATGAAGAAGAAATAAAATCTGATATTCAGAAAATGAAAGATATGGACTGTGATGTGAAAATCGTTTCACTTCATCGATGAGCTGAATATCGTTTTTCACCTAATAACTGACAAAGAAACTTAGCACATAATTTAGTAGATTCCTGAGCTGATTTGATTTTAGGATGACATTCACATATCCCATGAGAATTTGAATTGTATAACGGAAAATATATTTTCTACTCACTATGAAATTTTATATTCGACCAATGACGGTGAAAACGTGCAACTTGAGCTGAATTTAATTATTTCTACGATGCAGACTTAAAAAGAAATAATGTTCCGACTTATATTTCTATGATGATTTGAATGAAATTTGAAAGAAATCTGATGAGATGAATTGATATAAAATTAGACCAAATCGAGTTCAGTTCTACAACTGATGGATTGTTTTCTATAGTATGAGAAGAAACGAGAAATAATTTATTGGAGAAAATTAATTTGACAAATCAGAATTTTTAATCTTTTTAAGAATTAAGGTTTATAGTTCTTAACTAAGATTTAATAGATTTTTATAAAATAAAAATACAGACTAAAATCTCTGTATTTTTTTGACAAAAAGGACGTTTTCGTGTATACTTGAATGAAGGGATTTTTATTCTTGCAAAAACAAAAACATGTGATTTAACGTCTCAGAATATCAAAATCAATTAATTAAACAAATAGAGGACAAGCTCGCAAACATAAATAAATTATATTTGGAAGTGGTTGGAAACTGTATAGATCAATCAGCTTTTTGACGTATTATAAACGGATTCCCTACTGATTTATGGAAAAGAGTTTTCTCTCATTTCAAGTATGAAATGGAAATTTTCTTTTGCGTAAGAGCTGAAGATATTTTGGATGAAGATAAAGAACGACCTGGTGGAAAAGAATTCAAAGATTTTTTGATGATATATCTGAAAAAAATTGAAAATCAATATGGAACAAAACCACATGTAGTAATTAATGGAATCGATGTGGAAAACATGTACGATTTGATTTTCGGATTTGAAACTTACTTTCAAAAGCAAGGATACAGAGTTTGGGAAAAATATAAAGTTAGAGCATATGAAACTTCAATGTCTCGCTTATTAAGTGAAGACTGATTTGGAAATGACGACCATATTCCAACAAGTAAAAAGCTGATTTTAGTCTGTGGATTGACTCCAGAATCTGGAAAATTAACTACAGCTGCTGCTCAGATTTATCAAGATAAAGAAATCTGAATTAACTCAGATTATGCTAAACTTGATCCAGTTCCTGACTATAACTTAGATAAAAACGCTCCAAGAAATATTGCAGCTCAGACTTTGGATATCTGTGCATTACATGAATATCACTTGGATGATATTATTCAGAATCGTAATGTATTGGAAAAGTCTGAAGAGAAGTTAAAGTTCTTGAAAAAATTTGACGAATCTCTTGAACTTAAGGTTCCTGAGAAGATTGATGATTTCACAATTTGAAAGATTGAATTTGATGATGGAGATATAGCTAATCTTTCAAAAGTTTTACAAGAAGAAATCGAAAAAGCAGACTCTCCTACTCTTCAAGAAAAGTTTGTAGAATTAAAAGATAAGATTTAATTTAATATAGTTCTTATGTTTAGAAAAAATCCGCTAATTGCGGATTTTTAAAGTATTCAATATGATTGCTATTTATACTAAATCTGGAGCATCTGGATTAGGAATAATTAGTTCTTTAAATTTATCTACTGTTGTCGTATTTCAATCTAATTGATCTCTACTATTTCAAATTCATGATCAGCTGATTTCTTCTGTAAATTGTATTAAATTTGGTTGAAATGAAACAGTGTCAGCTCTAGGTCAAATTTTTACTGTATGTCAATCTGAAGACTGATCTACTCTATCTTTATTATAACTTGCAATCCACACTGGATATTTCTCAAATCTACTATCTCACAAAAAATAATCATGATATATTGATCATCATGTATAAATTCATGGCACAATTCAAGTTTTTTGTTCAAATAATTGCAATCGTTTAAATACAGCTTCCTTACATTTAGTTCATCTTTCACTATTTGCTCATGGATCTCTACTGAATTCAAAATCGAGCATCGGTACAAGATCCACTACTCAATCGTTTTCATTATTAAGAATTCATAGGGATTCTATTGCATTATCGACTTGTTTTTCAATTCATTCATCTGTCATAGTTTCATTATGTTTATCAAAAAATATATATCATCAGATTGCAATTTTTTGACCTGGTTTTGCAGTCTTATTAAATTCTACAATACTATTGTAAAATTCTTGAAATTTTTTATCTGCTCACCTTTCACATTGGACACGAACATACATTCATGATACTCCTCTCACATCTTTTTTAGGATTATTCCATCTTCATTCATTTCGATCTCTAAATTTTCATTCATTAAAATTATTATTTTCTGATACATCAACGATAAACAACTTATCATCATTTCAAAAATACTCTACAAATGAATCGTTATTTTCAATTTTTTCAATACCATGTCAGTCATTTCACTTGGATAATTGAGCTCATCAATATCAAGCAACCGATAATGCCATCATTAATTTTATTATATTATCTCTTAAGAAATTAGAAATTTTTCAATGTTTCTTTCATTTTTCAACTTGTTTTTTTTCAATTTTTTCTCAAATAGCCTTATCTCATGCATCAATTAAATGATATCATCATTTCACTGTATGTCATATAACTTTAGCTCATCATTTTACAACTTTTCATACTCATTTAATTGCCGTTTTACCAAGTTCTCATGCCCTAGCTATATGTTCTTTAGCCCTTTCATTATATTCTTCAGAATTATCCCTATGTTTTTTCCTTTCTCTTGCTGTAATTCATTCTGCATTTGCTTTAGATTCTCATACTTTTGATGCTATTTTTTCTCAACCTGACAATAATGTATATCATAAAGCTCATGCAGTTCATCATACTACATCAGTAGCTCATACTCAAAGTTCTTTTCATCCTTCTACTATTTTTTTTCATGATTGCTTAGCTTTGTTTAAGGCTTCTTGTTTTCTTGTCATTTTATAACATTTTAAAACTATAAAAGTTATACTTATTATATTCACAATTTGAAAATTTTGCAAATTTTTATAAAGTTTTTTTGTAAATCTATCATTGATTTTAGTAAAAATTACCGTATTGTATTTATCGTTAATTTTATGACTTAGAATAGTAAATGAACAAAGTACGAGATAAAATTCTGATATATCTAAAAGGTATGCTAATGTGAGCATGTGACGTAATTCCATGAGTGAGTGGATGAACTATCGCGGTAATCACTGGAATATACGAGAGATTAATCCAAGCTATCAAGAATGTAGTACCAAATCTGAAATATTTTTTCAAATGAAAATGGAAAACTTTTTGGAAAAATATTGATGGAACTTTCCTACTATGTTTAATTCTTTGAATTGGAACTAGTTTCATACTTTTCGCAAACATCATAACAAGCGCAATGGAAAATTATCCAATATTAATTTGGTCATTTTTCGTTGGATTGATTTTGATTTCTGCTGTATTTCTTTGAAGACAAGTTAAACGAAATTGGAAGACGATTTTATGCCTGATTATATTTTGAGTTTTAGCCTTTTTCATCACTGCGCCTACAAATACTCCACTTTCAATTACTTCTTCATGGTGGTGGATATTTATCTGTGGTTCTATCGCTATTTGTGCAATGATTTTGCCTGGAATTTCTGGTAGTTTCATGCTCGTATTACTGTGAATGTATGAGACTATGATGCTAGCAATTAAAAATTTAGATATCACTACAATCTGAATTTTTGCTGCATGAGCAATAATCTGACTTGTTTTATTTTCAAATGTTCTTTCTTGGTTATTTAAGAATTATAAAATGATAACTTTAGCATCATTAACTGGATTTATGCTTGGTTCTTTGAATAAGATTTGGCCATGGAAAGAGACTTTGGATGCTAATTTGTGAACTGCAAAAAATATATTACCAAATCAGTATAATTGAGATAATCAGCTACTATTAGCTATAATTTGTTTCTTGGTATGAATTACTATCGTCTTATTGATTGAATTTTTAGGGAAGAAGTTTAGCAAAAAATAATTTGAAAACCATAAACGAAAAAATAAAAATTAAATCAGATTTATAAGTTACGTGTTAAAATGATGACTGATTTATTATATGAAGTAACTAAAGATGCAATAGACAAAGATTCTCTTAAAATAAGCACAGCTGTAGATAATTGTAGTCATCCTTTTTCTTATCAAGTAAACCCATCAGATTTAATATTTAAAGTTATTGTATATGCTGAATGTATAACAATAGTTTTGAGCTTTATATTAACTTTAATATTTTATTTTATGTATAAATACAAAAAACACGAACATGCATTGAAAGATGCCATTAGTAAATGTTGGCCTCGATGGATTATTATTTTTGTTTTAACAATCTCTGCACCAATTATAATATTTTTATTGCATAATTTTGATATAATATAAAATGATTATCTGAAACGAACAAGCCTCACAAACATTAAAAAAATACATTAATAATGTAATCGAAACTTGAAAATGAACTCAGTTTTTTTTGCTTGCTTGACCAAATTGAATCTGAAAAATTTCACATGCAAAAGCCATAATTGAAGAAATTTTATGATCATATATGTATAGTGATTGCTTATTTGTTCAAGATTTTGAACCATTTACTGGAAAATTTCACACAATTCCAGTCGAAGTTAAAGATGATAAAAGATATATAGAATTTTCTGATGGAACTCAGCATGAGAATTATGGAGTAAGAGAAATGAATGAACGACTTCTAAATTCAAGTTTTTCATGAAAAAGATTTCTATTAATAGAAAATATCCAAAGAATGTCCAATAGCGCGATAAATGCATTTCTGAAATCAGCAGAAGAACCTCTCGCTGGTAGATTTATAATCGCGACTGTGCCTCATATTTCAATGGTTTTGGATACGATTCGTTCTCGTTGCATCACTATTCCATTCAATACTTTGAATAACGACGAAATGCAGAAATTTGCTGATGAAAATCAGATTTTCACTGATGATAAACAGCTTCAAACTGTAATGATTGCTATGGCAATGTGAAAACCATGATTCTTAAAAAATATCGCAGAAAAGGTTCAGAATAGTGAAGATTTGGGAAACAATTTAAGAAAGCTGACTACATGATTACTATCTGATAGCAAACCAAAATGAGAATTATATCAAGCATTAAAAGCTATTTCAGAACAATGAATATTAAATGATTTCTTGGAATGATGGATTGCATATTGTAGTGAAAAATGAGATTACGAACAAGCTGAACTCCGGATTCAAATGAAAAAATATCTACAATCAAATGTAAATCAGGATTCCGTATTATTGTATGGTCTTATGAAATAAAAAGAACAGGCCTATGCCTGTTCTTTTCTTTGATACATTATTTCTGGATTTAAGTTTACTGGATATGATTTGGCATCAAATATTGGTTTGAAATCAGATTTTTCATTTTTTGTAGTATCTATCACTTGAATATCTGCATTTCAAAGGATATTCTGCAAATGAGCGAATCCATTAATCAATAATGGAGCAGCTACTAATCAAAGCTGTTTAATCACCCAAAGCAAGAAAGATAAATCATCGAGAGCCTCCTGCTGAGTGGATTCTTCTTTATATTTTTTCCAAGGTTCAGCTTTTGAAATATATTCATTAGCAGCCTGAACCAAGCGATACCAATCCTCCACGAAAGCCTTAGTATTTGCATTTTCTAGGTAAGCCCTTTCCATTTTTTCATTATCCCACTCCCCTTCAATAATGGAAAGCAAAGAGAAATCTGAAAGTCCTTCCTTGAAAGCATTCCATCTATTTTGGTCAAATTTTCACTCAGTTATTCAATATTTCTTTCAAAGATTTGATACTCTATTCACTAGATTTCCCCATCATCCAATCAGAATTTTTTCTCGCGTTCAGTTAAATCTCTCCCAAGAGAAATCTCAATCTGAACCTAATGGAACATCGTTTAATAAATAGAACACCAAAGCATCTCTATCATAATCACGAGAAACTTGAATTGGATCTACTACATTTCCAAGAGACTTACTCATTTTTTGTCAGTCAACCGTTAGATATCACGTTACAAATTCCTTATTTGGTAAACGATAATCTGTAGCTGTAAGCATTGCTGGCCAATAAGTTGCATGGAATTTTACAATATCTTTACCTAAAATATGAAGAATATATGTGTCGTTATCCCAGAATTTTCAATCTTCTCAGTTTCTATAACAAACTGTGATATAATTATATAGCGCATCAAACCATACATAAGTGACTTGTTCTGGATCCCAAGGTAACGGAATTCAAATTCAAGTGTGTTTATTTTCTCTAGAGATAGAGAAATTCTCTAATCCTGATTTTACAAAAGATTTAACTTCATTAAATCTCGTATCTGGAGCTACAAATGTAGGATTTTCAGCCCATAATTTTTCAAACAAATCTGAATATTTTTTTAGATTGAAGAACCAATTTTCTTCTGATATCTTTTCAGGTTTAGTTAGATGATCAGGACAAAGTCAATCTGCATTCAAATCTCTTTCATTCTTAAAGGCCTCACAACCTACACAATATAGTCATTCATATGCTCACAAAATTATATCTTTTTTAGCTTCATCTAGTTCGTTCTGAGATTGATCGTAAACTTTTTGAAGCATCTTTTGAACAAATATTTTATGTTCTTCTGATGTAGTTCTGATAAAATCAGTATAAGAAATCTGTAGTTCTTTCCATATTTCTACTGATCATGCAGCAATTTCATCAAGAAAAGTTTTTACGTCTTTTCATTCAGATTCAGCTTTTTCTACCATTTTTTGTCAATTCTCATCCACTCACGTAGAAAATTTTACTTCATATCACATAAGTCTATATCGTCTAGCATATAAGTCTGCGATAAATGAACTATTTGCATGTCCGATATGTGGCAAACCGTTTGCATAATAAATTGGCGTAGTTACATAGAATTTCTTTTGTTGCATTAGTCTGAATGTAAGAATAAAATGTTGGTTATAAAATAATGTTTATTCGTTAAAATTCAATAAAAGATTTAGGATTTGACAAAGTTAAGCCATTGTTTATACTGAAGTAATATAATTTATAAAATTACATAAATGAAAAAGTTTTTTAGTATAAGCTTATTTATATTATCATTTTTATTGGTTAATTACATAAATTTTTGAAATGCTGATTGTAATAGTAATGAATGCATAGAGAAATATAATGAGCGAATTGAAAAATATAATAATTCTATAGAAAATAAGGATTATTTAACTTGTTTATATGCATTAGAACAAGCTAAAGAATATTCAGATTATAGACTTCAAGAAATAAATGAACAAATACAAAATATTGCTGAATATTTATGAAACTTTTATGCTGAAAAAGATAAATACAAGGAGGCTCTAAAATATTATACAAAATCATTAAATATATCTGAGAAAGCTGAAACCCTATATAATGTATGACGAATTTATTATAAATTAGAGGAATATAAAAAGTGAATACCATATCTAAATAAAGCTAAGCAGAAAACTAATGATTCTGAATTATATGAAGATATTATTAAATTATTGGATTATATGACAGAGATGAGTGAGTACGAAGACATTAAAAAGAATCGGAAGACTAACGATGAATATTGATTTTACCAATATTATTTGTCGTGAATTAATATTTTTGAAGCACGGGATAAATTACCTCAGAATAAAAAGAAAGTGATAATTGCTGTTATTGATGATGGGGTAAATATCTATCACCCTGATTTGGATGGTAAAATATGGGTTAATGTTAATGAAATCCCATGAGATGGGATAGATAATGATAATAATGGATATATCGATGATTATAATTGATGGAATTTTGTAGAAGATAAAAATTGAATTTTTTCTACATGAAATCATGGTACGATGGTTGCTGGTATAATAGCAGCTAACATTAATAATGAAATATGAATATCTTGAATTGTACCTGAAGTTGAGATTATGAATTTAACTGTTTTTTGAGAGACTTGAAATGCGAATGGAAGTGATATCGTTGAAGCTATAAATTATGCAATAGATAATTGAGCAAACATTATAAATTTAAGTTTAGTACAAGAAGATAAAACTTTATATAATGAATATTATAATTCCGCTCTAAAAAGAGCAAATAAGAAATGAATAGTTGTCGTAGCCTCTGCTTGAAATGGGGATGAGTTAAAAACAAATGGGATTAATACGACCACAACTAAAATTTCTCCAGTATGTAATGAAAGCAATAAAAAGAATGTTATTTGAGTATGATCTTTAACTAAGACAGGATCTAAATCGGAATGGTCCAATTATTGAGAATGCGTAGATTTTTTTATGTATTGAGAAGGTATTTATACTACAGCTGTAAATCCTGATTGAGAACCTTACGCAATAGTTGATTGAACATCATTTTCTACCCCAATCGTATCTTGAATAGTCTGACTTTGATATAATAAGTTTTGACAAATATCTCCAGATACTGTTTATGATAATTTAAAAAATAGTATGGATAGATATATTATTAATGCTGCAAAGTATTTAGATAATTTATCAACTTCTATATGAGAGTTATGAATTTCTATTTCGCGATTAATTAATAATTGATTTACTGTAGCCAAGAGCTCCAGTGAATTTAATTATGACAGAAGTATAAGAAGGGATGAGGCAGCAAAACTTTTTGTTTTGTATGCAAATATGTTTAATAAAAATATTGTAGTTAATGATGACTACTATTCATGTATATTCTCAGATTTATGAGATGTTCAATGAGATTTAAAATCATACGTAATCGATGCATGTAGATATTGAATATTTTCTTGAAAAAATTGAAAATTTATGCCAAAATCTGAGTTAACTAATGCTCAAGCTATAACTATATTTATGAGATTAATTTCAGGAAAGATGGATGAGAATTGAGTACATTTTGCTGATAGATATTTTATTCAGGCTTATAGATTATGATTAATAAACTGATTAATATTATGAAATCAGAATAATTATGAAAAAAAAGCAACTAGGTGAGAAATTGCAATACTTTTACATAGATGAGTCAATATTTTAGAAAATAAATAATGATTCATTCTTGCAATTTTTAAATGAAAAAATAATGTAACGTTAGATTTTAAATAACTTATGAATTCATGGAAAAGAAATCTTGATTTTCTTCAAAGAACGTAAGAGACTTAAAAGTAAAACAGAAAAAATTTTCTACAAAAAAAACTAATTCTAAAAAAAATAATAGTTTTTTTGAAAATCAAGAAATTAAGCAAGATTTAGAATCATTCTATAATTCTGAAGCTAAAAAATACGCAGAAACTCGTAAAAAATTTTGGCATGAAGAAAAAATTATCATTGATGCAATCACTCCACTATTTGAACAATGAAAAAAAGTTAGAGTTTTAGAATTTGGATGTGGAAGTGGAAGATTTGCAACATTACTAAATAAAAAATTTACAGGTAAATTTGACTATGTGGGTATTGATCTATCTAATGAATTACTCTCTTATGCTAGTGCTGAGAATTCAAATCTAACGTTTTTTCAATGAGATATCACAAAACTAATTAAAAATTTTGAACAAGAATCTTTTGATTTAATAGTTTGAACTTCAAGCTTTCAGCATATCCCAACAAATAAAGAACGTTCATTTTTGATGAAAAATTTTTATCGTTTGTTGGATTATGATGGAATGTTATTGATGACTAATCGGTCTCTTTCAAAACGATTTATTAAAAAGCATAAAAAGTCTGTATTAAAGTCTAAACTTTTGTCTTTCTTAAAATTAGATAAAAGCAAATGTCGTGATATAATGGTTTCTCGAACCGATAAGGATTGAAAGGTTTATGAAAGATTTTATCATTTTTTCTCACTAAAAGAATTAGAGAATTTAACTATTTTTTCTTGATTAACATTAATAACAAATGTATTTATTGATGAAGATGGTATATTTACTGATAATGAAAAGATTTCTCGTTCTTCATTTTATATTGCTACTAAAACCCCTATTATAAACTAAGGAATAATTAAACCTTAATATATTTGACAAATATTGAATTTTGTATATAATATAGAATATTATTATTTTTATATTTTAAAATATAAATATGAAAAAAGTTTTTGGTTTCTTATTATGAATTAGTGTAGTAGGGCTATCTGCTACATCACTAACTTTTGCCTATACACAAGAACAACGTGATGCTTATCAGTGGGCATATCAATATGGTATCACAACTCAACCAAGTATCGAAGATGCTAATTTAAATTGAAATCTTACAAGACAGGCTTTCGCTAAGATGATTGTAAATTATCTGGAGAATACTGTTTGAATCCAAGAAACTAGTCGAAATTCTTGCAAATTTACAGATGAAAATAAATTTACTGATGAACTAAAAGTTTATGCAAAAAAAACTTGCATGTATAAAATAATGTGAGAAAACTGAACTAACTTTAGTCCAACAAATATAGTAAATAGAGCTCAACTTGGAACTGTTATTTCTAGAATTTTATGGTGATGAGAATATAATGCAAGTGGGAAACAATATTATATCTATCATCTAAACGCATTACAACTTAATGGAATAATGAATAAGATTGATAATCCACAAGCTTACGCGAAAAGATGAGATGTTATGATTATGTTAAAGAGACTGTATGAAAAATATGGTTCTAATATTTATATAAATAATAATTATACATCTTCACATAGTTCAATCACAAAAAATGAAGTTATAAGTCTAACAAATAATGATGTAATAGATTATAATGACAAAATTGTAGATATTATGTGATATTGTACTACTTCTGAAAATACAATATGGGAGATTTATTCTAATGAAGATTATAATGACAAAGACTTAAACGATGCAGTAGATGATACGATAGAAGTATGTAATAATTCAATTAAAAAAATTAATGAATTGTGAGACTTTGAGTGAGACAGTTCTTTAAAGGATGATTCTATGTTATATATTGCTAATTATGTATCTTATTATAAACTATTTAAAAAAGCGATACCTTATTTTTCTTTAGAAACACTATCGGATAGTCAACAAAAAGAATATGAAAATTTAATGGATAAGCTTGATGACTTGAATAAAGATATTGATGCGATGAGCAAAAAATTATGAGACACTCACGAAGCATTTGCAAAGAGACATTGATACAAATTAATGGGAGAACCTTATGAAAACAACAATAATGATGAAAATATTTTTAGTACAAATAATAACAGTAATAATATTACAGAAAAATTTGACAATAATGATGCAACATATTATGATACAAGTATAGTATATAGAGGAAAGGATTGAACGACATACACTTATAATACAGGTT